>Ga0233444_10005182_pt1 | contig 12145 bp, 10 predicted proteins | sample SI_124_October20_6_FD_182792 | JGI IMG/M metagenome (GOLD analysis project Ga0233444, IMG submission 182792) | Seawater microbial communities from Saanich Inlet, British Columbia, Canada - SI_124_October2016_10_MG | ecosystem: Environmental > Aquatic > Marine > Inlet | place: Canada: British...
CTGACGACACCGCCATCTGTTTCCCCGGATTGCAAACTAGCCCATAATTGCTCCATGAGCAGATACAACTTTTTTAGCTAAATCGTGACCAGCCAACATGCATTTGACTTCGTTTTGATTCTGCATGTAAGCCGCGAGATAAGCGCCGTTAAAACTGTCACCCGCGGCAGTTGTGTCGACCACAAATTCCGCTGTTTGGAATTCTGGGTGCAAGTTTAGCTCTAAAGAGGGTGAAATTGGCCCCCGAGAGCCACGTTTTATCGCGCAGGCTTTCCAAGGCTTTTCTTTGAAACGGGAGATAACAGCGTCTTCGTTGGGATCACCGAATAACGCTATTTCATCATCGATTGAAGGTAGAGCGATATCCGCAATGTCCCACATTTCGGAGATGTATGATTGTGCGACATCAGGACTTTCCCAAAGCTGAGGGCGATAGTTGGAATCGAATGCAATCAGGCTTTGGCCGTTTTGTGATAAAAAGCGAAGCTCTTTCATAAGTGCTTGACGAGAGTTGGGCTGAAGAATAGCTAGCGTGATTCCCGACAGATAAGTAATTCTCGAATGCGGAATCGCTCGCACATTTAAGTGGTTGCTGAACATTCTCCGTGCGGCTGATTCTGTGCGCCAGTAGGAGAAGCTGCGTTCGCCTGCTACGTCGGTTGACACTGCATAGACACCGATATTTTGATCAGGATCAGTTCGTACTTGGCTGGTATCTATTCCCTCACTTTTGGCGGCATCAATAAAGCCCACCGAAAGCGGATCATTCCCAATCGACGTCATGTATGCGACGCTGCCTGATTGGTTTAGCTTGCGTGCGCAATAAACTGCTGTGTTATATGTGTCCCCGGCAAATCCCACTTTATAAACACCAGAGGTTTCTTTGCGGATTTCAGCCATCACTTCTCCGATGGAGACCAAGTCAAACACTATTTAGTTCCCTCCCTGGCTTTGCCGCAAAAATAAGTCTAAACTAGTGATCTAATTTAATGTAATTTGAGAACGTTATCAAGAACTACTTGGCAAAATTTGAAAAATATATAATAATGTCTAAAACTCAACTCAGAACGTTTGGGAATACCAGATTTCAGCACTAAAAAGCACCATTTCAATGGACCAAATGCTGACTCGACCCTAACAATTGCAGTGGATGACTTCATCAAGGTTCTCCGAATTGGGAGCTACTTTAAACGGAAAAATGACATGAAAAAATCGATAAAAAAAAGAGCAACGATAGTTGACGTTGCAAAAAGTTGTGGAGTGTCGCAGGCAACTGTAGCAAGAGTTCTAAACGGCCAAACTGGTATCCGCACCAAAGAGGATACCAGAAAGCGTGTGATGGCAGCCGCAAAAAAAGTTGGTTATCAAAGAAACGTTATAGCTGCTAATTTTAGGCTACAGCAGACCAATTCGATTGCTGTTTCTATCGCTGACATATCGAACCCTTTTTTCCCCGAACTGGTGAAGGGTATTCAGGACGTATTAAGAGCAGAAGGTTACAGCGTCATCCAACTTTATAATGATTGGGATGCTGACTTTGAACAGGAGCACTTTGGCTACATGGTGCGCACATGCGTGGAAGGAGCGATAATTTCTCCATCAACTTCTACAACCAGTTTTGACGGGCTCCAATCAACTCCATTCGTCGTTCTATCTAACTCAGACAAATTCTCGATGTATGATACTGTCGGGAATGACAGCAGGAGCGGAATGCGTCTCGCTCTCGAACGATTGTATGAGCTTGGGCATCGTCGCATGGCTCTGTTCGTTGGTGGATCAATGCGTTCGGGATCAAGCTGGAGGGCGGAACTCTTTCGTGAGTTTCTTAATGAGAGGGCGCTGCCAGTATCGTCAGGGATGATATTGGAAAGTGAATATGGCATTAGCTCTACGTCTTCCTTTGCTGCGGCGCGAAAAATTATGAACACATTTCTTGATCGATCAGATCTGCCAACAGCAATCTTTTCTTCAAATGATATTTTGGCGCTCGCAACGCTGCAGGCTGCGAATGAAAAAGGCATTGGGGTACCTGACCGTCTGTCTGTTGTCGGTATGGATGGGATTTTCTCGGGTGAGGTGAGTTATCCACCGCTAACTACCGTTCAAAAAAACCGAAGAGAAATAGGTCGTATCGCAGCACTCGCGTTGCTAGACAAAATAAAATCCCCTCATGAGGGGCCGGTAAGAAGGCAGTTGTTGGGTTGTAAACTGGTTGAGCGGGGGTCAATGGGGCCAGTGTCGACAACAAGTGGAAGCTAAGTGCCTTCAACTGTCATTTCCTCTATAGTTGGATCAGTTATGGCTTCAAATTTGGTGGTTGCGCTGAGATGTGCGCAAAATGGAATGTCTCTGGATATCTATTTCATGCGCTGGGTTTTCACAAATAATGGTTAGGACAGCTATAGTCACAATCCAGCCGTGACCTAATGACATTCGTTATGCGTATTTGCTCAACTGTTCATTCAGGCTGTGAACTTGACCACCTCCGTTTGTAATATGTAGGTAAAGAGATTCGCAATTCAAGCGCCTGTTCTAATATCACCCGATTAGCTTTGCATTTATGCCAGAGCTTTTCATGTTGACTTCAAGTGAAAAATAATGATAACGTTATCAAAAATCGATATTAAGGTACTAACTAAATGATCAACTGATCATCAACCAAAAAATAGATTGTTATTCCGAGGTATGATCCCAATTGCGTCTGAGCCTAGGCTGATGGGGCGGCTGGAGTAAACACTTAAAGATTGAAAAATGAATGAGGAAAATATGATGTCTATGTCAAAGGTGTTCGGGTTGCGAGGCGTAAAGCAAAAGCCGAGAATAAGCAGGCAGCTGTGGGTCAAGGATGTGGGGTATGACGAAGCTCCCTGGTATAATGAGCGGATGGGTTTGACAGAACTTGAAGATTTTCTGAACGTTGCGGGTGAGCGTATAGATTATGTGAAAATTGCAACGACGCAGGTGTTGAGTCACCCCACAGAATGGTTGAAGCGCAAAATTGAGCTCTATAAAAAGCACTCCGTTCAGCCCTATCTGGATCACGGATTCTTTCTTCGGGCTTACAAGAATGGAATTGTCGATGAAGCGATTGAGGCAGGTGCTGAGTTAGGGTTTCCGGTGATTGAGTTCATGAACACCTTTGGTGACGTTTCAGATCAGCAAATCAAAGCATGGCGCCAACATGCCATCAATTGCGGGATGAGTATAATTTATGAGCACCATCCCGAACGTGGATGGAGAAAAGGCTCATCTGATGTTGTAGATGTTCCGGCCACTGCTGCGGAAATTGTCCAGGGTGCAGAGCCGTTTCTGGCTCATGGGGCGTTCACTCTCTTGATCGATCATGAGGAAATCGAGATACAAGAAGAAGCTGCAAAAGATGTGTTGAATGAAGTCCAAGAGATACTTGGTAAGGATCGTGTGGCGTTCGAGGTTACTTCGACCAAAGAGGCGGAGATGATGTGGTATGCGAACTTGTTGGACTACTTTGAGATGTTCGGCAGTGACTGCAACGTAACTAACATCATGCCAAGTCAGGTCATGCTCATCGATCTGCTGAGATCGGGTGAAAGGCCGGCGGAGCTCTTATATGACCGTTATCCGGAGTTAGATGCGGTCAGGAACAAATAAATTGGTCAATAATGCATGATAACGATGTCATATATTGGCTGGAAGATTGATGAATCTGGGCTATTGTCCTGGGCAGTCAAACGGGAGGCTTTGGACTGTGCGCCAAAGTTTTTTCCAACAATGGTGTTGAGGTCTTGGCCCAGCGCATAACAGCATAGGCTGACAAAATATTGCAGCTAAACACAGAGGAGAAAAAAATGATATATAAAACGCTTAAGGCCTTGTCAGGCGTGATTGCAATAGGGGTGTTAGCACTTTCGACGACCGCCGCACATGCAGATGTGAATTTAGAAGGCGAAACGGTGACGATAATCATCCCGTTCAAAGAAGGTGGTGGGACGTCTAGAACGTTTCGGTTTTTCCAACCGTATCTGTCCAAATACTTACCTGGCAATCCTGTAATCCAGCTCCAGCACATGCCAGGCGGTGGTACGATCAAAGGCGGCAATTTTTTCCATGAAAACCAGAAAACTGATGGAACCTTTGCACTTGCGACATCGTCGTCTGTGAACATGCAGCAGGCGACCGGTAATCCACTAGCCAAATTTGACTTGCTGTCATACGAGCCTGTTTTGTCTCTTGCGACCACGACCCATTGGGTCACACATTCGGATCTGGCGGATGGACCAAATGATATCTCTGGCCTTCGTGAGTTGCCAGTTGCTCTATTTCCGTTCAAAACCGCCGCTTCGGCAGACATGTTCCATCTCTGGATTTATAAAACTTTGGGTGTAGAAGGTGCACGTCCAATTCCCGGTCTGTCTAGCTCTGCTGGGTACCAATCTTTCCAGCGTGGCGAACTGCAAATGGCGTCCCACGGAACGGGCAATTTCCTGAAAAAGGTTAGCCAGGATATCGCTGATGGTAAAGTACATCAATTTATGACCCTAGGAGTATTGCAACCTGACGGTTCTGTTCAACGTCCTTCATATTCTCCGGATGCAATGACCTTCCCTGAAATATATGAAAAAGTTCACGGCAAGCCGCTGGGTGGCGCAGAACGTGAGGCTTATGAAGTAATCGCAGCAAACTGGGGCCCAGCTTCGAAAGGTCTAGTTCTGCCGACTGGGACACCGCAGGAGATCGTTGATGCGTGGCGTAAAGCGGTTGAGGAAATGACCAAGGACCTTGAATTCATCGAAGCGGCTCCAAAAAATATTGGGCCTTTCCCGGTTGTTATTGGCGAAGATGTACGCGGTATTATTGGCAAGGCAGTTGACCTGTCTGATGCAAGCAAGCAGCAATTTAATGACGCGATTGCGCATTACAATCTGACCTACCGAATAAAATAACTTTGACGCGGTAAATTTGAACTTAGCTGGCCCCGGTTTCCATTCGGGGCTAGTCTCCTAATAAATGCTCTGACGAAGCATGGCGGTGAAAATCTAATTAACCTTAAGAAAGAGGACGATATGGAACTTGAAATGTTTATCTCAGCTCTTACGCAGCTGTTCCAGATTTCCCATTTTCCTTACCTCATGGCTGGGGTACTTCTCGGCCTTACTTTGGGTATTTTGCCCGGCCTTGGTGGAACGTCCGGCTTGGCGATTCTTTTGCCGTTTGTTTATACGTTTGAGCCAAGTGTTGCCCTTGCAATGATGATTGGCGTCCTTGCACCAACAACAACGTCTGACACCTTTCCGGCGGTCTTGTTGGGCATACCCGGAACAGCGGGTTCGCAAGCCACGGTTTTGGACGGCCACGCCCTAGCCAAGAAAGGTCAGGCATCAAGAGCTTTGTCTGCGGCATTCCTCTCATCGCTCGTTGGAGGTTTGTTTGGAGCCATGATTCTGAGTGTTTCCATATTCTTCGCTAAGCCATTGATTATGTCATTTGGCTTCGGTGAACAGTTCCTCCTCATCATTCTCGCTCTCCTGATGATTGGTGCGTTGACGGGTTCCAATTTCCTTAAAGGTCTAGCTAGCTGTGTGATTGGTCTTGTGATTGGCACAATCGGGTTGGCTCAAATCACTGGAGATCCGAGATATACGTTTGGCACTTTGTATCTCGTGGATGGGTTTCCACTTGTCGTAATGGGTCTGGGGCTCTTTGCGATTCCGGAAATTGTTGGTCTTCTCCAGTCAAAATCGACTGTGGCGGGCGGTGGTATGCTTGAAAAGGGTTGGCTAAAAGGTATGCGCGATGCCGTCAAAAACTGGTGGCTCATAGTTAGGTGTTCGACGGTGGGGGTGTTGGTTGGTGCGCTGCCGGGTCTTGGTGGAACGGTTGTTGACTGGATCGCCTATAGCCACGCAAAGCAGACGCTCAAAAACCCCGAAACGCTTGGCACTGGCGATATTCGCGGTGTGATTGCCCCAGAATCGGCAAACAATGCCAAAGAAGGTGGCGCGCTAATTCCGACGATTCTGTTTGGGATCCCAGGAAGCGGCAACAAGGTTCTTTTGCTTGGCGGTCTGGTTCTAGTCGGAATCGAGCCTGGCATCGAGATGGTCACGACCCAATTGGATATTACTTATCTAATCATATGGTCTCTGGCGGTGGCGAATATCTTTGGTGCTGGACTTTGCCTATTCCTGGCCCGGCCAATGGCACAGCTTACCCGTGTTCCATTTTTCATTCTAGCACCCATCCTGATTGTTCTGATCTTCTTTGCGACCTTCAATAACGGTCGAGACTGGATCGATTTTGTAGCTCTGATGTTGTTTGGTGCGTTAGGTGTGATGTTTAAGACTTACGGGTGGTCTAGACCAGCGCTATTGATTGGGTTCTTCTTATCGTCAAAGATCGAACTGCTAAGCTATCAAGTAAATGCTGCATACGGCCTCTCCTTTCTTTTTCGCACCGGTTCGATCATTTTGATAATTTTGGCATTTGGCACGATATTTTTGCTTCTGCGGCAAAAAATGACTCCAGTTGGAAATTCAGCCTCGGAAGAGGCAGCTAAACAGATGATATTCACATGCCTTATTTCGCTGCTACCCATGACCATGATCCTTCAGGTTATAGATTTAGATTTCCGCGCGAGCATTTATCCTATTGCCCTGAGCGGGGTGCTGTTGTTGTTGCTTGCATCCATTGCAGTTTTGCAGATGATGCAACAAAAACCTGAGCTAGAACGCGTGATTTCCTCTAATGCGGCATTACGGACCATGTCCCAGAACATCTTTGAGAACCATGGGACGCTTTATGATCAGGTACGTGCGTTTGCTTTGATCCCAGTGTTCCTTGTGCTCGTATTTCTGCTTGGTTTCCCAATTGCGGCAGTGGCCTTGATCAATGGCTTCATACTGATGCATGATTGCAGAAAATATTTGGTTTCAACCATTGTTTCCGTGGCAGTTCTTATTATTCTCTGGACGCTTTCAAGTGTACTGACGTTGCAATATCCCGCTGGCCTCATTGCAGATTTTTTACCACTTCCCTGGTGGCTGGGTGGCCGCTGAAACCCTGAGTCCAACCCCTTGAAAAGAGGAAATAAAAATGAAAAACAAAAAGAGCTTTGTAGAAGCACGGAATGGCATGATCGAAAGAGATGCCAAACCGCGCGAACGCGGTATCAACTACGTCCGCGCACCCAAGATTCTGGGCCAATATTTTGCAGATTTCCTTACCTGTTACGGTCCGCTAACCGACATTGTCAAGCTGGGCACTAACCAGTTGACCTTCGTCCCTGAAGAGGAGATAAAAAAGGTGATCCAACTTAGCCACGATCATGGCGTTCTCATTGCCGTAGGTAACCCTATCATGGATCAGGCGCTGAGCGCGGGTTCGCAGGCGACACAGGATGTCATCGACTACGCGGCTGGGCTGGGCATCGACGTGATGGAAATCTCTGTTATCGCCCGAACCATTGACGATGAAGATCTAGCGTACCTGCTGGATTATGTCACCAGCAAAGGCATAAAACCGATTGTAGAATGCGGTCTGTCCTTTGCCCACGAACCGGTCGTTGATGGACGCACCTTTGCAAAACGAAAGAAGGTACAGGCCAAGCGAGCGCTGGAAAACGGGGCGTGGAAAATCTTGGTGGAGGCCGAAGGCGTATTCGAAAACGTGAAATTGGGTGAGGAACGCTGGGATTTCGTTGATGATTTTGCGGCGGATTTTGAGGTCCGTGACCTCATCTTCGAGGCTGACGATCAGGACGTTATGTCATATTACATCAACGCTTATGGGCCGAAAGTGAATGTATTTGTTGACAATTCGCAGGTCATGCAGATCGAAGCAGCGCGTCGCGGGTATGGACCATGTACACTGACTTGGGCGAAGGCTGCCGTTTTTTCTAGGAACTAGGTACAACATGCAGCACCAAAACAGGAGACCAAAGCATTGAAACTACTTGATGACGATCGGCTATTTCCAACCAACCAAAAGGGGTTGGGGTTGGCCCGGGCGCTCTTTGCAAGCATCTGTGACCTGCCAATCGTTAGTCCGCACGGTCATACTGACCCTGCCTGGTTTGCAAAGAACGAGTTGTTTGAGAACCCGGTATCTCTGTTTGTGACGCCGGATCATTATGTCTTTCGGATGCTCTATTCACAAGGAATTGGTCTTGAAGACCTGGGCATAAAGCCATTTGTTGGCACCACCGTTGAAAAGGACCCGAGAGAGATCTGGCGGTGCTTTGCCTCCCACTACTACCTGTTCCGGGGCACCCCGTCTCGTTTGTGGATTGATCAATCTTTACAAGAAGTTTTTGGGGTTGATCAGGTTTTGTCTGATGATACGGCTGACGAAATTTACAACCAGATCGCCCATTGTCTGACATTGCCGGAGTTTCGTCCTCGTGCAATGTTTGATCGTTTCAATATCGACGTTATCGCAACGACTGAGGGCGCGCTGGACACTCTTGAACATCACCGTGCAATCATGGAATCTGATTGGACCGGACGCGTGATCACAACCTATCGGCCCGACTCAATGGTTGACCCGGATCATCCGCAGTTCTTGGCAAATCTCCGCTGCTTCGCCGAAGTCACCAACTGCGATACCACCACATGGCCAGGTTATCTGGAGGCCCATCGGATCCGGCGACAGATTTTTCGTGATCATGGGGCAACGGCAACTGATCATGGACATCCGACTGCACGCACAGCGAATTTACCTGTCATGGAGGCAGGAGCGCTGTTCGATGTGATCGCCAGCGGGAAGCACACACCTGGTCAAGCTGAGCTCTTTCGAGCTCAGATGCTGACTGAAATGGCAAAGATGAGCCAGGATGACGGGATGGTGATGCAGATTCATCCGGGATCGTTCCGGAACCATTCTTCGGAGATTTTTATGCGCTTTGGGGCTGATAAAGGTTTTGATATACCACGCAGAACTGACTATGTGAGCGATTTGAGACCGTTGCTGGATGTTGCAGGGCACGATCCTAACTTCACACTCATTGTCTTTACATTAGATGAAACTACATATAGCCGCGAGCTGGCCCCTCTGGCGGGGGTTTATCCCGCGTTAAAACTTGGTCCTGCCTGGTGGTTTTATGACAGCGCTGACGGGATGCGTAGATTCCGCGAACAAACAATTGAAACTGCCGGTTTTTATAATACCGTGGGCTTCAATGACGATACACGCGCTTTCTGCTCGATCCCAGCGCGTCATGACGTTGCACGCCGTGTTGATTGCGCCTTCCTTGCGTCACTTATAACATCTGGTCGGCTGCGAGAGGATGAGGCTTTCGAACTGGCGCAGGATCTTGCTTTTAACTTCGCAAAACGGGCCTATCGGCTATGAATGTAGATGCTCAAATCGGGCTTCGCCGAAGTGCTCCTCGCCCTAAAACCGGAATTGTGCATCTGGGTTTGGGTTCCTTTTTCCGAGCGCATGGCGCGATCTATATCAAGGAGGTCATGATGCAATCTGGCGGCGACTGGGGCGTGGTGGGTGTCTCGCTCCGATCCCCTGGCGTCCGTGACAGGCTGATAGGTCAGGATTGCCTCTACACTGCGCTGGAAATGTCAGGTCGGGGGTTCAAAACCCATGTTGTCGATGTCATCACGGCTGTCCTGGTTGCTCCCGAGGACCCAAGCGCGGTTCTTCAGCTCATGGCCGCCGAAACCACGAAGATCGTGAGTCTGACGATTACTGAAAAAGGGTATTGTCGTGGCGGCGGGGATACTATGCTCGACCTGGTGCATCCAGATATCAAGCATGATTTGCAGTGCCTAACGCCAAAATCTGCGATTGGTTTTCTTGTTCGAGCTTTGGAAATGAGATGGCGTAAGGGACTGCGCCCGTTCACGGTCCTGACACTGGATAATTTGCCATCCAATGGCCATTTGATCAGGCAAATTATTTGCGAATTTGCTGCTCAGATCGATACGGAGTTAACGCATTGGATCGAAACAGAATGCAAATTCCCATGCACAATGGTCGACAGGATTGTTCCTGCCACAACCAAAGCATTGATCGAACGCGCGTCAAGCATCAGTGGATACCACGATGCCGCAGTTGTGGCGCACGAACCGTTTCGGCAATGGGTAATCGAAGACGACTTCGTGGATGGAATGCGGCCAGATTTTGAAGCTGTCAATGTACAGCTGGTCCATGACGTAGCGCCATTCGAACGTATGAAACTTCGAATGCTAAATGGCACCCATTCTGCTCTAGCCTATATTGGTAGCCTTGCTGGCCATGAAACTGTTGCGGGCGCAATTGGTGACAAGAATATCGAGAATTTCATTGATGCCTTGTGGCACGAGGAAATAGCTGCGTCTATCGAGGCACCACCCGAAACGGATTTGAATGACTATGCTATGCAGCTAAAATCGCGCTACCAAAATCAAGATATACGCCATCTGCTGGAACAGATCGCCATGGATGGCAGCCAGAAAATACCGCAGAGAATATTGGTGCCGCTATTCGAAAACCTCTTGGCAGGAAAGCCCTCTGAAAGGTTTCTGGTGGTTGTAGCTGCCTGGTTTCGGTATATCGAAACCCGGTCGAAAAATGGACACTCTAGGCTCAATGATCCCTTGGAAGTGGAACTGATAAGGGCAGCCAGGACCGCATCCAACGATGCCGCTCTTGTGGAGAGTTTGCTGCAAATAGCCCCTGTTTTCGGCAGCCTTCCAACCCACCGGATCTCTGGCGAATTAGTCGCCATCTTAGGCCGTCTTGGTAATTTCCACGACATCACCAGACTTGGAGGATCACGGTAATGAAAGAAACTTGGCGGTGGTATGGTCCCTTTGACCAGATCGAACTTGACGAAATCCGACAGACGGGCGCGGCGGGCATCGTCACAGCTTTACATGAAATCCCATATGGCGAGGTATGGCAACGCCACGCTATCGCTGAAAGGCACGATAAGATCCGGGACGCAGGATTTGAATGGGATGTGGTGGAAAGCTTGCCGCTACATGAAGACATCAAGCGTGGCACAGGTGATCTATCCGTGCACTTTGCCAATTACCGGCAATCCATGGCGAACCTGGCTGCTGAGGGTATCCGTACCATTTGCTACAACTTCATGCCGCTGCTGGACTGGGTGCGCACGGATTTGAAGTCACCGGTCGCCAATGGTGGCACTTGTCTGCAGTTTTCCGCATATAGGATGGCCGCTTTTGAGATCTGTATGCTGGGTCGCACAAAAGCCGAGAAGGATTATCCTGCAAAAGTAATTACAAAAGCTCATGAATGGTACGCTGCTTCGAGCGAAAAGGATCAGAAAGAGTTGCTGAACTCGATCATGTCTGGCATGCCAGGCGCCTATGACCGATATGATATTGAGGGGTTGCGGCGTGCACTCGAAACCTATCGGGGCATGGTTGCGTCGGATGTTCGGGCAAACTATCGAAGTTTTCTGAACGAAGTCATTCCGACCGCTCAGGACTTGGGGATGCGATTGTGCGTACATCCCGACGACCCACCACGCGATATTCTCGGCCTGCCGCGTATCGTTTCGGATGCCGATGATATCTCCTGGATCATGGACAATTATAACGCGCAGGCCAACGGACTGACGCTTTGTTCTGGGTCGCTGGGCGCAAACCCCAAAAACGATGTTGTGGAGATTGCCCGCAAGCACTCTGAGAGAATCCACTTTGCTCATCTCAGAAACGTTTGCAAGTGCCCGGATGGCTCTTTTGAAGAAGCTGAACACCTGAGCGGCGACACTGACATTGTAGCCTTGTGTCGCGTTCTATTAGAGGAGGAAAAAGCGCGAAAATCTGCAGGGCTTTCAGATTGGCAAATCCCGTTCCGTCCAGACCATGGGCACGAACTTTTATCTGATCCTCAAAAGAAAACATTTCCGGGTTATCCTTTGATCGGAAGGCTTCGTGGTTTGGCTGAAATCCGAGGTGTTCTTCACGCCCTGAGTCTTGAGGAAAAGCTCTGAAAAACTCCAACCAGATACTCGCAAATAGAGATTATGGCATTGTCAGACAAACTTGACGCGCAAGCGGCTAATCCTTAATTCTGGTTGATGACAGCAGAAAACCCATTCAAATATTTCAAAACGTCTCCCAAAATCATCCGCTTAGCGGTTATGTATTATGTGCGTTACCCGCTGAGTTTTCGCCAAGTTGAAGATATCTTGCATGAACGG
>Ga0233444_10005183_pt1 | contig 12142 bp, 16 predicted proteins | sample SI_124_October20_6_FD_182792 | JGI IMG/M metagenome (GOLD analysis project Ga0233444, IMG submission 182792) | Seawater microbial communities from Saanich Inlet, British Columbia, Canada - SI_124_October2016_10_MG | ecosystem: Environmental > Aquatic > Marine > Inlet | place: Canada: British...
TGGTCTAATTAAAGGAGTAGAATAATGAATAGCGCAAAGCGTAGGCAGATGATCAAAGAGCAGGAGCGCGAATATCGCAGGGAGTTCTTGACAGATGTATTCGGATGGTGTACCCTCGCATCCTTAAGTTACTTAATGTGGGTTGGATTCTTTTGGATACTGTCCAACCCCATGTCCACTTGGTTTTAATAGGAGTTATAACATGTTACAAAAAAACTGGAATGGTAGTTGTGAGGATTGGTTGCATGGTGACGAGTACCTTGATGATGCAGATGATTATGCACCCATGGAACAGTGGGAAATTGACGAGGCAATCGCTGATATAAAGGGCGATGATAAATGGCTAGAGGAGCAGGAACAATGAGCTATGCACTAAAGTTTGAACCCAATTACCCTGAGTATTGTAACATCTATGATCGTATGTTCTGCCATACTTTGATCAGGGAGATACTGGACGCAGGGTATTCTGTGACTGTCAATGATGGTGAGGATGATTGTCTCGTAGAGTCTAAGGACTTTGCTGAGATACTGGAGGCCATGTCGCAGTCAGGTGAGGATGTTATTATTCCTTGTGATTCTGCTGGCGAGGGTGTCGGCTGGTTCTATCTGATCTATTGTAATGGCAGCGAGGGCGATCCAATGATATGCATGTCGGACATGTCAGCCAATCCTATCTGCATGGCTATAGATAAGAAGGTGCAGCGTATACTAGAGGAGCAAGAGTTATGATGATATTTGGTAGAATGTTGAGCATAGAGTTGATTAATGGGTGCGGCTTGTTCCTTGAGTTCGCAGATAGCAGGGCGGTGTGGTGTGCTAACAGTGAGACTGGCGAAACCTACGCCATGCCCTTTGAAGGTGTGCTGCTACACTTGCCCTTCATTCTAATCAGCTATGGTCGTGTATATGAGGAGGTGGAGCAGTGAGCAAGATTAAAGAACACATGATAGGCTACGAGCCAAGCGATTGGATTGAACCCAAAGCACATGTCATGGTTGACGAGTTGATTGAGTATCAGGTATACTGCATGTCGTTATCTGAGTTGACATCCAGAGTGGCACAGCAGATGCGTGACGAGTATTACAACAACCCCTATGGTGACATGGTAAGCAAACACAACGAGGTATTTCCCAATGAGTAGATGTAAAGCGTGTGACGTTATACTGAACGAGTACGAACTAAAAAGGATTGACCACCAAACAGGCCAGCATCTTGACCTGTGTAACGAATGCGCTGCACACTCTAACGATGCGGTCTTGGAGGAGGTCAACAAAGTATTTGATAGTTTAAGCAATGAAGAGCTTGACAGGCTGGTCAATGCTTGATATAATATTCAGGTATTAAAGGGAAATGTTTAGTATTAATCTTTAAAGTTTTAACCAAACGATACTTAAGTAGTATCAAACCACAACCTAGAAGGATAGTAATTATGGCAGTAGTAGAAGGTACAATAGCGTTTGAAAACCTAGACACCCACGAGATGTATCAGGGTCAATCCACTGGCAAGTATTCAGTTGTCATTAGCTTAGACGACCAGACCGCAGAGCAGTTGGCTGGTATGGGTGTCAAGCTGCGCGAGTACGAGGGTACTAAGCAACGTAAGTTTAGTACAAAATATGATGTACCTGTGATGGATGCAGATGGTCAGCCCTTTGCTGGTCGCATTGGTCGCGGCTCTAAGGTACGTCTGCTGTGGGCAGAAGGTCAGCCCCATCCTGTACACGGAACGTCCACCTACCTTAACAAGATCAAGGTACTGGAAGTTGCAGAGCAGGAAGGTGGTGAGGACTTCTAATGACAGTTGAGTCAACCTTTGTCCGACATGAGCCATGCCCTGCGTGTGGCTCTAAGGATAACTTGGCTCGTTACTCTGATGGGCATGCCGTCTGCTTCACGGGCGGCTGTTCACATTACGAGCGAGGTGATGGTCAGGTTATCAGCATCCAACAGAAACCAGCGAGGTCATTAGAAATGACAGGAGTAATAGCTGCAATCCCCGACAGGCGTATCAACCAAGCCACAGCACAACGCTATGGTGTCACAGTTGAGTACGGCACAGACGGACAAATTGTAAAGCATCATTACCCGTACCACGACAAGGACACAGGTGCGGTGACAGGAACCAAGGTACGGATAGTAGAAAACAAATCGTTCTATGCAACAGGAGGCTTTGAGAATGCAGCGTTGTTCGGCCAGCAGGCGTTCAAGGGTGGCGGCAAATACATTACGATCACAGAGGGCGAGGCTGATGCACTGGCAGTCAACGAGATGTTTGACGGCAAGTGGCCTGTTGTCTCCATCAGATCAGGTGCAGCAGGTGCAACCAAAGACATCAAAGCAAACCTCGAATGGCTAGAGTCCTTTGAGAATGTAGTGATCTGCTTTGACAGCGACAAGGCAGGACAGGAGGCAGCACGTTCAGTGCTTGACCTGTTCACACCTAACAAGGCTAAGAATGTTGAGCTATCCATGAAGGATGCAGGCGACATGCTCAAGGCTCGTAAGGTGCAGGACTTTGTTAAGGAGTGGTGGAACGCTAAGGCATATCGTCCAGATGGTATCGTTGCAGGTAATGAAACGTGGGACATGATCATCAAGCAGTCCAACGTCAAGTCCATTGACTACCCGTGGTCTTGCCTTAACGAGTACACCCATGGCTTCCGTAGGCAGGAGCTTGTGACTATCACATCAGGCTCAGGCATGGGCAAGTCACAGATCGTCAGGGAGCTAGAGCATTACCTACTGGGTGCGACAGACGACAACATAGGTATCCTTGCGCTGGAGGAGGACATCCCCAAGACAGCGTTAGGCATCATGTCTATCGAGGCTAACAAGCAACTGCACTTGGACAAGACAGTAACTCAGGACGAGAAGAAGGGATACTGGGACAGGACGATGGGGTCAGGACGTATCTTTATGTTCGATCACTGGGGCAGTACAAATGAGGATAACTTGCTAGGACGCATACGCTACATGGCTAAGGGACTGGACTGCAAGTGGATTATCCTTGACCACCTCAGTATTGTTGTCAGCGATCAGGACAATGGTGACGAGCGCAAGGCTATCGACAGCATTATGACCAATCTCCGCAAGCTGGTGCAGGAGACAGGCGTGGGGTTGTTCCTTGTGTCACACCTACGCAGACCAAGTGGAGCCAAGGCGCATGAAGATGGCGGCAAGATCAGTCTGGGAGAACTCAGAGGATCAGCGGCAATCGCGCAACTTAGCGACATAGTTCTGGGGTTAGAGCGAGATCAGCAACACGCTGACCCTGAGATACGGAACACTACTTGCGTTCGTGTGTTGAAGAATAGATTTGTTGGACTGACTGGCCCCGCATGTTACCTGTACTACGATAAGGAGTCTGGTCGCATGATCGAGACTAACTGTCCAGTACCGGATGATAAAGCGGAGTTCTAATGAGACAGTTTGTATTCGACATTGAAGCCAATGGTCTTAACCCTGACAAGGTGTGGTGCATTGTGGCTCAAGAGTTATCCACAGGTGACGTTACTGTGTGGAGACAGGAAGAGGTAGCTCAGTTCAGTGTCTGGATCAAGGAGCTAGGTGACTGTGAAGTCATAGGTCACAACATAATTGACTATGACATACCAGTGCTAGAACGATTGTTAAATACAGACTTCAGTAAGTGCAAAGTTACTGACACATTAGTCATGTCAAGACTAGCAAACCCACAGCGCGAAGGCGGTCACTCGCTGGAAAACTGGGGCAATATACTAGGACAACCAAAAGGAGAACACAGTGATTGGGATAACTTTTCGCAGGATATGGTGGACTACTGTTCACAAGATGTTGCAGTTAATGTCTTGGCTTACAAGAGATTGCTCACTGAACTTGATGGCTTTGGAAGCGAGAGCATTGATCTTGAGCATAGAGTACAAAGTATTATCTCGCAGCAAATCAAAGCAGGATGGAAGCTAGACCAAGAGAAAGCCTTTTTATTATTAGCAGAACTAAAGGAGAAGAAGTATGACCTTGAAGATGAAGTGTTACAAACTTTCAAACCGTTACCAACATTTGTCAAAGAGATTACCCCCAAGATTAAGAAAGATGGTACGCATTCGGTTGTTGGGCTTAAGTTTCTAGGCGAACACTGGACTACTGTGGTCGCACCCTTCAGCCGTCTTGACTACCCAGTGTTTAACTTGGGTTCACGACAGCAGATAGGACGTTACCTACAATACTTTGGCTGGAAGCCTAAGCAGTTCACTGAGACAGGACAGCCTATCGTTGACGAGGCAGTGCTAAGTAAAGTGGAAGGCATACCACAGGCATCTTTGATTGGCGAGTACCTAATGATACAGAAGCGTGTAGCACAGGTGCAGAGTTGGTTAGATGCAGTTAAGGATGATGGTAGAGTACACGGGTACGTCAATGCTTGTGGCGCTGTGACAGGCCGCATGACGCACTCAAGCCCCAACATGGGACAGATTCCAGCAGTCTACTCGCCTTACGGCAAGCAATGTAGAGATGTATGGACTGTACCAGAAGGGTACAAACTTGTGGGTTGTGACGCTAGTGGTTTAGAGTTACGCATGCTGGCCCATTACATGAACGATGAGGGATACACTAATGAAATTCTCAATGGAGATATTCACACGGCAAACCAGTTGGCTGCGGGCCTTGACACTAGAGATCAAGCAAAGACTTTTATATACGCTTTCCTTTATGGAGCAGGAGACGCCAAGGTCGGAAGTATCGTTGGAGGAACTAAGCGTGATGGTGCAAGACTTAAGGAAAAGTTCCTCTCAAATACGCCAGCTCTTAGAGAGTTACGAGAACGAGTTGGAGTGGCGGCTACAAGAGGCTATGTTCTTAGCTTGGATAGAAGACGGGTGTCAATACGATCCGAACACGCTGCACTGAACAGTCTATTGCAGTCAGCAGGAGCCGTAGTGATGAAGAAAGCCTTGTGTTTGTTGCAGGAATATGCTACAATATGGGGTATACAATACAACATTATAGGAAACATACATGATGAAATCCAGACAGAGGTCAAGCAAGAGAAAGCAGAGGTTTTCGGACGGTTGGCAGTTAGCTGTATTGAAGCAGCAGGACTCCACTACAAACTCAACTGCCCTCTCACCGGAGATTACAAAGTTGGAAACAGTTGGGCAGACACGCATTAACTCTGCCACTGGGAAGCCCATGTACTACAAGGATAACCCAGAGACTAAGAAGAAGGAGAACGCTAAACAGATGTACGTCAATGGGAAATACATACCTAAGACACACCCCCTGTACAAAGCGGGACGTTACAAAGGGTTTGAGGATGCAGCCTTTAGTTCCCTAGAGAACTTCAAGGACAACCCACAGGGTCAGGTGTACGTCATTACCAATCCTGCATGGGAAGGCTGGGTCAAGGTAGGGATGGCAGTGGATGCGGAGGATAGAGCAGGTAACTATCAAACATCCTCACCTTACAGGGACTATGAGTTATCCTATGTGGTAGACACACCAGACCGCAGGGCTACAGAGGCTGAAGCACACAAGCGTTTGTCTGACATGTTTGAACAGCGCAACGAGTGGTTCAAGTGTGACGTAGAGATAGCTAAACGATGGATTGATTCTATCATAGGAGAGTATGATGAAGCGTGTTGAGGATGTAGTACAGGACATCTACGCTCTGATGGAAAGCAAGGACGCTGACCCATCTGTAGACGTAGAGGCAGAGATAGACAAGTTCGGTGAAGGTGTCAAGGCACTGATGCGTACTGAGTTTGGTCGGAAGAAGCGAGAGGATAACCGCAAGCTACGCTTGTCGAACATTGGCCGCACTGACCGCTATCTTTGGAACCATGTCAACGGTACAGAGGGAGAGAAGCTACAGCCTCACACCTACATCAAGTTTATGTATGGTCACTTGATTGAGGAGATGTTGTTGTTCTTGACTCGCATGGCAGGACACACAGTCACTGACGAGCAGAAGGTGTGCAAGGTAGAGGGTATCGTAGGTCACATGGACTGCAAGATAGATGGCATTGTGACTGACGTTAAGTCTGCCAGTAGCTTTGGGTTCAAGAAGTTTAAGGACGGATCACTGGCCTTTGACGATCCCTTTGGTTACATAGATCAGATCAAGGCATACGCTCACTCAGAAGGCGAGACACAGTTTGGTTGGCTGGCTATGGACAAGGCCAATGGTCACTTGACTTACCTTAAGTATGACCTTGAGGATACTCAGGCTCCCGTGTATGAGGTACTGAAGGGTGACATTACTGACAGAGTTAAGCACATAAAAAAGCTAGTAGAGCAGCCAGAACCAGCGGAGTGGTGTTACCAGCCTGTGCCAGACGGCAAGTCAGGAAACTCAAAGCTCTCTATTGGTTGCTCGTACTGTCAGTTCAAAGACCACTGCTACCCAGAGTTAAGAGTCTTCAAGTATTCATACGGGCCAAAGTTCTTAGTAGACGTAGTAAACGAACCACGAGTACAGGAGATCAAGGCAGATGAAGAGGGCTTTTAGATCAGGACTTGAGAAGGATTTAGCAGAGAAGCTAGACGGACAGTACAAGTTTGAGCCATACGATCTACCGTACACAGTCCACAAGAAGTACCTCCCTGACTTTGTACATGAAGGCAAGGCGGTACTGGTAGAGTGCAAGGGGTTCTTCAGGGTCGGTGATACACAGAAGTACACGGCCATACGAGACTCAATGCCAGAGTGGGAGTTAGTCTTTGTGTTGTCAAACCCTAGCAAGAAGGTACGCAAGGGTGGCAAGATAACAATGGGAGAGTGGTGTGACAAAGAAGGATTCAAACACTTCACCATTGAGACAGCCAAGGAGTTGACAAGGTATATTAAAAGGAAGAAAGTCTAATGGCTATGACACTAGAGGAACTTAAAGAGAAACTGATACTGCATCTGGATGAAGAGTTGACTTGTGAATTATTATCAATCACGACATACGATTTAGTAGAGGCATTTGAACGTAGGATAATCAGAGATTTTGACAGAATAGCAGAGGACTTTGAAGATGAGACTTAATGACGCAACACCAGCAGACTGGGACAGGCTACAGAAGGATGCACCAGCCATTGAAAAGCAAGCCACAGGATTAGACGCGTGGATGAAGGCAGCACACGATGAAGCAGCGGATGCGTGGGAGGAAGAGGATGTAGTCAACAGCCCAGAGCATTACAACACAGGCAACATAGAGTGCATTGAAGCAATAGAGGAGTCCATGTCCAGTGTTGCATTCAAAGGATACCTCAAGGGCAACTGCATGAAGTATCTGTGGCGTTATGATTACAAGGGTAAGCAGGTAGAGGACTTACAGAAAGCAGGTTGGTACTTAAACAAACTAACTATGATGGTAGTATTTGAGAATGACGGAGAATAAGATGGATCAGTATCAACAGTTTATACACAAGAGCAGGTACGCACGTTGGCTACCAGAGGAGAGCAGACGAGAGCGTTGGGACGAGACAGTCAACAGGTATGTAAACTTCTGGAAAGACCGTGGACAGATAGACGATAAGGTAGCCCTTAAGTTATTCAATGCTATACACAACATGGAAGTAATGCCATCCATGCGCTGCATGATGACAGCAGGTGATGCGTTAGACAAGGACAACGTAGCTGGGTTCAACTGTAGCTACCTAGCCATTGACTCACCGCGCAGCTTTGACGAGCTAATGTATGTACTGATGTGCGGCACAGGTGTAGGCTTTAGTGTTGAACGTAACTTCATCACCAAGCTGCCAGTAGTTGCTGAGACATTCCACAAGACAGACAGTGTGATCGTGGTCAGCGATAGCAAGATTGGTTGGGCCTCTGCATTCCGTGAGCTTATCGCTATGCTGTACGCTGGTAAGATACCTGAGTGGGACATGAGCAGAGTACGTCCAGCAGGAGCTAGACTCAAGACCTTTGGTGGTCGTGCGTCAGGGCCAGAGCCTTTGGTTGATCTGTTCCACTTCTGCGTAGAGATATTCCAGAAGGCAGCAGGACGCAAGCTGACCAGCATTGAGTGCCATGATGTAGTGTGTAAGATTGCTGACATTGTAGTGGTAGGTGGTGTGCGTAGGTCTGCGCTTATTAGCCTGTCGAACCTGTCAGATCAGCGTATGGCTAAGGCTAAGTCAGGAGACTGGTGGCGTAACGAGGGCCACCGTAGGCTGGCTAACAACAGCGTAGCGTACACTGAGAAGCCAGACTTTGAGTCCTTCCTGTCAGAGATGCAGAACATGTACGAGAGCAAGGCGGGTGAGCGTGGTATCTTTAGCCGTGTGGCAGCACAGAAGATTGCAGCGCGTAACGGTAGGCGTGACAGTGAGCAGGACTTTGGTACTAACCCATGCTCTGAGATCATCCTGCGTAGTAATCAGTTCTGCAACCTGTCAGAGATTGTAGTGCGTGAAGATGATACACTGGACAGTCTCAAGAAGAAGGCAGAGATCGCGGCTATCATTGGTACACTACAGGCTACCTTGACAGACTTCCGTTACCTGCGTAACTGCTGGAAGAAGAACACGGAAGAGGAAGCCCTGCTGGGTGTCAGCATGACAGGCATTATGGATCATTACCTGTTGAGTAAGGGAGAGTCTAAGGACTTGGCTAAGTGGCTGGAGGAAGTGCGGGATGTATGTGTTGACACTAATAAGAAGTGGTCTGAGAAACTTGGTATTAATCAGTCTGCGGCTATTACATGCGTTAAGCCTAGCGGTACTGTATCTCAGCTTGTCGATTCTGCTAGTGGTATCCATCCTCGCTTCTCTAAGCATTACATTCGCAGAGTCCGTAGCGATAAGAAAGACCCGCTTGCAATCTTTATGGAAGGAGCAGGGTTCCCAGTAGAGCAGGATGTTATGTCGCCTACATCAGCAGTGTTTAGCTTCCCTGTGAAGTCACCTGAGACATCCGTGACTGTCAAAGAAGTAGGGGCAATGCAGCAGCTAGAACTTTGGAAAGCCTACCAGAACCATTGGTGCGAACATAAACCAAGTATCACAGTGTATTATACAGACAGTGAGTTCTTGCAGATAGCGCAGTGGATATGGGATAACTTTGATCTGTGTAGTGGGATTAGTTTGTTGCCGTATAGCGACCATGTATATCAACAAGCTCCGTATGAAGACATAGATGCTGACAAGTTCAAGGAGTTAGTAGCAGCCATGCCAAAGGGTGTAGACTGGGAGGACTTAGGTAAGTTTGAGGAGGAAGACAACACGACAGGGAGTCAGGAGTTAGCGTGTGTCGGTGGTGCATGTGAGATAGTTTAGATATAACATGTTACAACTTGGGGGCGCAATGCCCCCTTTTTTATTCATCATCTGAAGCCGCGTATGCAACAGCACCTGTAGTTAGTAACCCTGTACCTACTAGCTTGTTCCTAGCTAACGCTGCTCTATCTCTGTCAGCTTGTGTCACGGCTGGCCTAGAGTTTCTAAAGGCTCTCTTTGTATATGCCTCGTTTGTTTCATTTGCGGTTTTCTTTATGCCTGTTACTGCTTCCGTTTCTTTAATAGCCCTGTTTATTTTTCTGGGTGTCCTGTTAGTTTTTATCTGCTTGTTGTTATACTTAGCACCTGTCTTAATTGAAGACTCAATGAGAGGAGATGCAGTAATCAAACCGTGTCCACCAACAGGGTCTTTACCTAAAATATCATGCCCATCGCTTAACATCGTATACATCTTTTCTTTGTTAGGGTCAACCACTACAAAAGCGTTCACGCCTCCCAGTTCTTTCTGTCTTGAATTAAAAGACTGCTGTGTCACTAAGTAACCTTCAGGCTCTTTTATGTCTACAAGGTTCCTCGCGCCAACAGGATTCCCTGCTTCATCGCTAACTCTAGCCATCTTTATTGCGCGGGTGTTTAGCAGTTTATTAAAAGAGTCCAGAGCTTTCTGTTCTCCTTTGTAAATCTTTAAACCTTTAGCTGACTTTGCTCTAGCCAACAACAAAGTATCTAACATTTGACTAGGCTGACCACCAACCCCTAGCTTTTTCATTAGCTGATACGCATCTCCGTTTAAAGTAGAGGAGACTTGCATAAACTCTACCATGTCTTTACCTTGGAGTTTCGATACAGCTTTGTTACCACCAATCTTATTTAATTTATTAACAGAGCTTAAGTAAGTATCTGTGGCTTTCCCGTGAAGCGCCCTAACTACTGGCGCACCTGCACCTGACACCCCAATAGATTCTACATAACCTATGTTCTTATCTACGGACGGGTCTTTAATTTGATAATCATATCTGTAGTTTTGCTTTTTAATATGAGGGCCATCAGTTAAATGCTTAGTGGCTCTTTCAACGATAGACTCAGGAATCTTTCCTGAAGTTCTAAAACCCTGACCAACAGCAGAAGACAAGGTAGCTACGTCTTCTCTAGGAATACGAGAGTCTAAGTAGTTAAGACCAACAATACCTTTCTCAAGTAGTGTGTCTTCTGGAGCATCAACTTGACGGTTGATAGAGATGGCTGTTTTTTCTGCGTCCTGTCCTACTTCGCTTATCCAATCATCTAGCTTTGAATCAGAGATACCTAAAACCCTACGCTTTGCTACAGCCTGTGGATCAATACTTTCTTTAATTGAAGGCACAATAGCTTTTGAATACTCTTTACCAAAGTTAATTGCACCCTTCACTGGGTTACTATAAAACTCAGGGATTCGCGTAGGTACGTTCTGTGCTGTTTTATTAATTAGACTACCTGCGCTCGACAACATGCCCTTAATTGGACGGACAGCCATGCCAGCCAGAGGGATAGCGCCTGCATACCCAAGACCCGCCATGAGGTAGTCACCCTGCTCTCTTGCTTGCTCTGCTTCTGCAAAAGATTTAATCTCACCAACAACAGGAGTAAAGTCTGCTGTTAAACTTAGGGCATCTCTAGCGTTCTGTTCGATTTGTTCTGGAGTCAAGTCAGCTACGCGGCTTCCGTAACTAGATTGTGTACCGCCTAAGTAAGTAGACATTAATCACTATCCCTCAGTCTTTCGTTGTATTTTTCTGCACCGCCACCAAACCAGTTGTAAGCTAGTGGGCCAACCACAGGCACACCTTTTAATACAGGAGCATAGTCAGGCTCTTCCTCAAACACTTCTGTAGTTCCTTTCCAAGCAGCCTCTATTAATGGAGTAGCAGGGGCTAAAGTGTTTATGACAGCACCTTTAATGTCTCCTCTACCAAGGTATCTTTCAGCGGTGTACTTGTTCATTCCAAAGACACCAAGCAAAGCCCACAAAGCCTTTTCAGGCAGGTCTTCTGGTCGCACTTCTCTGCCGTTTAGTATGTCTTTAGTCACGCCCACGCCTGTATTGGCGGCTGTTAAGTACCCTGCTAGTAAAGCGGCTTGCTTTGTGGCCTGTACTTTATTACCTTTCTTCCACTCTTGTACAACGTTTCTTCGTACAATGTCATACTGCTTCAATGTGAAAGACTTAAGCATGTACAAGATTCTCCAGTTAGGATTATCAAGATATCCTTGAGGCATTTCCATAAGAGCAACTGGCTGTATATCAGCGAGGTTGTTAAAAGAAAGTAACTTAACATTAGGGGTAATGCTGCCTGCTTTTAAATCAGCAACCAAAGAGTCTATCTCGTCACCATAAATACCTTGATGTTTTTTTCTAAAGGCTGCTTCACCTTTAGGAGTCTTGACTTGTTTTCTCGCTGACTTCAATGCAGCGTTCATCAAAGTTTCTTTACCTAGTCTATCAATAGTAGAGAACCCAACAGCCTTAAGCATTGCAGAAAGTGCCTGACCAGACTTAGATAAGTCACCTCCCAACTCTTTAGTTAGTACATTTTCTAAACCTACGTCAATTAGCTTCATTTCCTTAGTACCAAACATAGAAGCTATAGTATTTCTAAATCCATATAAAGCATTTGATTGAGCAACATCAGCTAACTGAGTAATGGCTGATAAGGGATTAGCAATAGTTCCCATGTACCCTGTGTTTCTTAATAAGGTGTTTGCTTTGGATGGTGACTGTTCGCCACCAACAAAGCGAGACTTAAGCAAAGTTATTATCTCGTCTTGCTTGTCTCTAGGTATTGCTCCTGTTGCCATCTCGTCATCAATTAACTTACCAACTGATTGCTCTAAGTCTGTAAGACCTGCATCGTCTTTAATGGTGGATCGTCCAAAGAACTTACGTTTAGCTACGTTA
>Ga0233444_10005185_pt1 | contig 12141 bp, 17 predicted proteins | sample SI_124_October20_6_FD_182792 | JGI IMG/M metagenome (GOLD analysis project Ga0233444, IMG submission 182792) | Seawater microbial communities from Saanich Inlet, British Columbia, Canada - SI_124_October2016_10_MG | ecosystem: Environmental > Aquatic > Marine > Inlet | place: Canada: British...
TTTGTCTTCTTCCTTGCTGAACATTTGAATCACGTTACTCATTTCCATTTCCTCCACTCCAGATAAATTCCAAAACAAAAGGCCCACATTAAAGACACGCCAGTCCAGTAGATAAGTTCAATCATCGATTTTTGATCTCGTAGTCTTGACGATAGGCTTGCTTGAACGCCGCCGACATGTTGTTGTCGTTGACCCTGTAGGATTGGCCGCTCTCGCGGTCGCGGGTAATCCACTGATTACGCTCGCCGGGTGTCGTCAGGTATCCGAACTCAAATCGACCTGACGTACCCCTATGTGCGAAGTTATCCATTTGAATCTCCTTGGCCGCTCACGCGGCCTGCTGTCGAAAGATGTGAGCGCCACGAATGTGGTGCCGACGACCGTCAGCCCAGTCGCTTGACTGGCCTTGGTGGAAGCCGATGACGTGGCCCCGGACGCTGAACACCACACGCTCACGTGGCGTCAGTGCCCGCTGGGCGGTCATGATCGTGCGACCGTAGTCGCGCCATGCGTCGCTGTTGATCAACTCGCTGTACTGGTAGCCCAGCTTGCCAGCGATGTTGCGGTAGTACCGGGTGGTGGTGGGCGGGTAAACGCCGCGACCGTGAACCCGGCCCTGCTCACGCATCAGCACGTAGGCGCTGATCATGTGAATGCCCAGAGCGTCCCGTAGGGCGCGTACCGTGCAGTTGCGCTGATCGTGGTAGGCAGGGTGCCGATACTGCGCGGTGCCCATGTGAACGCTCTTGTGCATCCACTCCAGTACGTGTGCGTCTTGCATTTCCATATGCTTAACCTCGCTTAGATTTGAATGGGGTCATGTCTCGCCGTCTTACATATATACGACGCTTCAGGGACTCATTCTATTCACGCCTGAGTAAAATAATTTAAAAAAAGTGAAATTAAAAATGTTGGCGAGCGATCCGGTTCGTGAGTCCCCCCGGCGGGGATATCGATCTCGGGATCCGCCACCGCGCTGTCCCGTTACCGTGGGGCCGTGCTCTCCGGCCCCCGTTCATTGTCGTTCAAACCTCCCCGACAACAAGGACATTATCGGTTATATAACTCATGCGGTCAAGCGCCTGAGTAATTTAATTTATAGTGAAACAAGCGAAAAATGGCTTAGGTAAGCCGTTCCTCAAAAGTCAAGCTATTTAATTTTAGTGATCGAGCAGGTTTTTGATGAAATCTTCGACCTGATCACGCTGTTCTGGGTTCAGCTTGGCGTATGACTCGACCAGCTTCGGCACTCGTTTCGACATGAGCATCGACGTTGGCAGGAACGGCATCATCAATACTGCCGGATGAATCAGTAACGCGTTGCAGATCGACTCGATGGTGCTGAGGTTTGGATTGTGCTGACCCTCCAGTAGTTTGTAGACCGTCGCCTGCGGCATGTTAGCCCTGCTACCGATATCACGGCTAGACAGGTCATGTTCCTTTGCTATCTTTTGCAGGTTCTTGCCGACAACAGTCAGCAGTTCTTTCGGTTTGTTCCTAGACATGGCTAGCCCTCCTTGGCCCCTGAGTATGTAGCCTGACGATACACGTGGCAATCTTATTCCAATCAGTTTGTCACTTATTGCTAACGACAACAATCCGATGGGCGTTTATCTTTCGCCGTTTATCTTTAAATGATCGGGCGGATTAATCCTGATCCCCCAAGGAGACAGGCGATATGATGAGGGTGTATCGGTGTGGTGATGGGTGGTGGTGTGTTTCTAAGGACGGGCTGGAAATCGCTAAGTTTCGCAACAAGGCCGACGCACAGATATACGCTGTCTGTTGCTATGATTCCGGTAACGCCAGCGGGGTCACACTGGCCTCTGGTGAGGTCATTTAGCCAAGAATGGCTTCAGAAAGATGACGTGGGATAATAGACACATAAGCAGGAAGATAACTATCGATATCGTCATGTAGTCAACGACAGTTAACCGACTGGTAGCGGCAATCCCTTGCCGCGATACCTCAATCACGTAGATATCACCATCAAGTCGCTAGCATGACTGAAGCATGAAGTCAACGCAGTAATATACGGCGAGAATGCTCGCACAATTTGCGTGTTTGTATCCCAAACGGCATTCAAAAGATGACGTGGGATAAGTGTATGTAAAGATTCTTTTGTATCCCAAGGAGGGGAGCATTATGGATAGGGAAGCCAGAGCAATCATGCTCGAAACTCAGACGCCAGCATACGCACGGTCGAACGAAGTTCGCCGCGCTCTAGACCTGACAGTCAAACGTGCCAACAGCATCAGGAAAGCATTCAGAGATGCAGGCATGAACATGCAGGTAACAGTGAGGGCAATCGTCCCACACCAGCACGAATACGTGTCTGGACTCAACGTCCCCAGTAACTTTACCACGCTGATCGGTAAGAAGGCTGTCAATGCATTCGACCGCACCCTACGTATGGCTAAGAAAGGTCTGGAGGCCCGTAACCAATGAGTCCACAAAAGCAGTCACGTCTATATTCGATACGCGAACATGCCCGTGCCGAGATAGCAATGGCCAAGGAAGAAGTTGAGATGGCCATCACCCACCCCATATTTGTGGCCGGTCACACTGGCTGGCACAAAGATATCGAAGACCTCCTACTGAAGATAGCCGAATATGAATCCATCATCGATACCATCGACAAGCACTTCAATAGCTAACGTACTCGCCGCCATTGCCTGTCTCTGGCTAATACTAGCGATCGCGCCAGCGAGTGGCGCTACACGTGAGTATCAGACTGACGTGATGGCCGTGCTTAGTGGTGAGTCATACGGTGCCTGCATGATGCTGGTCAACACCATGAACAACGCACTGGACTGTAAGAAGGGCGCGACTAAGGGCTGGTGGGTGTCGCTGGACTGTGATGGCAAGTACGGCATGACAATGAATGCCAGAGAGTCACTGGATCACGCCACTTTGAGCATGTTGCTGAAACGCAAGATATCAGTACGCATCGATGATCGAGAGAAGATCGGTGGGTACTGCGTGGCACAGCAAACCATCATATGGCGCTGAGGGCGCATGAATCTACGATTCTGGAGGTAAGCATGGATCGCATACGTGTTCCGAGCAGACTAATTAGGTACGGCATTGTGCTGACGCACACCATACGAATGGCTCTCAAGGATGTGGAGTCGAGACTGGAGGAGATGGATGATGAAGAACCCAAGCCAAAGGCGAAGAGAACAAGGCGTGCCAAAGCGGCATGATGATCTGGGTGACTCATTCCCGAACGATTGGTTAGAGAGTCTGATCATCGTCACCGCACTGATTGCCATGAGTGGTGGTGCATACGCACTGTATTACCTAGCACAGCAAATGCCGGTGGTCAACTAATATGACAGACGATGGTGACAACCACGCTAGACATGAAGATGTCAACGAAGTTGGACATGATATGTCAATAATGAATGACACAAATGGTGTCCAATCTCCGAAAGAAACCGTAGGGGATACCAGCCCACGTGTTCTCCGTGATCCGATCACCGGGAAGTTCTTAGCAGGCACAAAAGCTGGGCCGGGAAGGCCGAAAGGATTGAAGGATAGGCTCAATGTGCAGGTGATAGAGACGCTGGAAGCGCTCTGGTCGAAGCGTGGTGCAGAGATCATAGACCAGTTGGCGGCAGAGAAGCCCGAGGTAGTGGCGTCCCTGATCGCACGGCTGATACCACAAGACCTCGCAACACAGGCGATAACAGGCGATGATGAGCAGAAAGCACAGACTAATCAAGAGGTTACGATCCGTCTTGTATCGCAGGCTACTGAACAGCCAGCACTACCAGCACGAGAAGTGGAAGGGGAACTACTACCGCCACTAGAACGTGAGGACTTCATCGAGTAGTGCACCATGTTGGTGCATGTATGGTATACACTTATACCTAATCATTATCAACTGACGATAACGTACATATAAGGAAGTTAGGAATGGCTTAGGTATGCCACCCTACTCACTGCACCATCATGGTGCATGGTAATGCTAATGAGAATCATTCTCATCTAGGGGCTGGCCACGCGGCTCAGGGCTGGGGCCGTCCAGCACCCCCGCGACCCCCCTGACAGAATTTTCCCCCTTTACCATAAAAATTATATAGGGGCATTCCCCGGAAGGAGCCTCATGAACATCGATATCCCTGCCGCCTTCACCCCCCTCCTAGAATCCTCCAAGCGATACCGAATTTGCGTAGGGGGTAGGGGGTCAGGAAAATCGATGACGGTTGCCATGATGTGCATTCTGGAGGCGATCCAAGGAAAGAGAATACTGTGCTGTCGTGAGTTCCAGAACTCGATCCAAGAGTCCGTACACTCACTGGTGGCCAATCTGATAGAGCAGACCGGCGTGGGCGGCTTCACCATCACCCGCGACCGTATCAGCCACAGCAGTGGCGGCGAGTTCATCTTTCGTGGACTCAGCAGGAACATCGAGTCGGTAAAGTCCCTGTTCGGCGTCAACGTGGTGTGGATCGAGGAGGCCCAGACGATCTCCGAGGAGTCGTTACGGGTGCTGACGCCCACGATTCGTGAGGCCGGATCCTATTTCATCATGTGCGCCAACCCGAGGTCGCAGGCAGACCCGTTCACCGAGACCTTTCTGAAGGGCCGGGAGGGCATTCTACGGTCTGAGGGCGAATTCAGCGATGAACTGCACACCATATTACGCGTCAACTACGACAGGAACCCGTTCTTCCCTGCCGAACTCGATTTAGAGCGCCGTAGGGACAAGAAAACGCTCAGCCACGCCATGTACAACCACGTCTGGGAGGGTGAGACCCTCGATGAGGTCGATAACAGCCTTATTCTGGCCGACTGGTTCGACGCGGCGCTGGAGATTGGCGACCGGATCAAGTACCGGGAGTCCGGGGCGCGTGTGGTGGGGCACGACATATCCGACACGGGTAAGGACGCCAAGGCCGTGGTCGTTAGGCACGGGGCCAGAGTGCTCGACATGGGCCTCATGCACGACGGTACGGCCAGCGATGGCCTCGACTGGGCATTGGACTACGTAAACAGGTATCACGCGGATAACTTTGTATATGACCAAGACGGCATTGGCCTCGGACTCGCACGGGAAGTGGAGAGAAGTCTCGGAAACCGTAACATTACGATCACTGGCTTTAGGGGCGGCGAATCTCCCCGAGACCCTGACGCCCTATACGACGGCCACCGCAAGAACCGTGACGCGTTTTTCAACCGTCGCGCTCAGGCGTTCTGGGACGTTCGTGAGCGGTTTTGGAAAACATATCAGGCGTCTGATGGCGAGATGCACGATCCAGATGACCTTGTTTTTCTTGACCGCGACCATCCGCTTATATCCCAGCTACGGTCAGAACTCTGCCGACTTCCTCTCAAGCCACACCAAGGCGGGAAGATCCAGATAATGCCCAAGACCGAGATGGCGAAGCCGCCACTCAGCCTGCCCTCGCCAAACCTAGCCGACGCGTTCGCCTATAGCTTCACGGTGCAGGACTTCCTACAGGGTAGTTGGGCACAGCCTATCCAGTATCAGGAAAACTATATATGACAGAGTGGAAGCCAGTCGAAGGTTTTGAGGGCATTTACGAGGTCTCCGACGCGGGAGAACTCCGTTCGCTCGACCGTGAAGACACTATTGGCCGAAAGATCAAGGGGCGCACCATTAAGCCCTGCACGGCCGGTGCTGGCTACCTTAGTTACATGGGCTTCAACGTACATCGCAAAGTAGCCGCCGCTTTCCTTGGGTCAGCGGCTGGTCGAACCGTTAACCACATAAACGGAGACAAGCAGGACAACCGGGTCGAGAACCTTGAGTACCTGACGCACTCCGAAAACACACTCCACGCGCTGGCCAATAGGTTGCTGGGCCGTGACAACAAAGGGAAGTTCGCATCCGTATGATGGAAGAAGATGACATTAAAGCGATCATCTCTAACGAGATGTCTAACTGCTCGGGGGATGAGTGGGTAGATCGTAAGCGACTCGCTATGGCGTACTATGAAGGCCACGAACCAAGACCGTCTGGCATCAAGGGGCGCTCTGAGGTCGTTTCCACCGATGTGAGCGATGCGGTTGAGTGGCTCATTCCTAATATCATCGAGAGCCTGTCGGGCAAGTCCGTTAAGTTCATGCCCATGTCGGCTCAGGATGAAGATCAGGCAGACCTAGAAACCGATTTCACGCACTTCGTGTTCAGCGAGGAGAACAACGGGTTTCTTAACCTGTATGAAGCAGTAAAGGACGCATTGCTTACTGGTGTAGGCGTGCTGAAGATATTTTACGACGACGCCCCTGAGCGGGTCGTCGAGCGGTACTCCGGGCTATCAGAGCCACAGCTACAGGCTCTACTTGCAGACCCAATGATCGAGGTTACGGAGATTGAGAGATCTGAGACAGACGGCACTGCGGTGACGGCGGCTCGGATTACCCGGCAAGGTAGAGTAATGGTCGAGGCCGTTCCTGCTGAGGAGTTTCGTGTAAATGACGACGCTGACAGTCTCGACCTGACCAATGCCCGTTTTGTTGCACACACTACTCGCAGGACGGCCTCCGACTTACTACGTGCCGGGTATGACCCCGATGTGATCGCGGACGCCCAGCAGGGCTATCTGGATCGCACGGTAGGCGATGAGACACACAGCGGCTTGGATATCGATGATAGCCAGAAGCTGATCGTCGTTACCGAGGCGTTCCTCTCTATGGACATTAACGGGGACGGCATATCCGAACTCTGCAAGGTTACCTGTATAGGCGAGAGCGAAATCGATGCGATTCTCGACATAGAAGAGATCGTAGAGATCCCATTCGTGGCAATGAGCGCCACCCCGATGCCACACCAGTTTCTGGGCCTCAGCGTATTCGAGCGGCTCAAGCAGGTGCAGGACATAAAGACGGCGGTGCTACGTAGCACGCTGGATAGCTTCTACCAGTCAGTGAACCGCATCAAGGTGGTTCAGGAGGGGCAGGTCAACATTGACGACCTTCTGGTCAACCGACCCGGTGGAATTATAAGAGCAAAAGGGCATAACGCTGTCACCGAACTGGGTGGCACGTTCTTCGGCGGTGAGGCGCTACAGCTACTCCAGTACGCTGATGTACAGAAGGAGGCGAGGGTAGGCGTCAGCCCCGACATGGCTGGCCAGTCCAACCTAGTCAACAACGAGTCGGCTCACGGCGTAGAGCGCATGATGAGTGCCAAGGAGATGCTCGTTAACCTCATGGTTCGGAGCATCGCCGAGACCGGGGTACGCCCGGCATACAAAATGATTCGTGACCTCATGGTGCGTTTCCAGAACGGCATGGTGCCCTACAAGTTCAAGGGTAACTGGATGAACGTAGACCCCAGCACGTGGGGCGAGCGTAGCCGGATGATGGTGACGGTCGGTGCCGGTGCGGGTGACAGCCAGAAGAAACTGATGGCGTTGCAGGCACTCTTCCAGACGCAGATGCAGTTCAAGCAGATGCCCGACAACGTGATGGTTGACACCAAGCAGTTGTTCAACTCGCTGGACGACATGGTCGAACTGGCGGACTTGGGTGAGGCCGAGAAGTACTTCATGAACCCGGACACGCAAGAGGGTCAGCAGTTCGCACAGAACAAGGCCCAGCAGGATCAGCAAGCCCAACAGCAGATGATGCAACAGCAAGAGCAACAGTTGCAGATGCAACAGCAGGCGCTACAGGCACAGATGCAGGTCGCGGCGGCGGAGCAGACCAAGGCTCAGGCCACGTTGCAGAACGGGCAGTTGAAAGAACAGATCAACGCAATGAAGGCACAGCACAATCAGGAACTCGAACAGATGAAGGCGGCGCTACAGGCGGCGAAGGATTCGGCCAAGCAGGCGTTCGACTACGACAAGCTGAAGACCGACACAGCGTTAAAGCTAACCGAACTAGAGACCAACTCGAAGATGCAGTTGGAAAGAGAATTACAGGCGAACAAGGAAAGTTTGAATGGCTCAGGACGGGCAACTGCTAAGGGAAGCGAGAAGGGGCAGGCAAGCAAAGAAAGAACTGTCCCTAATTGAGGAACACATCGAGCAACGCAAGTGGGCGCTGTTCGAGACCTTCTGTAGTGATCGCAATCAAGAGGATGACTACGAAATTAGAAGCCAAGCTATCGCGCTAACTAACCTAGAGAATTTTCTTCAGGAGTTAGTCACCACCGGCATATTGGCCGAAAAACAACACGAAGGAGATGATATATGAGCGAAGGTGCAGTCCACCCTAATTCTACGGATACGGGCGCTAGTGCAGTCGATCAGGTCGCTGAGCTATTAGTGTCAAGCGACAAAGCAGAGGCACACCAGATCGGTGAGCCCGATAACGTAACCGACACTCCGGTGGAGTACGGTGAAGAAGCAACCTCGGAAGAAGTCGAGGCAGAATCAGCAGGCTCAGAAGACGGCGAAGTCGAAACAGAAGAGTCCCAGCTAGAGGAAGCAGTAGACGACCATGAAGAGGTAGGCGGTCTCGAAGCCTTGGCCAGTGAACTTGGGCTAGACAATGACAAGCTAGTCGTCGATGACGACGGTGACGTTTTTGTAAAGCTAAAGGTCAATGGGAAGGACGAGCACGTCTCACTCAAGGACGCGATCAGTCAGACGCAATACTACAAGGCTAACGAGGAGAAATCCCAGATCCTTGCAGAGGAGCGTAAGACGTTCGAGTCCGAACGCACGCAAGTTGCAGAGAACATCAGCCAGCGGCTCCAGTACATCCAGAACATTGGAAACGCACTAGAGCAAAGGCTGATGGGCGAGTTCAACACCATCGACTGGGATCGGCTACGTATTACCGATCCAGCGGAGTGGGCGGCTAAACAGCAGGAGTTCCAGTACAGGCAACAGGAACTACAGCAGATGGGCGAGGCGGTAGGCCAGCAGGTTCAATTCCAGAACCAGCAGGCTGACGAAGAGTTCCAGCGTGAGCGTCAAGAGACGCTGGCGCAGGAGCGAGTAGCGCTGACCCAAGCCATCCCAGAGTGGAACGACGAAGAGAAGATGGGTGCAGAGATGCACGACATCATCCAGTACGCCAGAGAGAACGGCTTCCCTGATGAGGAATTGCAGGACGTGACCATGTCACGCCATGTGGTAACCCTCCGTAAGGCGATGCTGTACGACCAAGGCAGAACCGTCGCCGAGAAGAAGGTGAAGAAGGCTCCCAAGATGCAACGAGCGGCAAATGGACGATTTGTGCAAAAGAAAAAGTCACAGGTCGATAGTCTAGTGCAGGCCGCTAAAAACGCGAAAGGTGCCAACAAAAGGATGTTGGAACGAGATGCAGTAGCGAGCCTCCTTTTAGGAGAGTAACCAATGGCTAATTCAAGCCTAGCACCAACAAAAGGCAACGTGGATGCCTTTAACCTCAAGTCAATCGAGACCGGAGGAGTAATCCACGAAGATGTAATGGATAAGATCTTCGATATCAGTAGAATACCCCTGCCGCTGACCGACATGGTCGGTAAAACGAGCCACAAGAACGAGCGTTTCGATTGGGTTCTCGATGAACTTAACCCTCCCATGCTGAACAACCAGCGTGTTGATGGTCAAGACGCGGGAGATATCGTTTCGATCACTGGTGGACGTGTAGGTAACCACTCGCAGATCTCCGACAAGGTGATCGCGGTGTCTTACCGAGCCGATGCTTCTGACACAATCGGAAGAGCAAAGGAACTAGCCTACCGGCTGACCCGCGCTAACCAAGAGATCCGACGTGACGTAGAAGCGGCCGCTCTGTACAACCAAGGCTCTAAGGCTGGTACGGATGCAGTTGCAGGCGTAACTGGTGGACTGCCTTCATGGATTGAGACTTCTGTCTTCAATGCTGACGGCTCTGATGGTACTCCCGGTGGATACAACTACACCAGTGGATTGACTTCGGCGGCTACGGTTGGCGCGGCGGCTCCTGTGTCGTTTAAGTGCATCAAGGACGCTATCCAGTCCGTGTATGAGGAAGGTGGTGAGGTATCAGTACTGATGTCTACTCCTTCAGTGATCACTGGCATCTCGACTTACATGTTCAACGAGACTGCACGTATCGCAACTCTGCAAGCAGACCAAGGTAAGAGTGGTGACAAGGCTAAGGCGCTCGCCTCAGTTAATGTCATTATCTCCGACTTCGGCACGGTTAAGTTAGTACCTAACCGACTGCAACCGGGCAACGGTGCCGTTGACGCTGACACTGGTCTTGTTACCAGCACTAGCGACAACATCTTCCTGCTGGATCCAGAGTACGTATCTCTGTCCTACTTGGAAGGCTACCGCACTGACACCTTAGCCAAAACTGGCTTGGCCGAAAAGCGCCATTTATCAGTTGATTGGGGCGTCCGCTGTCATACAGAAAAGGCCCACGCCATGATTACCGGCGTTGACGGCTCTAAGGAAGCAGTAGAGTAAATCTAAACGCCCCCACGCCTTCGGGCTGGGGGCTATTTTCATGCGACCAAAATTCAAGGATCAAGGATGAGCGACCTACACTACGTTGATAACGGGACTGGAGTTGAGTGGAAGCACTCGGCCCACGAAGACAAGATGTATGTCCGCAAGTACGCGGCAAACTATGACGCAGTAGCTGAGTTGGCTCAGGCAGTACGCAACGACGGCGGCACCAGAGATATGGATGGCTTCCGAATGGTTGCGACCATTCCCATCGAAGTGTTTAGCGCGGCCAACGACGGGCGCTCCCACGATGGACGTTACAAAGGATTCCTGCAACTCAGCGCTAAGGATCAACAGCGCGAGTTCGCTAGCTTCTTCCAAGAGGAAGACATTAAGCCGTTCATGCTTAACGATAACTTTAGGATCTGATATGCCACTGATTATGCACAGGACAAGGAACCGTGGTGTTACTGGCGTCAAGGCAGGCGGCGGCAAGACATGGCACACCACCGGAACCTACATAAATATGGAGGAGTTGAAGAACCTCAGCCCTCCCGATCCGAACGACCCGCCTATCTCCATGCTGGCCACTGAGGCTGGCAATGTGATGACCGAAGAGAGTGGCGAGAAGTTCCTAGCCCCGGAGAAATAGATTGAAATCATTGATCCCAGACTGGCTACCTAAACTCTTCGTTAAGGCGGAGGGTTCAGTACGCGAGGCAACGACTAAGAAGTTTTCGGACTTCAATAAGATTACCGATACCGAGGGCATGGAAGTCGTTGGGATTAAGGGTGGTGCGAACGTGCGCGCCGATTTCCCTGTTGTGGGTGAGGCTGGTGAGGTTACTACCAGCATGGTCGGGCTGGAGCCTGATGACGCCTTACGTAATACACGCGGGCAATTCATGCCCACCAAAGAGTTACCCGAACTAACCAACCAGAAAGACGCTAACCGATTCATCGCTAGTGAGTTACAGCGCCTCGATCAAGAGATCGATGGCATTGCGCCCGACCTCACTGGCTACGCCACCGAGACCTACGTAGATGACTCTATCGCGGCCATCGAGTTCCCAGAGGGCGTTGACCTCACGGGCTACGCTAAAGAGGACTGGGTAACCGAGCAGATCGACGCTATCGATTTCCCCGTTACCGACCTCACTGGATACGCCACTGAAGACTACGTTGATGATGCTATCGACGCGATCCCCGAGACCGACCTCACCGGCTACGCTACTGAAGAGTACGTCGATAACAACCTCGATGCCGTTGCGGGGCAGATACCAAGCCTCGACGGCTACGCTACCGAAGATTACGTAGATGACGCCATTGGCGGCATCGTGCACCCCACCTACGACGATTCAGGCATCAAGAGCGACCTCTCTGCCGAGACTGCCGCCCGTGTGGCTGGCGACAATACGTTGCAGGCTGAGATCACTGAGTTGGCGCTGGCGCTAGATACGTTGCTGGTGCAGAAGACTCACGGCCAGTGGAAGTACATTGGCTTTATGGGTGACAACATCCCCCGCAACCCCGGCGAGTTTGCTCTAGGGTCTGATGACCTCTCATCCACCAATAATGTGATTCAGGTCAACAACACTGACCTCAATGGGATGACCATAGGATTGGGTGACGTGGGGATTGGGGACTACGTCGAGATCGTTGATGTTGGGGATCCAAAGAACTACGTCCTGTTTGTCGTGTCAACCGAGCCTAATGGAACCGGCATTTCAGACATTGGGGTTACGCTGAAGGAGAAGGGCAACAACTTCCTCATTAACGCTACTTGCGAGAT
>Ga0233444_10005186_pt1 | contig 12140 bp, 10 predicted proteins | sample SI_124_October20_6_FD_182792 | JGI IMG/M metagenome (GOLD analysis project Ga0233444, IMG submission 182792) | Seawater microbial communities from Saanich Inlet, British Columbia, Canada - SI_124_October2016_10_MG | ecosystem: Environmental > Aquatic > Marine > Inlet | place: Canada: British...
CTCCCTGTAATAAAAAAGTTTGGAAAAAACTAAACCACCAATAACGTTTGGGTCCATAATTTCTTCGGAACTCCTGATATCTGAAATCCTCTTTTTTACCAATATTTCTAACTGCAAGATAAAATGCAAGCCTAAGTCCCCAAATACTCACTAAAGTTAGAATCAATATTTTTCTATTGTTTAGTTCTCCTGACATAAATACGTAAAACGCATTAACAACCACAAACCCCAAACCCCAAAAAATATCTACAATACTTACATTTTTTATAAAAATACTCCATATCCATAATAGAGTTACAAAAACTAAAATGATTAAAGCTGCTTGAGAAAATAGTATTATCATAAGTTTTTGGCTAGTCATAATTAAGTAAAACGGTTAGACCAAATATTTGAATAATGTTTATTACTTTCATATTGATTTTTTAATAGGTTTTAATTAATGTTTTGTGACGGTTAGTATATGAAAAGTAAGCGATTTCGGAGCACTTCACTTTCCGTAAAGCACAAAGTTTGATAGGAGTCACAAAACTCAAATTTAATACTATTTCGCCTATTTTTTATATACATTGTTATGTTTTGTTGTTTTTTGGGTCGATGTGAATTTTTCCGTTTTGATGTTTTGGATTGTTGATACTTTTGGATTTTTTCGGGTTGTTAAACGCGTGGATAATAGAATTTAATCAAAAAGATACCATTGGTTGTCTCAAAGCCGACAAATCAATTATTATTAAAACAACTCAAGACAATTATAAGAACTTGGTTGTTGAATACAGGTATTTATTTTAATGGCATACAACGTTTTAGTTAAACTTTGTTTTAATGTAGTTTAGGTTTTGTTAGATATTGATTAATTTTAGTATTAACAACCATTCGCTATCACAAAAATAATATACTCCGTGGTTGTAATTTTACTTTCTGAATTAGTGAAATTTACTTTCAGAATGACTTCTCTAGGCTGCACTAGTGATGAAATATCTTCTTTTCGATGAATGTAATCAGTTAAATAAAGATAGTAGTCACCGCACTCTGTTTTTATTTTTTTCTTTAAATCTTTGACTGAAATTTCTGGAGTTATTTTTCTTTCATCAGTAGAGTATTTCTTTATCGAGACAAGATCATTTTTCATTTCAAGCATATCCCAGTTAGACATAAATATCAAGTCTTCCAATTCGCAATAGTCTCCATCTCCGTTTATGTTCAGTCCGTTGGAGTGTCTTTGCAAGACTTCTATTTTTCCTTTTGTTTTAGGGATTACCCTAATGATTTGATCATTAGTAAAAGGAAGGTTGCTTAAAAGTTCCATCGACTGGCTTCTATCAAGATATATTTTATATGAATTATCGCCATTTCCATCAGATTTTCTCTTAATATATTGGGCGTAATTTTTTTTAAAGAATGATGATTTTAATGTAAATAGACCAAAATCGATTTCTTGACTATTTATATGCTCGTATGTGGGTTCAGAAAAAAAACCTTCTTCATTTACTTCGATTCTTCGTCTGTTGGTAGTTTCGTCTTCATGATTCTTCAAATCAATTAGAACTTCTTCATATTGAGGTTCCCTAATTTTAAAAATGGTGGAGAATGTGAATTCGTGTGTCATGGGATCATAATGGTAGGGTCTTGTGGGCGAATATCTTCGAGCTTCATATTCATACCAGTCTTTAGATAGATAAAGTAAAATATCATAAATCATTACGGATTCGATGGGTGTGCCATCATAGCGCACGGTCAAGGCACGAAGTTGTTTAAATTTATCTTCTACAACTAGCAATATATACTTGCCAGTAATTTCACAAATAGAGGAAGCTGAAATCTCTTTGAGCTGTCCTGCTTGTATAAATCCACTTTTATGCCTATTAAAGTCTCTGTCGTCTATCTTTTCTCCAATCACTTGTTTGATTATTATAGAGTCCATAAAGTGAAGAGATAAATTCGATAATTCTCCGCGTTTTAAGGCCATTATTTTTTCATGAAATGGAGTATTAGAGCTGTGGTACTCAGTATTGTGATTTTGTACAATTGAATTTGCATATAAAATCAACAGAAATATAATAGTTATTATTTTCATATTTGAAATTGTACCTAATGGTCTTGTGTATTATTTTTAGTACTAAAAAAAATAAATCAGAGATAGAAAGTCCACTAGGACTTTCGAAAGTAAACTTTAACTAGTAATAAATTGTATACGGTGTTTGCAGTAGTTATTTCATTTTTACAACAATTTTACTTTTTGCTCTAACAGATTTTTGATAGACTAATGCGTCAATTGTTTCCAAGAACGCAAATGTTTAATCTATAAATAGGTTTACTTTTTCAGCTTCCACTAAATTTTTTATATCATTTAATTGATTGCCTTTTAGTGTCATCAATATAAACTTGTAATAAGCAGATTTTCTATTGACTTTCTTAGTTGTTTTTTACTTTTCAAATGGAAATATTGTCAACCAATCGTCCTTCATACTCACAACTTGCCACTTACCAATCACTGCTGCTTTTAAAGAAGCGCTATCTTTTTCTGAATAAGCAAATTCTCGAATATCATCATCGTGATTAACTAGCAATTGAAAATTTGGTAATTTATTTGTATTGCTATAGGTAAGTTGTCCAATATCACCTCCACTGCGAACGTTTCCTGCAACAAAGATTGGAACTCTACCAATTCGTTGTTCTATAGCAGCTGGTTTTGTCAGACCATCATTCATGAAAAAAATATTATTGCCTTTTACAATTTGCCATGAGCCGTCTATTTGTTCAAAAGAGTTCATTGCAAATGTTCCAATTACATTTTCTGGAACTATACCATAAGTTTCTTCGGCAAATACACGCATAAAATCATTTCCTCCACCTGAACAAATATAAGTTTTGAAATCGTTGTTCTGAAGATACTGTATAAGCTCAATCATAGGTTGATAAACTGTTTCAGTATATTTTTTATTGTACTTAGGATGCATAGAAGAATTTATAAACTCCTCAACGTCTGAATTGAATCTTTCTAATGTAATTCCACTATGTGTAATTGAAATTAGTTTCATTAATTCTTTACCATGATTATTTATATAGTCGTTTATTAAATAATTCTTATCGCCTTCTAGAATTGATTTATATGGTTGTTGATCTTTCCATCCAGGATTTGAATTCGCCATTTTATTGATTTGATATGAAACAAACTCTAATTGAGCAACAGGTTGTTCACACCATAAAGTACCATCGTTATCAAATGTTGCGATTCGTTCGTTTGGATGAATGTATTTCGACCCACCATCATTTGTTATGTCATTTACAAATTTAATAATAGCTGTTTTAGTATCACCTTCAACCCAAGAAGGTAGTGGGTCTATAACCACACTATTATTTTTAGTTTCAATTTCACTCGTAGTTTGTTTACATGCTATTGTAAATAGACTTATTAATATTAATAGAACACTAATTTTATTCATAATATTTTAGTTATGCATTAATAGGTTGTTTCATTAAACTAAATGGTTACTAACGGTTAGTGTAAAGGGCCTTTTAATGCCTTTATACATTGCTGTAGAGTGTTTATTTCATCTTTTTTATATTAGGCATTATCCAAGATTTGTCATAGTACGACTCAAGGGGACCATAAAGTCTGAGGTACGCGAAAAAACCTTTATTAGGGTTAGATTGAATCCAGTTATTTTCATATCCCTCAGGAGCCTTTTCACCAACAAATATCCTTGTGCTGCCATCAGCTTCAACTTTTATATTTTCCATTACCGAGCTTATGTCAGATTTGCCTTGTTCATTTTCAATAATGCAGCGTGTATCGTTATCATAAATTGTAATGGACCAGAATTGATTCGCTGGAGCGTCTTTGGGCACAATAATTTCATAATTGTTCTTGCCATCCAACCAATTGCCCTCATCATCAATGTATGCACCTAAATACTTCGATCCACTTCCAATGTTATTCAAAACCATTCCTTTAGAAGTTGTGATTGCCTCATATGTGTAGGAAGCAACTTCGGTTACTTCATAATAATTTGGATGCATGTGATCCAGGTATTCCATATTTATGACGTATAGCCAGTTTCTATTTGGCCAATGTTTCTCTTTATACGATTCTCTGCTAAAAGTATTCACCATGGCCATGGCATTTCCCATTTTTTCGGATTCAATAAGTATGTCTTTTTGTTTTTGGTTCGGTTCAAATGTCATACCTCTTTCAATTCCAGTTCCTCTTAATTGAGTTAAAATAAATCGGTTTCTGTCCACAACAGGTTCATTCTGTAATACTCGGTTTAAATCCTGCCAAAACTCTAAGCCATGTGATTGGTTACCTCTCCATTGCGGGGTTTCAGTTGCTTGTATAAATATTTGATCATCGCTGTTTGCACCTGCTTTGTATATTCTATGAGCCGCTAAGCTTGATTTGTATTTCTCTCCCTTAAGCCCGATGATTCTTGTTCCTATTAAAACAAGATTGCTTGTGGACTTCACCACAAAATCTGCATCATGGTCATTTGGCACTTCTGCTTTTGGACCAACCAAAATATATTTTCCTCCTTTACCTTCATCTGGCCCCAATATTCCTAAATCAGACATTGGACTTTGGTAAATGTCAACAATTAGTCCACCAATTGGTCCCGCTGGGATTTCAATATAGTAGCTAGACTCAGCTAAATCAACAAAAGTTATAACATAGGGAGTGGTTGTATTCGCAGTTAAAATTGGAGCTTTTGACTTTTGATTATCATAAATCAACCAATCACCGTGGTTGGCTTCTTTTAAGAATTCTTTGTGCCATACTTCAATGCCTACAATTGGCAAGGCATATTCAAAAGCAGATATGGCCTTAACCTTTAGATGTTCATCTTTAATATCCGAAATGGTCGATTGGTCTAGGTATCCATTATCTTCAAACTTTACTTGAACAGAAGTTGTTTCAGAATTGTCTTCTGCTCCATTTCTTTTATCTGCAGTTTGAATATTACATCCATTTAGCACTAATGCAAACAGAGGTGTTATTATAAATAGATTAAGTTTCATATGGTATGTATTTATGGTTTCATTTTTTTATACTCTACAACGTGATTGTATTTGATTTGTTGCGTATTTCGAGTTGTAAATTTATTAAATAATAATCGACTAAAAAAGTCCGCGAGTACTTTCGCAAATAAGCACTTGCCAAAGCAATTAATTATAAACGGTGTTAGCCCCAGTTATTTTTGTATTTTGTTATGTTGAACAACCTTCAGTGTCTAGTGTCGTAGCATCCCGCGGGGTACTATGCACTATAAACATTGTTGGGCAATGTTATTTAACATATGGCAATTTTAATATCGATCCATTTTCAAGATTTAATCCATCAACATGACCAGCTAATTGATTATCAATTGTTTTTAAATGAATGTGCATATTGGTTGTATGATGTGTGAAGATTGCATGATGTGAATCAGAATAAAATCCTAACATTTTAACTTCCTTATTATTTATAGTTCCATTTAGTCCTGAATTTATATGTTTTTGATGTGAATGTTCCATGTCTCCATCTTTCCAGTTAATTATATGCCAATCAATTAATTTACATATTCCTTCTAGTAAAAATGGAAATGGTTCATCGATTTTTATTCCATTTTCCTTAGCTGTTTTTTCAATATAGTTCTCTAATTCCTCATATGTTGAAACATCATAAGGAATATTAATTGATTTCCATTTTTCAACTTTAGCATAAACTAAAAGTGTTGCTTTTTTGTTAAAAGAATTATCAAATTTTAAAGTACTGTCAACAACTATTGTATTGTATGATTTTCCATCTAAAATTTGAACTTCACCTTTTAGATTTTCAATCGCTCCGAGAGCGTAAAAATGTTCAATATTTTCAAACTCTTTTAAATCAACTTTTGCAGAAATGTCACCTTTGTGCATCATGTTTTTTAGTGCACCATGGTATTCCACTTTGAATTTATTTGTCTCTTTGTTTTCTGTTTTACATGAAAAGATTAAGAATAAAACTAGAAGAATTATGAAGTGTTTCGTCATTTTTTTAATATTGCCTAACGTTAAGTATAAAAGCAGTTGCGGATTTATGTACACTTACTTCCAATTGAAAAGATAGTCAATTAAAACAAAAAACGGTTTGAGAATAATTTCAAACCGCTATTGTGTTTATAACTGCTTATATAAAGCTATTTTATTTCAACAACAATTTTATTAATTTCTCCAGTAAAGCGCGTTTCTTCAGCTCCGTAGCCAATTCCTAATGCTACTGGCGTTTGGTTGGCTAAACTGCGTTTCAATGCAGTTTAGGTTTTGTTAGCAAATGGTTTTATTTTAAAATCAACTTTGATGCAGAAGTTGAACGGTTGGTTTTGACAACTATCATATATATTCCTGGTGGTTGATTTAATGAAATTTGGCTATTTGAGCTCAAATTGTCCTCAGAAAAGACCAACTCACCAATTAAATTATATATTTTTATTGAAGGAGTAAATGTGTGGTTGGTCTGGATATTTATGATTCCTGAAGAAGGATTAGGGTATAGTAATATATTTTCTTTATAACTATCAGTTGTATTTTCAGTTGATAGAGTTGTGAGCGTATTCTCGTAAACTCTTGGTTTGTATATATTAGCAGATAACTGAGCAATTCCAACGATAATTGCATCTAGATCATTGTCATTGTCAATATCTCCAAGGGCTGTTGAGGATAAATAAAGTGTTTCCAATGTATCTACTAGGCTAAAGTTGTTCATGCCTTGATTTTCATAGATATGAGCTGCAAATGTTTGCCCTCCTACCGAGCCAGTTACCAGGACATCCATATCATTATCATTGTCAAAATCAGCAAAGTCGACAGTACCTATAGATGTTTGTATAAAAGGTGTTCCAACAAGAAGATTGAATGCACCGGTACCGTCATTTAAGTATAGTTGACAAACAGGCACACCAGAATCATTCTCTCCATTTATGAGTACATCTAAATCACCATCGTTATCAGAGTCCTCTATAGCAATGGCAGCAAGGTCAACATTTTCAAAAAGTATATTGCTTACCAAACTAAAATTGCCCGATCCATCATTTTCATACAACGTTGTCTTTTTTTGATTGCTGTTATTCTTTCCTGCTAGAATAAGATCCAGATCATTGTCATTATCCATGTCAAAAAAAGCAGAGGCTGAACCTCCTACAGAAAGAAAAGGAGTGGATGTCACTTCAGAGAACCCTCCTGTGCCACCATTTTGGTAAAGTTTTGAAAATATCAAATTGTTGTTGTCACGGCCAGTCATAAATAAATCCAAGTCTCCATCATTATCTATATCCGCAAATTCAAGATTGCCCCCTATAGATGGTTCAAAAGGTTGGGTGGTATCTGGCGTGAAATTACCGCTTCCGTCATTTAAGTAAAAATGGGCGTAATGATTTGGACTACCATCTCTTCCGGTAATCAGCAAATCTTGGTCAGCATCTCCATCAGTATCAGCAAAAGCTATTTTTCCTCCTTCGGACCAATTAGAAAGTCCTGTTCCAATTATTTCGGTAAAATTCCCAAGACCGTCATTGGTGTATAATGTAGTCTTGCGGTTAGTCAATTGAGCATCGGCACCTGTGATTATTAAGTCAAGGTCTCCATCATTGTCGATATCAGACAAGGCACAAGAACCTTGTCTGGAATCATATAAGTTGTTTACGGTTGTGTCTTCCAGAAGATCTAAAGACTGAGCAATTGATGTCATAGGAGATAGAACAATTAAGATAAGTAAAGTATTAATTTTCATTTTCTGATATTATTTTTTGTTTGTTAACATTTAGTGTAAAAAGTCATTTTAATGCTTTTTACATATTGTTACAAATAATTATTGTTTTATAAATTTCATTATATGTTGTTTATTCCCTAATATTTTAATTATATAATTCCCTCTGATTAAATCTGAAATATCAATTGCTTTATTGGTTTTTCCTGACATTATTAATGAACCAATAAGATTATAAATTTTGTATTCGGTTTCAAATGAAAGGCCATCTATATTTAAAATATTTGTAGAGGGATTTGGATAGATAATTTGATTGGTTATTTCGAAAAAGTTATTGTTAATAACTGTTGGTGGGTTATATGTTAATATACAAGTGTCTGCTACAAACGCACCAGTACTGTATTGATATACAAAATACATACTTAAAGGATATGTAGGATTAGTGTTACTAAGAATAGAATAATTATACCAAGTTGTATCTAATCCGAAAGCTCCAAATAAGCTTATGTTACCCCCTTGGATAGTGTCACCATTAGCATCAATTGTAAAAGCAACAAAAGGATAGTTTATAAAAGAGTTAAATCCATTATATATAGCAATATTCATTGTTAAATTAGAGTTGTCAATTATAACATCAGTCACCTCTAATGAATCTGCACAGCTAAATACATTAGAACAATTAGTGCTAAAAGACATCGTTGAGTCAATCATTCCTGTATTAACGGTCCATGTAGCATTAGAATAAACAGGATCATCTACATTTATGCAAAATAATTGTGGATTATCACTAAATGTATACCAATTAGAGTTAAGGTTATTGCCATTCCTTACATCTGCATTGTTTAGTTGGTTAGAATGACAAATCAAAGTAATTAAATTAATATTATTACTTACATCAATAGAATTAAGTAGATTTTCTTCTGCACCAAATTGTTTTAAATGAATATTGTTCCTTAAATCAATAGACGTAAGCTGATTGTAAGAACAGCCTAGCCATTTTAATTCAATATTATTAGATACATCAAGGGCAGAAAGTAAGTTGAAGCTACAATTCAAGGTATCTAATAATATGAAATCTTCAATTCCAGTTAATTCAGAGATATTTAAATTACTTACATTTAAATATTTTAATCCAGTAATATTTGAAGTAAATACGGAGTCATCTAAAACATTGTCGTAACCAAAATCAATAAGTGCCTGTTCAAAATTATTATCGGGTACATAAGTCTTTTGTCCAAAGCCAATCATAGGTATAAATAGTAAGATTAGTAATATCTTTTTCGTCATCAATAAAGGTGCAAATTATTTAATAGTTCAAGTTAATTATTAATAATGAAAAGTTGATAAAATTTAAAACAATATTTTTTTGTTTGATTTAAAAATCTAAATTTCGTCAAAAATTAAATGAAAAGTCTAATTGTAATAGGTCATCCTGAAGAAAATTCATTTTGTTACAATGGGATTTTTAAAACAATTTTAAAAGAGCTGAAAGAAAATTCAAATGAAATTGAAGTCATTGATTTATACAGATGCAGTTTCACAAGACCTAGAAATAAGTTAATAGATTCATTTAAAAAATTAATAGAATGGTCTGAAAATATATATATCATTTCTCCTGTTTGGTGGTTTAGACTTACGCCAAGAACAGAAATATTTTTTGATGAAGTTTTCACCCCTGGTTTTGCTTATAAATTTATTAATATAACTAAAACATACGCCTATCCTAAACCTTTTTTAAAGGATAAAAAAGTTAGAACCTATATTACTCATGGATCCCCTTCTTTACCTGTATTAACATTATACTTAAACTCAGTGAAATTAAGATTAGTTATGGGTGTATACACATTTGTTTTCGGTTGGAAATTATCTTTATTTACTAAGACCAAACAATTTTGGTCAGTTCCTTTTGTATCGGAAAAAACCAGAATTAAATATTTAAAATCTGTTAAAAAAGATATTAAAAGAGATATTTTAAAATATTCAAAATGAAAAAAATATTTATTTATATAGTCATAGGTCTTTTGGTTTCATGTAGTTCAAATAAAACAAATGAATACCCTAAAGAGATTTTGGCAAAATGTCAAATAAATTCCGCAAATGGAAGTTCAGTATACGGAGAAGTAAAATTTGTTCAGATAAATAACAAAGTGAGCATTAATGTTGAAGTAAAAGGATTAAGTTATGGTCTTCATGCAATTCATATTCATGAATTTGGCGATTGTAGTTCTTATGATGCTAAATCTGCAGGTGGACATTGGAATCCTAATAATAAAAATCATGGTGAATGGGGAAGTGAGTCACATCATATGGGTGATATTGCTAATTTATTTGCTGATTCTTCTGGAATTAGTAGTTTAAAATTTGAAACTGATTTGTGGTGCCTTGATTGTAAAGAAGAATCAAATAATATTATAGGAAAATCTATAATAATACATCAAGGATTAGACGATTTCTATTCTCAACCATCTGGAAACGCTGGAAAAAGAATTGGCTGTGGTATAATAAGTTTGATATTATAAGCTTATATCCATTGATTCGAAAATCATCGAAAGCAAAAAGTAAAACATTTAGAGCCAATTATTTCTAAACTAATGTCACCACCTGCTTGATTCCATAGTAGCGAATGCTTATCTCTGGTTGCAAGCCAGAAAAAACCCTTGCTACGATAAATTTTATTACCAAGATATTTATGACAAACCTCCCAAAGTCTTTCAGGATGAAATGGTCGATCATCTTTAATTATTCTAGTCTCAAGATTATAAGGTTGATCGTCTTTCTTTTCAGAATTTATTATTGGTTTTAACTCCTCAATTAACTGACCAACTTTAAAAAAATCATATTTGGGAAGTTCTAACAACGATTCAATTTTTAGATTGCCAAATAGTACAGAATGAGTAGATACGTTCGGATTTATTTCTTGAACATATGAAGCAACATCAGTAAGTTTACCTTCTTCAATTCTGTCCCCTTTAGTTAGGATGAGATGACTACAAAACATAATTTGTTCTACAAGCAAATTTACTGTATCTCTAATTCCTTTAATAATATTTTGTTGAATATTAGAAATAAGACTTTCTCCGTAATTAAAGTCGTGAGCCATCTTTAAACTATCAACAAGAACAAATACACCTGTAAGATTAGCCTTATTATGGTTCTTAAAATATTCTACTATAGGCATAGGATGGCAACTTCCAGAAGTTTCTATAATTACAAGATCTGGCTTCTGATTTGATAATAGTCTTTTAAGAGATTGGTTGAGTTTTTTAATTCCTTTTTTACTGCTAAGCACACAAGAATTGATGGATTCAAGAATGTTACTATTGTTTTCTACCACTTCTGTATTGCCAACTAGCTCCCCGTCTACATCCAATTCGCTCATATCATTTACAATAGCACAAACAGGAATATTCTTCTTTTTAGATTGAGTAAGAAGGTTAATAAAAAGTGTTGTTTTCCCCGAGCCAAGGAAACCATTTAAGATAACAATTGGTATTTTTTTTATTTCGTTCATTTATTGATAGTTTAGAAATATAGATTTTGGCTCAACAAGTAATTATCAATAATTGGTAATTTGAGAAAAATTTTCTGATGGCTTTTAATTTAATTATTGTTGCTACAACATTTGTCAGATTTATATTGACAATATTTTAAATTATAAATATGTAATGTAGCTAGAGATAGTGCAGCCGAGTATTTATAAAAATCTGATAAATACAATTGAGTATTATGTTCAATAAATATAAAAGTGAATAAGCCAAGATAAGAAGCCCACAGAGCAGGCTTTATCCATAATTTAGAAGTTGACTTTGTAGAACTATAAACTGCAAAAAATGAGATTATTAAAAAACTATAATCTAACCACAACCACCAACTTGGAACACCACTACAACAACTCTTTGAGCAGGTAGATGCCAAAAAAAGAAATGGTGTTGCTAGGCAATGAATAGTACATAATGTACTTGCTGAAGCACCAATTAAATTAGAATTAATTTTTAATCTTATTTCCATTAATAACTCAATTTTAAAATATGAGACTAGACTCCACAAGACTTTTTAAATTTCAGACTGCTTCCACACGGACAAAGATCATTCCTTCCTATTTTAAAATACGTTCTTTCAAATGGAGATGATGGCCCGCAACAACTAGAATTATTACAACATGACATATCTTATGAAATAATAATTTATTGTAACACAAATTTAAATAACTTTTTGAATAATGCAACATTGTTGCAATTGGTATTTTATTAAAATTGACATTTCAAGTTTATTTGTTCTAAATATTATTTAATTTACCAAAAAATCAATAACTGGCTTTAAGCTTTCTTTAGGATTCTCTTCCATAGGAACATGCCCTGCATTCTTTAAAATAATAAGGGTGTCGTTTGGTAAGTCGTTATGAAATTGGTAGGCCATACTTAAT
>Ga0233444_10005187_pt1 | contig 12139 bp, 9 predicted proteins | sample SI_124_October20_6_FD_182792 | JGI IMG/M metagenome (GOLD analysis project Ga0233444, IMG submission 182792) | Seawater microbial communities from Saanich Inlet, British Columbia, Canada - SI_124_October2016_10_MG | ecosystem: Environmental > Aquatic > Marine > Inlet | place: Canada: British...
TCGCGCGAGTGAGCGGCATACCCTGCGTCGCCATAATGCCAGATTCGAGCGACTCAACGATGCGCGCGGGTGAGAACAGGGCCAGTGCGCTGCGTTGGGGAGCCTCTAGCAGCGCGCCTTCGTGGCAGCCTGCGCAAAGAAGGGCATAGTCAGAGGCGCCTGCACTGTGGGCCGCGTCGTCGTCCGGAGTCTGTGCTGCGGCTGGAGTGATGCCGAGTGTCAGACAAGAGGCGAGGGTCAGCAGAGAAAGGCGTCTTTTAAGTCGGGTAACGTGAGTAACGAGAGTAATGAGAGTAACGAGAGTAACGTGGGTAACATGGGCAACGCGAGTCACAAGGGCTAAAGGGGCCATCGCAGGGGCAGCATGTAAGCAACTTGTCGGCATTCTGTGTGATCCTGTTGGATAGAGTATTAACACTGGAGACAGCTTATGAACACTATCTGATTAGGCAAAAATGTCAATCGCGACGAGAGTCCTGCTAGACTCGTCTAGCGATACAATCAGCAAAAGCCAGAAAGACCGAAAGCAGCTTTAGACGAAAAGCAAAAGAAAAAAACAGAAAAGAAGAATAGAGAGAATAAGAAGAGGCAGGTATGACCAATCAAGAGCTAATGCTGACCCTGTCGAGCTGTGTGTTTTTCATGGGACTGGTGGCGTGGATAGCGTACCGGCAGACCCGCGGCGAGGTGGCTACACGCGAGGGGTATTTTCTTGCGGGCAGAGGGCTTAGCGCAGTCTTTATTGCTGGTTCGATGCTGCTCACTAATTTGTCGGCAGAGCAGTTAATCGGCCTCAATGGCTCTGCCTATGGCTTTAATCTCAGCAGCATGGGCTGGGAGGTAACAGCGGCGATATCAACTATCGCGATGGCGTTTCTGTTTTTGCCACGCTACCTCGCCGGCGCGTTTTCTACCTTGCCTGAATTCCTTAACGATCGTTTCGATAGCGATGTGCGCCGCGCGTCGGTTGTCTTGTTTATGGTGGGCTATGGCCTTGTCACCATTCCTTCTGTGCTCTATTCGGGCTCGATTGCGGTGTTGCAGCTTTTCGACATTCCTGCCATCACCGGTCTCGCCTACTCTCATGCCTTGGCGGTGACGATTGTCGCGATCGGGAGCATCGGTGCTGTCTATGCCATCTTCGGTGGTCTTAGAGCCGTTGCCGTTTCCGATACACTCAACGGCATTGGACTGCTTGTCGTTGGCATTGCAGTCCCTCTGCTCGGCCTCGCAGCGCTGGGCGACGGCAGTGTCTTGGCGGGCCTTACGGTGGTGACGACAACCGATACTCACAAACTTAATGCCATCGGGTCGTCGAGTGACCCGACGCCCTTTGCGACGCTCTTTACCGGTATGATTTTCGCCAACCTTTTCTACTGGTGCACTAATCAATATGTGATTCAGCGAACACTCGGCGCAAGCAGTTTAGCCGAGGGCCAGAAGGGCGTGCTTTTTTCGGGATTCTTCAAGGTGCTTGTCCCGTTTCTGATGATGCTGCCTGGCGTTATTGCCTACCACCTCTATGGGCCCGAACTCGCATCGATAGACCTCGCCTATCCTGCCCTGATTCGTGACGTGCTGCCCGTTTATGCGAGCGGCTTTTTCTTGGCGGTGTTGTTGGGCGCTGTGTTTAGTTCGTTTAACTCGCTGCTCAATAGCGCGGCGACGCTTTTCTGTCTCGATGTGTATGTGCCGTTTAAAGAGAGGCTGAATAACGGCGAGAGAGTTGGGGATGCACAAGTCGTGCGAGTCGCGAAGTGGGCGAGCGTCGCCATTGCGCTCTTTTCGTTTGTGGTGGCGCCGCTGCTGCAGTTCGCTCCTGATGGCCTCTGGCAGATCATTCGCATTTTTACCGGATTTTACAATATTCCGATAATCGCGATCGTCATAGTAGGACTCTTTACTCGTCATGTGCCGGCGCTCGGCCCTAAACTCGTTATTGGCTTTCACCTCGTCGCCTACGGCCTTTTGCAGTTTGTGTTTAAAGAGCAGGTAGCGATTCATTTTTTGCATCTCTACGCTATTCTATTTTTCATCGAAATCGGTATCATGCTCGCGGTCGGGTATTGGCGTCCACGGGCAGAATTGTGGACTTATACGACAGAGAGTCGTGTCGACATGAGCCCTTGGGCGTTGGCTGGGCCTTGCGCAGTGACGCTGTTCTCCTGTGTCGTGGCGCTTTATCTTACTTTCTCGCCGCTTGGGCTTGTGGGGGGAGGCAGCACACTGTACGGCCCGATTTTAGGGTTATTGTTAGCGATGAACGCGGCGATTTGGTGGCGCGGTCTTCGCTCTGCTTAAAAACCCTCGAAGGAATTTTATGAGTAACGACAAGACCAAACCTAGGCTGCGCTTCTTTGAAAACGCAGCGGGGCAGCAGCATATCCCAGAGAAAGATAAATACCTCTACGCAGTGACACCGCCAAAGCATCGTCTCGCGATTATTGGTACTGGGACGATTGGTCAGGAACATATGCGCGTAGCACGACTCTTAGGACGCGCTGCTGTGCATGGTATTTTCGATAGCGAGCAACGCAGCATCGACGTGGCGCTGGCCAATTTTGCTGCGTTGGAGGCAGATCTACCAGAAGGGCAGCGGCACCCTGCGCCAATTGTTTACCCTAGCTTGGACAGTATCTGTAACGACCCCGTAATCGATGCGCTGATGATTTGCACACCCAATTACACGCATTTCGACGTGTTGCAGGTGGCGATGGCGTCGGGCAAACCTGTTTTTCTTGAGAAACCCATGGCTACGACATTAAGCGATGCCGCTGCAACTGTTGCGCTCGCGCGGAGCTATGCAAGCTTTGTGCAGATTGGGTTGCAGTATCGCTACAAGGCGCAATATGTCGAGTCACTTCACGAAGCGTTGACGCGCAAGAGCGTGGGCGAGATTAGAATGATTAGCATGAGCGAATATCGCCCGCCGTTTCTCGATAAAGTGGGACAATGGAATAAATTCAATGACCAGAGCGGCGGCACGCTGGTCGAAAAGTGCTGTCACTATTTCGATCTAATTAATTTATTTGCCGGGGCACGGCCGGCGCGCGTGTATGCGAGTGCGGGACAGTCGGGTGTGTTTGACGCCCTGACGCGAGACGGGCGCAAAAGCGACATCGATGACAATGCGTTTGTCGTCATCGACTATGACAACGGCTGTCGGGCCAACTTTACACTTAATATGTGTAGCCCCGATTTTACCGAAGAACTTTGTGTAGTCGGCACTAAGGGGCGCTTAATCGCCTCAGAGCGGTTCGATATGCATCACGCGCAGGAGGCGAAAACGAGCCTTTCGCTAGAATTAGGTGAGCACGGCGCCTCGCGCGAGGTTGCCCTTGGCTATGCGTCGGTTATCGAGAAGAGCGGCCACCATGGGGCAACTTATTTTGAACATGCCGCGTTCCTCGATCGCCTCGAAGGGTTAGGCAGTAACGCCGCAACGCCGGAGCAAGGGCTGTGGTCGATGCTTGTTGCGAGCGCGGCGCAGGAGTCGAGTAAAACCGGTGATGCAGTCGATCTGACTGGATTTATTGCGGCCAACGGCCTTGCTGAGGCGCTTGGCGTGAGCACAGTAAGCGACTAGCGCTCGCACGTCAGACGAACGAATTTATTTTTAGCGAAAAGTGAGAGAATTAATGAGCACAAGTGAAACCGTCACCCTAGCCGTCGATGGCAATGTCATGCCCGCAGTGGGACTAGGGCTCTGGAAAATCGAGCGCGATGCTACCGCCGACGCTGTGTATGCAGCGATCGACGCGGGCTACCGCCATCTCGACAGCGCAGCCGATTATGGCAATGAGCGTGAGGTGGGTGAGGGGATAACACGAGCGATTGCAGCGGGCCTCTGTTCGCGCGAAGAGCTTTGGGTGACCTCGAAACTGTGGAATACGTTTCATCGGCCCGAGCACGTGGAGGCGGCGTGTAGGCGTTCTCTAACAGACTTGGGACTCGAGTATATCGATCTCTATCTCATTCATTTTCCCATTGCCCTCAACTATGTCGATTTCGACGATCGCTATCCTCCTGAGTGGGTTTTCGATCCTGCTGCGCAAATCGGTTCGGCTAGCGCAGGAATGCAGCGCGATGCTGTGCCATTGAGCAGCACATGGGCGGCGATGGAGGGATTAGTCGAGAGTGGGCTTGTAAGACAGATAGGCGTGTGCAATTACTCAACGGCGCTGCTCCACGACCTGATGAGCTATGCGCGCATTAAACCTGCCATGCTCCAGATCGAATCGCATCCGTATCTGACGCAGGAGGCACTGCTGCGCACGGCCAATGACTACGGCATCGCCGTGACTGCCTTCTCGCCGCTTGGCGCGCTATCGTATGTGTCCCTCGATATGGCGACGCCCGCAGAAAGTGTCCTCACTCAGCCGGTCGTTTTAGCTGCAGCCGAGCGCACGGGAGCGACGCCGGCGCAGGTAGTTCTTCGCTGGGGTATTCAGCGCGGCACGGCGGTGATTCCAAAAACAAGTAAGCCTGAGCGATTGAGAGAGAATCTTGCGCTCGCAGGTTTTGCGTTAAACGAAGAGGAGATGCGCGCTATAAGCGACCTCAACCAGAATCGCCGGTTTAACGATCCGGGCGTCTTCTGTGAGGCGGCGTTCGGTACTTTTCATGCAATCTATGATTGATTCATGCGATGCGTATTTGAGTCACGCTCGCCACGACTGGATGACGAAGGCGTTCTACGCCGGCCAGTCCCAACAAAATTTAAAAGATCATCAGAGAAAATGGCAACAGGAATAACACGATGCAAGTGCAGCAGATCACACTCGATGGACAGCAGCATTACGACGACGCAGGCGGGGTATTTCCGCTCATTTACACGCCACTCGCAGCGTCGACTGCGACACCCATTGATGAGAATAATTCTGCGAGGACTAAGTCGGGCAATGTCGCATCAGCAAAACGCTGGGTGAGTGATAATCGCGAGTCACTCGCTCTAGCACTTGCGCAGCACGGTGCCTTGTTGTTTCGCGGTTTCGGAATCGAAACCGATTTTGAATTTGATGATTTTATCGGCGCGTTCGAGTTGCCTAATTTTACCTATGCCGAATCGCTGTCGAACGCGGTGCGCCGCAATCGCACCGAGCGCGTGTTTACTGCGAACGAAGCGCCGCCGTCGGTCAGTATTTTCCTGCATCATGAGATGGCGCAGACGCCGGTGTATCCATCGAAACTGTTTTTCTTCTGTGAACATGCGCAGATGACCGGTGGGGCGACGCCGCTTTGCCGCTCCGATGTTCTGCTTGCTGAGCTAACCAAAGTGCGCCCCGGTTTTGTCGCAGCCTGTGAGCAATTAGGCGTCCGCTATTCCAATACAATGCCCCTCGAAGACGACCTCGCCTCGGGGCAGGGGCGAAGTTGGCGTAGTACTTTGTCGGTCGCAGATAAAGCGGCAGCCGAAGAAAAACTCACGGGGCTTGGTTACAGCTGGCAGTGGCAGGATGATCAGAGTCTTCGGGTAACCACGCCGAGCTTGCCTGCCGTGCGCACGCTAGACGATGGCCGCAAAGTATTTTTCAACCAGCTGATCGCAGCGTTTAGGGGCTGGAAAGACGCGCGCAATAGTGCAGAAAAATCGATCTGCTTTGGGGATAGTAGTGCCATTGATGCGGCCGACATGGCGGTGGCTATTGCGCTCGCCGACGAACTGAGTTTCGACACGCCGTGGCAATCGGGTGATGTTGCACTTGTCGATAACTTTTTGGTAATGCACGGACGCCGCCCTTTCGAGGGCGAGCGCCGTATCCTTGCGTCGCTGGTGGGCTAGTCTTCTAGCTCGCGAGCGTCGCCGATGCCGCCGACATTCGTGGCGTTGGTGTAACCCATCTCCTCGAGCGCCGCGAGGGCAATGCCTGCGCGCCTGCCGCTCCGGCAATAGACCCTAATCTCAGTGTCTTTATCCAAACCCAGATCGGCGATCCGTAGGGCAATCTCCTCATGGGGAATATGTGCCGATCCTGCAATATGGTCTTCAGCATATTCGGCGTCTGTGCGCACATCGAGCCAAACCACTTGTGATGGGGTGCTTGCGCAGCTTGCTAAAAAGCTTAGCCCGAGCAGCAGTGCGGCGGTTGCTAAGAGGCGGCTAGGAGCAGTCCTTGCTAGTAATGAGCTGATCAGAATCATTGTTTTCTCTTTTGGATGCGGCGAAAGCCTTTGGCTGCTGGCAGGCGTCACTTGCTGTTAATGGGGTGGGCAGTATAGCAATTTCTCGAGTCTGTCGGTTGATCTAAGTTTCCTTCAAAGTCTTGTTCTTCTTCATTCTCTGCGTTTATCCGCGCTCAATTGTCATAGTTTGTTACGACGCGGCGAATTTGCCCTGTTAGTCCGTAGTAGTCCTTGAGTCATAAAAATTTTGCGCTATAGTACGCGGCAAATTGGTTAGACCAATATGGACTGACCAATACGAGCAGACCATTACGAGCAGGCTAATACGGCCCGTCCAATACGGACTGTCCAATTGCTGCAGCCGAGCCGAACGGGTCAACTCAGAGAGCCCGTTCTGGTCGCGCCAGATTGGAGTGTCCAAATTGGAGTGTCCAGATTGGACAGTCCGTATTGGTAAGACCAAAGTGGTCCAAAGCTTGACCGCCATGCGTACTGAGCCTTATGAATTCGATAACCCCCATAACAGTTCCGCCCACGATGACCCGCAGCCATGAAATCGCGGGCGTTCTGCGCGATGAAATCCTTCGCGGCCAGTTTCGGCCGGGTGAACGCTTGCCGTCCGAAAGGGATCTTGCCGCCCGATTCGGCGCTAGTCGCGGCGCTGTGCGCGAAGCGCTGTCGCAGATCGAACAGCTTAGGTTGATTGATATTCAGCCCGGGGGCGCGCGCATAAAAGAAGTCAACGACGCAAGTATTGCTGTCTTAGGGCCGCTCCTTGGTCTGGGCTCGGCACCCGATGCAGGGCTGGTTGATCAGTTTCTCGATACGTTTTCGGCCTTGGCGCGCTTTACAGCGACCCGAGCGATTCCTCGAATCACAGAAACGCAGCGAACGGATCTGCTTGCGCAATTGGATGCGATGGCCGATGACCTCGGCAGCGTTGAATCACTGCAGCCAAAGATGCGTGCGTTTTTACTGACCCTGGATCGAATCGCGGACAATTTGGTGGTACGGCTTATCAGTAACGATTTGCAGGCTCAATTTGTTGAAAGAATGCTGCTATTACATCCGCGTCCAAGCCTCAAACCGGAGTCGTTACAAGCACTGGTCTCGGGGATGCGCTTAGGTGTCGAGAATGGCGATGGTGAGGGGGTTGCTGCGGCACTCGATATCCATTTTTTGAGCATGCGCGCGTTAGTCGCCCAAGCTCTTGCAAGCGCATAACCGAATTGACAATGTCACGCTAGCAGCGCTCTACCGAACGCCGCCGGCAAAGAATTAAGAAGTCTAGGAGTTAGACATGAAACGAGTATTGATGCCGATTGGCATACTTTTAGGAAGCATTGTTGTCGCAGTAGTATTGATTCGTAATCCCACGCGGGTCTCCGAATCGGCGCCAGAAATCATTCCAATTAGCGTCCGCGTCGCTGAAGTTCAGACAGAGTCGGTGCAGCTATTCATCGAATCGCAGGGCAAGGCACAAGCGGCGCGTCAGGCGAGCGTCTCGTCTAATGTTCAAGGCCCGGTTGCCTGGGTGTCACCTTCGTTAGAGGCGGGCGCTTACGTCATGGCCGGCGAGCCGTTGGTAAGGTTAGAGCTGACTGATTTTGAAACGGCAGTGACGCGCAGTCGCGCTAGCTTCGATCAGGCGTCTGCCGAGGCAGAATTTGCTGCGGCAGATCTCGCTCGCATCACAGAGTTGGCGGCGAAAAATTTGGTAAGCGAGGCAGAGCTGCAGAATGCACAACGTGCCGCTACGGTTAACGAGGCTCGATTCGCCGATGCCGAAGCCAATTTAAAGCAGTCCGAACTTGATGCAGAGCGGTCGATATTGCGAGCCCCTTTTAATGCTGTTGTAGCATCGCGTGATGTCGAGCTTGGTCAGTTTGTCAATCGTGCCCAGAGTGTCGCGGTGCTATTCGATGCCGACAGTGTCGACGTGCGCGTTCCATTAGCGATCAGGCAGCTTGGCTATCTCGATGTTCCCACCGGCTTTCGCGGTGAGTTCGAGTCGGCTCAGGCGCCAGAGGTAGAATTAGTCGGAAGCTACGGTGGCAAAGAATACACCTGGATGGGCAAACTCTTGCGCACCGAGGCGACCATCGATCCCAACAGCAATACGGTGCAATCAATCATCCGCATCGAACAACCTTCTGCTGATGTTGCGGGTGAGTCTATCCCTTTACCTATAGGCCTGTTTGTCGACGCGCGCATCGCAGGCAAGATAATCGAAAATATCGTTTCCCTGCCTCGTTCGGTTATTCGCAATAATTCGCAGGTGCTTGTGGTGGATGCCGAGAACAAAATGTATTACCGCGACGTAGAAATATTTCGTCTAGAGCAAGATCGCGTGTTGATTAGTGGCGGCCTCATGCCTGGCGAAAAAATCTGTACCTCACCGATACAAGCTGTTGTAGATGGGATGTCCGTGCGGCCAGTCCTCGAGATGATTTAAGCAATTAGCCAAATTTTTACTACTCAATTACGTTAGCAGCATATGCGCCTGAAGGCGCGCGGAGAATGTCAGTGCGAACTCCCATTACTTGGTTTGTTAAAAACCCCGTAGCCACTAATTTGTTGATGATGATCTTCCTAGCTGGAGGTTTTGTCTCTTACCTAAATCTTAACCAGGAAGAATTTCCCGATATTGATTTTGGGCTTGTGCAGGTCAGCGTCGCTTACCTCGGGGCGACGCCTGATGAAGCGGAATCAGCTATTTGTTTACGTATAGAAGAGGCGTTAGAGGGTGCAGAAGATGTCGATCGCCTCACTAGCACCGCGCGAGAAGGGGGCTGCGATGCCACTATCGAGTTAACAAGCGGTGCCGATCTCAATCGCGTCCTGAATGATGTGAAGGGTAAAATAGACGCGGTAAGTACGTTCCCTACTGAAGCTGAGAGGCCGCTTGTTAGAGCCTTTAGCTCAAGCGGCAATGTAATGACTCTTGCGCTATCGTCAAATACAGATGACACCGGACTTAAACTTATAGCTGATAAAATTCGCAATGACATTCTTGATCTAGATGGCATCTCGACTGTGAATATCGCTTACCTGCGACCGTTCGAGATTTCGGTTGAGGTCTCTGAAACTACCCTGCGTCAATATGGATTAACCCTTGGGCAGATCTCCACTGCAATCGATCGCGCTTCTCTTGATTTGCCTGGTGGTACGATTAAAACCGCATCAGGGGAAATACTGCTGCGCACCAAGGGGCAGGTCTATAACGGTGATGAGTACGAAAACATTGTGGTGCAGTCCTACCCAGACGGTACTCAACTGCGCCTTGGTCAAATTGCCACGGTCAAAGATGGATTTGAAGAGGGGTATCTTGACGCGCGGTTGAACGGTGTCAACGCAGCGATTATCGATGTACTCAGAGTAGGTGACGAAGATATCGTCACTTCATCAAAACAGGTCAAACGATGGATGGCCTCGAGCGATTTTGATTTGCCACAGGGCATGAGTTTGGCAATTATCTCCGACTCAGCCATCTCAACTGAGGATCGCATTGCCACCGTCGCAGGTAATGCTTATACCGGTTTACTATTTGTATTGTTGATCCTTACTTTATTTTTAAGGTTCAAACTGGCGATTTGGGTGGCTGCAGGTATACCTATTGCGATCGCCGGCGCCCTAGCTCTGTTCCCTTCCGTAGGGCTGACTATTAGCTCGCTAACAGTGATGGGCTTTATTCTTGTGCTCGGAATTATTGTCGATGACGCAATTGTTGTCGGTGAACGTATCCATGCTTTCGAAGTGAAAGGATTTTCAAAAGAGGAAGCCGCGATTGAGGGGACTATAGAAGTCTCAGTGCCGGTAATTTTCGGTGTTCTAACTACCATCGCGGCATTCTTGCCTATTTTGCTATTAGGCGGGCAGTTAGGTGCATTTTTTAACACGATAGGCGGAGTCGTTGTTTTTTGTCTCATTGCAAGTCTCATTGAATCTCAGCTTATTTTACCGGGTCATATCGCTCATCGTAAAACGGAAGGGTATTTTGGGGACGGCTCGCGAATTGTTCTTGCGTGGCAAGCAATGCAAAGTCGAATTGCAAACGGTATGGAGGACTTCGCAGAATACCGATACAGGCGTGCGCTCAAGAAAGTGCTCAAGCATCGCTACGCCGCATGGGCCACTGCCACTGGAGTTATTTTGGTGACCTCTGCGCTTATGTTGAGCGGTCGAGTAGGGCTGCAGTTTTTCCCTTCTATTGAGGGTGACACGGTTTGGGGGACTGTAGTTATGCCAGTAGGAGTTCCCGGCTATATTACCGAAAATGCGATCGATGCAATCGAAGAAAAAGCTATAGAGTTAGCCGCGGAACTCGAGGAGGAATTAATTGACCTGAAAGCTAATGGTCTGGCGCCCGCCTCAACTGAGAGAGTCGTTGATAGCGTTCTCACGATAATCGGCGGTAAGGCACCTCGCGGTGGTCCCTCGTCTCCTGGGCGTGGTGGATCTGGTAGCAGCGAAGTCGCCGAAGTTGTAATGTACCTCTCGCCATTTTTCGATCGTGGAGAGATTAGCTCTGCAGAGGTGCGAAACCGATGGCGCGAAAAAGTGGGCAGCATCCCGGATGCCTTAGAGCTCACCTTTGTATCAGATGCATTTTCTGCGGGTGATGCGATCAACTATCGTCTCGCAGGTCGTAACGAAGAAAATCTGAAAATTGCAGCAGCGGAGTTGCGCGATGAACTTAATCGTTACCCTGGCGTTTTCGATGTTTCTGATTCCTTCCGTGCAGGAAAACAAGAGGTTCAAATCCAAATACTTGAACGCGGTAAGACACTAGGGCTCTCGCTCAATGATATTGCAACTCAGGTACGGCAAGCATTTTTCGGCGCAGAGTCGCAGAGGATTCAACGCGGTTCGGACGACGTTCGCGTGATGGTGAGGTATCCTGAGGATGAGCGTCAATCACTTGCTAATCTGGAGAAGCTTTTGATTAGAACTCCTTCAGGAGCAGAGGTGCCGTTCCTAAGCATCGCGGATTTCTCACTTGGTAATAGCTATTCGAGCATAAATCGCCAGGATGGACGGAGAATTATCACTGTCCGTGGTGATGTAGATCGAACGGTCGTTGTACCGGATGAGATTCGTCGTGAGGTTATACGTAAATTCCAATCTAAGTGGCAGCGTGAGCTAGATGTCCAACTAGTAGTAGGCGGCGAAAGTGAGCGTCAAGCAGAGTCGTTTGGTGAGCTGCTTTCCACGTTCCCGATCGCGATGATGGTCATTTTTGCGTTATTGGCGATACCTCTCAAGTCATATTTCCAGCCATTGATTATTATGAGCGTGATCCCTTTTGGTGCGATTGGTGCTATTTTCGGCCACTTTATTATGGGGGCTGATCTCGTTTTCTTTTCAGTCCTGGGCATCATCGCGCTGAGTGGTGTAGTGGTAAATGCGAGTCTCGTGCTTGTTGTATCTGTCAATCGCCTGCGAGAAGAGGGTATGGGCATGGTGGATGCCGTATCTACAGCCGGAGCACTCCGTTTCCGTCCGATATTTCTTACCTCATTGACGACGTTTATTGGCCTAGTACCATTAATGATATCGGCAAACCCTGCGACATTTTTTGTAGTTCCAATGGCTATCTCATTAGCCTGGGGTGTTTTATTCGCGACTGTTATCACTCTATTCCTCGTTCCTTGCCTGTATTTAATATTACACGACTTCATCGGGCATACCGATTCTGAGGAAGAACGAGCGAAGGCTTACAAACATACGCTAAAAGCCACGGCCGAAAGTTAATTCGACGCCATCATCAGAGGGGCACTGCATGACAAGGCCCCTCTGCTGATGGCCTCGTCTCAGATAACCCGTCTTTTTTTATTCACTACATTGGATTCGACCATGACGAGCCTCGATTCACTTCATCAAAAGACATCACTAATTTCTATGGCAGCTTCGGCCGCTAAAACTCTGACAATCGCAGGTGTGCTTATCATGAGTTCTGTCGCAAGCAACGCGCAAGTAAACCGCATAGATATCATTCGCCCAGATGCGCCGAGTT
>Ga0233444_10005189_pt1 | contig 12135 bp, 11 predicted proteins | sample SI_124_October20_6_FD_182792 | JGI IMG/M metagenome (GOLD analysis project Ga0233444, IMG submission 182792) | Seawater microbial communities from Saanich Inlet, British Columbia, Canada - SI_124_October2016_10_MG | ecosystem: Environmental > Aquatic > Marine > Inlet | place: Canada: British...
AGTACAGAATAATTTATTACTCATATCTTCATTTAAGTTAACTGGGTCGATATCATAATCGAACCTACTTTCTGTAACCATTGTCATTTGTTATAAATATTAAAGTGTTTCACAAACATAAATCTTTCGAGTATTTAAATTTGACTGGGTATTTTTTCCCAGATTCTAGTATATTTTGTAATTCTGTTAACGTATTTTTTCCGTCTTCTTTGCTAAAGTCAAAAAGTAAAGAATCGTAAGTATATAGTACTACTTTAGTTTTTTTATTTTGTAAGTATCTTAATACTTCTTTCAATATAAGAATATTTCTTGAAGTTTCCAACGATTGCATAAGATAGTTCATAAGCTTTTGAGGATTCATATCCTTGAGCTCTTCTGTGAAAGGTTTATCTGAAACTGGGTTGTATACTTCTCCAAGTGCTTCGTACTTGATCCACAAGGAGTTAATAAATTCTTGAATCTTAACAAAGATATCTACATCTTTATATTCTTCAGGTATTCTTCCGTACAAAGCATGAAAGTTTATTTGCTTAGCTTTCGAATATTCATCGTCTCCAATGACTGATTTCTTAAAGTACTTCTTTGCAAGTTGCATATGAGCGGATTCGTCAGTAAGTTCATAACCTAATTGTTCGCAAAGTAACCTAACGTGGTAACCATCAAAGTCAAACTCTACAAAAAAGTCGTTTTGAGGTTTAAAACTCGATCTATGTTTATCTGTTTTAGGGATAGCTGCGTAGTTAACTGAGTTAAATGCATTAGTAGGTCGAGAAGTAATGTTATATAGGTTATAGTAACTATAAGTTATATCGTCTACTATATTATAATTGGAATCACGAGGAGTAAACATCTCTTCAAATTGTTCTTTATGTATTCCTATACCAGATTGCTCTAAGAGAAAAAATACATTGGTAGCAGTCTTGTTATAAAAGTCAAAACCACTTGGTATGTTATATTCAATTACATCTTTTACTTTATAGTATATCTCTTCACTTGCTTGATAGAGTTTAGATATAGGTATAAGTTTATTAGTAATGATATTATCTTTAAATTTATTATAGAAAGTATTTATATACGAAAAATCTCTAGAATACTCTAATTTATCAAACTTAACCATTGAATAAAGTAGTGATAAGTCTATAGCTCCTTGTAGATTAAAGTGATATAGCAAGTATTTCTTATCTAATGTATAAAGTGTAGTGAAAGCTTTTAGTAATTCGTAGACACGCTCTTTATCTACGTTAAGACCTTCGTCATGATCGATAGGAATTATAAATCCATGCTTAGAATTAACCGGTCTCAAATAAACTGCTACAGTTGAAGTAAGTTTTGGATGGTAATAAGTATTAGTAGGAATAATATCAACATACCCTCCTAATCTACCTAGAGCTTGTAATCTATCTAACTGAGTATCAGTTTCAATAATATAGAACATACTTATAACCTTTACTTAAAGATAAGATATATTTCTTAAACTACAAACTGTCCGTAGTTATTTATTATTTGGGGTAATTCTTTTATCTTCTTAGATGCCTTTAGTACAGTTTCTTTATTTACTGATTTAGCTCCAAATTGTATATAAGAACTTTTAGTTATATCTTCAACTGGTCCTTTAAGAATCCAATCTATTACAATAGTATTTGTGTAGTTAACTTTTTGAAACTGTAAATACTTTCTTACCTTAACCTCTATTATAGCTTTATTACGTTTATCCTGTACAAAAAATCTCTTAAATTTACCTCTAGCTATATCTTTATCAGTTGGTAAAATTAAATCGTTTAAAAAACGTAAACCTGGTGAAGGGTTTGGTTCGTTATCGGAATAAAGGTCTATCTTTACTAGTGGTTTTGACTTATTATTTAATACTTTACCGGTAAAATACTTTCCATCGTAAGTTTCTATATAACTGCCTGAGTATCTTTCACCGTTAGCAAGTGATAGATTTCCAGATGATTTGAGTACTTTATATTTTGATTTTGGTAAATACATTTTATGTTGCGCTTCCTCTTGCTATGATTGATTTATTACTTGTTGAAAAATTATTTGCAAATCCTCCTGAGGCTTGATTTTGGTCGTACATTTTTATATAAAAGTCTTGTAATTCTTTTCCGTATGCTAGATTTTTTAGATTATCAAATTTAGGTTCATCACCTTTTTTACCTCCAAATATATTAGCTGCTGTTCCTCCTCTAATAGTTTGTTTTTTAAAGAATCCTACATGTATAAGTTCGTGGCCCATATACCCTACTCCTATTCTAGGAACATACCCTCTAGAGGCTGCAATTTCAAAGAAAGACTTAATAAACTGTAGAGTGACGGTTTTGTTTAAAGAATTTCCAGTTCCAATTGTTTTTGGGAGTCTTGAACCATTTAATGTAATATCTGCTGCATAACCGTTATCGTGGTTAATGGTAGCTTTACTATTAGAATAACGAACTCTATTAATAGACTCACTATTAGTAACCCCGTACTTATTTAAGGTAGCCATAGAAATTTGGCCTCCAGCGTTTATACTTATAGTTTTTATAGAGTACGAGTTATGGTAATCTATTGCCTTATTTGCTGCATTTGTTGCTGCATTTATTACAGAGATTAAATCGGGGTGAAGAATACCTTTTCTACTTTTTGTTTGATTATAATACTCAATAAGTTTTCCTCCACTTTTTCCTTCTTCATCATTAGATGCTCGAAAGCCTTCCCATTTAGGAGTAAAGTCATCTTTTGTTTGTTCTACTGCTTTTTTTGCTAATTCATTAAAGAACGACCTGTCGTCTGTGTTTTCATCAACTTCAGCAGATTTAATTGCTGCTGCTGCTCTAGATTCTTCATTTAATTTTGCTACTTCTAGTCCTACTCTATCGCCACTTAGTATATCAATAATGGTAGGTCTACCTTCTTTAGTTAGTCTTATTGCATTATCAATCATTACCATGTACCCCACTATCTCTGTTGACCATCTATTATTTGCAACTTTATGAGAAACTCCTCCTACAATAAATCCAGCTCTACCTTCATAGCTAGTAGGTAAAATCCCTTTTTCCAAGATAAAACTTTGTCCAACATTTATACCTGATATGCCTAATATTTCGAAGCTAAGTTGAACTGGTATAATACCGGGAGGTGATACTTTAGCCAAGTATGATTTTTCAGCAACTAATTCAGTCATAACAGCTTTATGTGACGATTCTAAACTAACTGCGGCTATTTCTGGTAGTCTTTGTAAGTCTTTATTAATGTAGTAGCAATATCCTTGAAGAGCTATTACTTTATCTTCCAATGCTTTTAATCTTCCATCCGGATTAGAGTTAACAAATTTTTCTTTTATAAACCTATCCTGTAAACCTTTATTCCAAGACATCATAGCAGAGTTTTCAACTGGTACGTCTGATTTAAGAGTTGCTGCTGAAATTACGGAGAACATGGCAGTCTCATTTGTTAGGTTACTTGTAAGATTTATATTAGTAGCTGTCGAACCAAGTCCTACTAGATCAATAATAGTATTTTCTAAATCTTTGTAACCTGGTGTTACTTTTCTATCTATAATATAGTATGTATTGCTATCTTTAAGGTGTATGTCGAATTCATTTATATAACCTAAGTCGTTATTTAAGTCTTCAAGTATTTCTTTAACTAAATCGTATATGTTAATACTAGTTTCCTCTACACCTGCTATATTGCTTTCAAATTTTGATTGTATGTAGTGAAGGTTAATTAAAATATCTAAAATATCACTTCCGTCTCCAAATATTAACTCACGTATAGTATCATCGGAAGCATACTTTATAAAGAAAGGATTGGTTCTGTTGTCTCCTAGTTTAGGTAAAATAAATCTTTCTACTGCTGTACAGAAATGATGTTCAAAAGTTAAAAATGGAGTTTCTATTTTATATCCTTTTCTGTTATCCTGTGGTTTACATTTGTAATCATGCTTCCCAACGTAAAACTCATGTACAACCTTACCATCACCGTCTTTAAGCATAAAGGATTCGTTTATCCAGTAAAGCAATCTACCTATAGTGGTGTACTTTAATGCTTTTGAACCACCGGTTGGCATACTGTTTACGGTGTATACGGATCCTAAAAGGTTTTTAATTTCTACGCTCATTTTTTATTTTACTTCTTCAGTTACATTATAATCTGTACTTTTTCCATTTGATAATATCCTAACTACATTTGTTCTACCTAAGGTTACAGGTTTAGTAAAAGCTACTAGACCTTGATCTTTATCTTGTGTTTTCATATTAGGCAGTGCTGGTCCATTATACTGTTTGTAACCTTTAGCTATAAGGTCTTTAACTACCGGTGCTTGTTTTTCAGTAAATTTTGATAAATCAATAGCTTTTTCTTCTTCAACTGGAGCTGTGTTTCCGGTTACAGGAGCTGCAGTGTTAGTTCCGTAAGTTTCATTTAGGTATTTTTTTGATTCTTCTGTGATTGATATCCTACCGATTTTCTTTATCTTGTTATCATTTTCTATCTTAAGGGCTATAAAAGGAAATGATGGTTGCTGTGAAGGTTGGTTGTTAGATTCTATGTTTAATGTATTAGAAAAACCACCAAATAATACTGTTTTTTTATACCCTCTTACTACTTCATCTCCTTTATTTACATTTACTATGACAAAATTATAATTTTCTGAAGATTCATAATTTTGTATAGCTTTATTATACCTTTTATCTTTATTAGTATTAACGAATTCAAATACATCTCCTACCTGTAGGTATTTAATACCGTCTAATTCTTCTTTATCAAATTGTCCGTCTTCTTCTTTACTGTATCTTATATTTCCTTCTGAATCATCTTCACAAGCAAAATGTGTTACAGCAGCTATTCTAGCATTTCGATCTGGTGTTTCTGTATCTGATGTTGTTTGATTTCTGGGTCCAATAAAGTCTTCATTTTCAGTAGTTACTTGAATATCTAAAAAAGGATCCGTTTCAACTCCGAAATCTAATATACTATTGAACTTATTACCAATGGATGTATTAGCATCACTAGATTCTTTTTCAGATCCAGCAATTGTCTCAGAGGAAAGAGCAGATAACGATTCTATAACCGAACCGTACCCCATTACATCAAAGCTACAATTATACGTAGTGTCTACATTGTATGTCCAGTTAAAATTAGATATTCTACCAAACATAGCATCGTAGTTATACCCTGAGTCTTTTCTTAGTTTTTTAATTTCGCTTTCTATTTGATTTAATCTACTGTTATTTTTAGCTTGTATTTTTCTGTTTTGATAATCTTCTTCACTTTCATTTTCTTTTCTAGTTACAGTAGGTGCTTTAATGTCAATGTTATCGAAAAAATTATCGTAATAGTCTACAATGTTTTGAAAATAGTAAGGACCGTTATCATAAGGAAGCTTTAGAGAAATTGAATGACCAAATTCTAACATAACTGTAAACCCGGGTCTAAGGTATAGCTTTTCGAATTTAGTTAAATCTTCTAGAGAATTTACTGAAAAATCAATTGTAGCTTTTCTAATAGCACCGTGTGTATCTAGATTAACAATACTGAATGATGTTATACCGGCCATGGGTCTATATCCGTATTGTTCACTAAAATTGTATGAACTGTTATCTGAAAGTATTCCCTGTTTAATCCCCTTATCTGCATCAAATGTACCTCCAAATAGAATATTCTCTTTTGCTAGAGAATTAATACTAGGCTGTTGATCACTACCTTCTTTTATTAGCTCATCAACACCAGAAGATACTTTAATCCATCCTGTGTTAGAATGTAAAAATTTTAATTCATCGTCTGTTATGCTATTTGTTTTACTGAGGATTTCTCTCCTAGTGTCAAATTGCTGTATAACTTCTTTAGACAAAGGTGTATTAATAGTCTGGGTGGGTTTCCAACTTATAGACATCTTATCTTGATTTGTTTATTTCTCTATATAATTTTAATGCTAAACTTTTATCAGCTGGTATACGTAACTGTAGACCAGGTGTGGGTATTAAGCCAGCTCTTTCTCCGTTATTTGAGGAGGCAATTATCCACCATAAGGAAGAATCATTATAGAACTGTAAAGCTAATTTATCATATCTGTCTCCTTCAGTAGCTATAACGTATATATCATCTTCAGTTTCAGGTATAGTAGGGTATATACTATTAGAGTAGTACTTTCTATTCTCTTTATCAACTCTCATTCCTATTTTCTCGTATCTTCTCATATATCAAGAGTTTTTCTTGTCCATTCATCGTAAGATATCCTACCGTTATTCTTTTTTCTATTCAATCGCTTTTGCTGTCTTCTAGATTTTCCTTTAGATTCTAAATTACGTGTTTGTGCATTAAATGCATCATCAAAAGTTTGTGACGGAGCTTCTTTAGGGGGCTTATTATCAACACTTTCCTCTACGAACGAATCCTCTACGGGGTTAGTAAAGTAAGGTTGGTTCCCAGTTTGAGGAGCAAAAGTATGTATAGGTTCAAACTGTAAATTGACGTCTAATATCATAGGTAGCTGTTGAACATCTTCATCAACTCCTTGTGCTTCTGCAGAATCTTTTAATTTTATTTCCCATTGATAGCTTTTATCCCAACTGTAATTAACCGAAGAAATAAATCCTGGTTGATTTACAAGGTAATCTCCTACTGTTACTTTTGTAATAGTACCTCTCATGAAACCATCTTGAGAGTACGTTGGTGCTGTAGTAGAAGCTAAGTGTAGAATTTTTTGGTATAAGGGATTCATCTCAGCTCTGGTCATAGCTGCTATTTTAAAAGAAAGGTTAATACTTCTATTGAATCCTTGATAAGTACTAAAAGGTTCTGCTCTACCTATATATTGAGTTGAGTTCCAATTACCCCCGTAATTATCATCAAATGATTCCAATAGAGCTCTAAAATATAAGGTAACCGGTTGTGATTCTTCTTCTGATCCTAATATTTTAAAGTTAAAATTTATTATATCTTTACTTTCTCCAAAAGTTAAAGCGGTGGAGTCTTTAACCGGTGGTATACTATTTAAAGTGTCTTTTTGAGCTTTTGTAGGGTTTGTAAAGTAACTAGAGTAAAAATCAACTTTTTCTTCTGCTACAGATAGTGTTTTAGGAAGTCCAAAATTACTAACCACATCGGTAGCAATGTTCTCTATATCATTTTGTGATTTAGGAGCGGGTAATATAGTCTTAAACTTTTTATAATCTTCAAACCTACCAATATCTTTTTCACCTAGCTGGAAAGGAATACTATCTGGTCCTTTATATGTTTTACCGTTAAATCCTCTAACAAAATGTGTTCCTGTACCGTTAACAGGTACTTGAGCTAATGTAGATGCTGTAAGTTTAACAGCTGATACAGCTTTATCTTTTACCTTAGCTAATATTTTACCGACAAATGTCTTATTTTTATATTTACTTTCATTACCAACCTTAGACAGCAGAGCATCATTTGTTAAGTACTTTAAACCTTGAGGTTTAGTAAAAAGCTTTGTAAATCTAGTCAAATCATCTATTCTGGCTGTTATTTGATTAGAGTTATGACCTTTTTGATCTACAGTAGTAGGTATCTCTTTAGTAATAATTGGAGATGATCCATTATACTTTAACGCATTAAGTTTAGTAGCGTTACCTTCTATGTAGCTCTTTATAATACTCACTATTTTACTATATTATCGATATATTTGTCTGGTGTTTTACCGTCTAGGTCAAATTTACTTGCTTTTAGCACAGTCTTAGCAGCAATATTTCGCTGAACTTTAGGTGTTTTACCTTTAAGTCCTAAATTAGTCTTTGTCAATTGATTATCGTGTATTCCCATTCTATTGTGTTTTTAATAAATAGTTATGATAACTTAGTTTTAGCCATCACTAACGATGAACCTACTTTAGCACCGTCTATATATACATCACCGCCTGTTTTAACAGCGGTTATTAATTCTTTAAGTAGTACGTTAGTTTCACTCCCTAACTTTGTACCTCCTGCCATTACTAAAGTATCTTTTGGATTAGCTCTGATAGTAAAATCATCGTATTCTCCGCTGCCTTGATTTCTATTTTCAGCATTGGTTGCGTCAATAGCTCTACTTGCTGCTCTTTTAGCACCAAAGAAACCTTTACCTTGTCCGAGAGCTGTAACAAAAGCAGCAATTCCGTCTACAAGAGCATTTATATATCCATCGTTAACCAGGTCTTCAAATGATTCTGTTACTCTTGTCATAACCTTTGAAAACTTTTCCTGTATGCTTAAAGTATTCGCATATTCTTCTCTTGTTTTTGTTGTCATCAATAACTGTTGAGCTCTTTCGAATCCTACTGCGTCTGTTCCTTTCCTTATAAGTTTAGTATATTCTTTTGCTCCAATATTTAACTTTTTCTGTATAATAAAAGACTTATTTAACTCTTCTACTGATATACCAGATGCATCAGCAGCTGCTTTTAGAATAATAGGATTTTTTCTTTGTTCTTTTGTTAATTTTTGTGTTTGCTTTAGAACTGCTGCTGAAGCTCCGGCTATATCACCGGTGAATGCTAAAGCTCTAGCTCTTTCAAAATTTAAAGATTTATTTGTAAGTAGCTCTAGTTTTAATTCATTACTAAGACTAGTTTCAAAATCTAATAAACTACTAGCAATTCCATTTGCAGTAGAAAGGCTAATTCCAAATTTTCTTGTTTGATAAACTGCTTTTGCTAAGTTTTTTTCAGAGAAACCAAAGTATCCTTGTATTTCTGCGCTTGTGGTAGCTATTTCTTTTAATAGTTTTTTTGAAGAAATATAAAATCCATTCTGTTTTAAAAGGCTTTTATTTAACTTTATTACATTATCGGTAGCTGCTGTAGCAGAACCACCGAAAGCGGAAAAAAGAAATGATAAATTACTAGCTTCTTCTCCTGATAGTTTTAATGATTCAGTTAAGAATGCTTGATTTAGTACTAATTCTTCAGATACTGGTATACTAGCTCCAAATGTAGTTGTTAAGTTTGATAAAGCTTCACCTAATGACTTAGCGTTGATAGAAAGATTATTAAGTTGTCTGCTGGACTTACCTAGTATTTTAGATAATTCACTTGCATTATTTTTAGATATTCCTAAATTTTTAGCTAATGCTGTGGTTCTTGCATCTGCTCCTAAAAAGAGTTTAACCAGTATTCCGGCTAATCCTATTAATCCTCCAGTAGGGCTCATCAATGTTTTTGCTCCAGCTAGTCCTGCTCTTATTCCGCTAACAGGTTTTTCTCCTTTTTTGTTTGTCTCTGCAAATTTTCTTGATGCTTTTTGAGCTTTTTCAAATGGACCTTTTAAAGCACTTAAACCTGGTATCTTATCTACAAACTTTGCAAAATAGCCAAAGTACTTACCGTACCCGTCAAGTTCTTTAGCAAATTCTACTTGTTCTTTTATTTTCTTTACAATAATTTCAGCAGATCCTTGTACCGCTAGATAATGCTCTCCTTCTTTATTTTTAAGCTGTTCTAGAGTTGTTTCTGCTGCAAGGAGTTGATCTGTTATCTTTTTAGTGGCATCAAGATCATCAGCTATATTATTATATGATCTTTCTGCATCTGAGATAAGATTATTAAGGTCTTTCTGTATACGGTTAGCATCTGTCTGACTCTTATTAAGGTCAGAATTAGTAGATTCTTTCTTCTTAAGTAAATTTAAAACTTCATTAAGTAGATTTCTCTCCTCTCTTAAAAGCTCTATATTATCCTGTAATTCTTTTTTAGTAGCCATATCTATATGTTATAAATAGGAAAGTATTACTTTTTACTCCTTGCAGAGCTATAGTTTGGCTTAATATCTGGACCTAGAGTTTGGTTCTTTGGTGTTACGTTTGGAGTATGTGCTTTTGCTTCTTCAGCATAGAATTCTTTCATTTTTTCAAAGGTAAATCTTCTCAACCATATAGGCATATTATACACTTCAGTCCAAGAGTAACCTCCTTTACCGTTAAATACTATTTCGTGAATTTGAGAAAATATGTTTTTTCTATGTTCGGGTGTCAGGCCAAAAAAAGTCGAGCCCAATGGGCAAATCAACTTCCTCCTCTCCACCTTCCTCATCTGTGTAAGTAAATTTCATATTTACATCAGGTTGGATTTTTGCATAGAAACTTCTTAAAGCTCTAGCATCAGAAGCAAGTAAATATTTATCTACGAACTCTCTGATATCTTTTTGTTCAGTTGTACCGTTAACACCTGTAATTAAGTATTTTAATCTAGTAGTGCTACCCGACGAATCATCTTTATTAAGTTTTTTTAGTCCTGCTAACTCACTATCTATATTTTTTTGATCTTTGTGAGTTAGTAATTTAAATTTAACTAAATTATCTGTTTTAGGTAATTTAAATTCAAATTCATTTTTACCTTCTTCAATTATAGGGTCTATTTCTTTGTTATCGAATTTACTTAAATCAACAACTATATCTTCTCCTAAGTAATTAACTGTATAGTCTTTTCCGTAAGAAAGTACTCTTGCAGCTATCATAATAGCATTCTTATCTCCTATAAGTAAATTGTTATAGTCAAAATTATCTGTAACTATTAAGGATTGCATTAGTTTATCTAATACTATACCTTTTCTCATATAGTTTGTATTAGACAGTATATCTTCTTCTTTAGCTGTCATGTACTTCATTTCGATAGTACCGCTTGCTAATGGTGAGTCTTTTGGGTATAAAAGGCCTTTTGAAGGTAGTTCTACAGTTTCTGTAGGGATTTTAAAGTTAGGATTCATAAATCTTATTGTTTATAACTTGTTTATACTAATAAATATACGAATAAAATATTTTGGAACAAACAAAAACCCGGAAAAGTCCGGGTTCTTATATATATTTAAGTGTAGTCTTAGTAGTTCAATACACAATAATCCATAGACACTGTCATAGTAAGGTCTACTTGTTCACTGTTTGACCAGTCGAAAGTACCAAAATTAGCAGTTTGAATAAATGCTCCTTTAATTTCCCATTCTCCTACTATATCTCCAACAGGACCTAATATGTTAAGCTTTAAGTCTTTTTTGTAAAAATCTGAATATCCAGCTCTTCCTGTTACTGATTCGTATGATAATCTAGCCCAGTCCATTACTGCTTGAGCTCCTGATGGTGTAATTGGATCGTATAATGTCAAATCCATATCTTGCCATTCTCTTTTTCCACGTATTTTTCTGTACGTGTTAATGTGGTCAAGTTTTATGACTTCATCTGTAAAGCTTGGAGCTGCTACGTTCTTAACCATGAAGGATGGAATACCATCTATGAATAGGACGAATCTGTTTTGTACTTTCGGTTCGAAAGCTTTAAACATTATTTCATTTGGGTCTAATACTGCCATTTTATACTTTTAATTATTTATTATAAATATCTACTTTAAAATTTATGCTCCAAATGTTGCACCTGTTGGTTCAACTGTGAAGTCTAGTACAATAAATTCAGCTGTCTTAGCTGGTTGAATAAATATCTGACCTATTAACTGGTTTCTATCTATTACGTCTGCTGTATTGTTTGTGTCATCCATTACTACTCTATAAGAATAAAGACCTTGTCTTTCAACTACAGAATCTAAATAAGGATTAACTCCTGCTAAAAATTTATTTCTTGTGTTTACTGTATTTTGTTCAAATACTAAGTTTTGTGCTTGATTACCTAAGAACTCTTTAAGTTCGATTAATAATCTTCTTACATTTACTCTATCTAAAGCAGAAGCTTTAGTTTGTAAAGTCTTTTGACCAAATACTGCTATACCTGTTCCTGGAAAAGAAGCTATTGGGTTAACCTTAGCATTATATAAAGAATCTCTATCTGTTCTAGATAATCTTCTTTCAGCTTGAATAACTCCTACTAATCCTCCTCTTACAAGTCCTGCTGGTGCAAACCATGGTGCATCTGCTCCATCTGTAAATGCATATACTCCAGGTATAAACAATGAAGGCGGTGCCCATACATTCTTACCTGTAGCTGATCTAGTTTGTAACCAAGGCCAGTATGTAGCTGCATATGAGCTATTTAGTGTAGCAGTTTGTGCCGCTGCACTGGCAACTGTTCCTTCGTTATATTTTCTTATGTCTAATACAAAAATACAATCTCCTCTACTTTCTGCTAGAGAAATAATATTTCCTATTGTAGCTGTATGACCAGAAACTGAATCTATAAGTCCTGGTGCAGAAATTACATTAAACTTAAAGT
>Ga0233444_10005195_pt1 | contig 12126 bp, 8 predicted proteins | sample SI_124_October20_6_FD_182792 | JGI IMG/M metagenome (GOLD analysis project Ga0233444, IMG submission 182792) | Seawater microbial communities from Saanich Inlet, British Columbia, Canada - SI_124_October2016_10_MG | ecosystem: Environmental > Aquatic > Marine > Inlet | place: Canada: British...
CATCTGCACTGCTCGCTGCAGGTGTGCACCTGATTGGTCGCTCCTTTAAATATCATCGCCCGCGCGGCATTATGAGCGCCGGCCCTGAAGAGCCAAACGCATTAGTGCGGGTTGGGACAGGTGCCTATGCTGAGCCAAATCTAAAAGCAACACAGGTTGAACTTTATGACGGGCTTGTTGCAACGAGCCAGAATAGATTCCCGTCTCTGAAATATGATATTGGCTCAGTAAACTCTCTTATGTCACGATATCTGCCGGCTGGTTTCTATTATAAAACCTTTATGTGGCCTGCCTCATTCTGGATGACTTATGAACATTTCATTCGCAATGCCGCAGGGTTAGGCAAGGTTGCATCTGACCCGGTTGACCCTGATCGCTACGAGAAAACCCACCGCCATTGCGAGATAGTGATCGCTGGCGGCGGCGCTGCCGGCCTGATGGCCGCCTATCAGGCTGGTTTAAGTGGTCAGCGTGTTATTCTTGTTGATGAACAGCCTGAATTTGGCGGCTGGCTGTTAAGCTATGATGCTGTTGAAATTGACAATATGCCAGCGATTGACTGGGTTAAAAAAATGCTGTCGCTGCTGTCAGAGATGGATAATGTAACGCTTCTGCGGCGGACAACAATGTTCGGATATGGCGACCATAATTACATTACACTGGCAGAACGGGTGACAGACCATATGAGTACGCGCCCCGCACATCTGCCGCGGATGCGTCTGTGGAAGGTTCGGGCCACACAGGTTATTCTGGCAACAGGATGTATCGAGCGCCCGCTTGTTTTTGGCGGCAATGATCTTCCCGGCATCATGCTGGCGAGTGCTGTACAATCCTACATTACCCAATATGGCGTTCTGCCCGGAAGCCGCGCCATTATCGTCACAAACAATGATACAGCCTATCACGCTGCCCTTGCCTTTCAGAATGCGGGTGGTTTTGTGCGGGCTATTGTGGATACGCGCGCGACCATCAAAGGACCAGTGGTGAAGGCTGCCAGAGATGCTGGCATCCCTATTCTGTCTGGCCATGGGCTAACAGGCGCTTTTGGTATCCATCATGTAGGACGGGTTGAAGTCTCTGCGATAAGTGATGATGGCAGAGAGATTATGGGCGAAGCGCTCCATATGGATTGTGACCTTGTGATGATGTCAGGGGGCCTTACGCCCACAGTACATCTGCACTCGCAAGCCCGCGGCAAGCTGGTCTGGGATGACAAGCATTTATGCTTTAAGCCGGGCGCGTCCCATGAAGCAGAACAATCAATTGGCGCGTGTAATGGAAGCTTTGATCTTCAGCGCGGCCTTACTGAAGCGATACGTGCAGCCACTAAGGCAGTACACTCTATTGGCGGCACATGCACAGTGCTGAGCACACCAGATGTGACTGCTATGAAAATAAGCTATGCGCCAATGGCCTACTGGAAAGCGCCCTCATTAGCGGGTGCAGGTCAGGGCGCCAAAGCATTTGTTGATTTCCAGAATGATGTAACCTCTGCTGATATTCAGCTGGCTGTGCGCGAAGGCTACCAGTCTGTTGAACATGTAAAACGCTATACAACAACAGGCATGGCAACCGACCAGGGCAAGACATCAAATATGAACGCCCTCGGCATTCTAGCAGACGCCCTTGGTCATGATATTCCAGATGTTGGCACAACGACCTTCCGGATGCCTTACACCCCGACATCTATGGGGATGATTGCAGGACGCGATATTGGCGGGCTGTTCGATGCAGTGCGGCTCACACGCATGGATAGCTGGCACCGGTCAGCCGGCGCTAAATTTGAGCATGTTGGGCAATGGATGCGGGCATGGTATTATCCCCATGACGGCGAAACCATGGAACAGGCTGTCACGCGCGAAGTAACAGCAGCGCGCACAACAGCTGGTTTGCTGGACGCGTCAACCTTGGGGAAAATTGATGTCCGCGGCACAGACGCTGCCACCTTCCTTGACCGTATCTATACTAATAATTTCTCCTCTCTTGCGGTTGGAAAATGTCGCTACGGGCTGATGCTCAAAGATGATGGCATGGTGATGGATGACGGCGTTACCACCAGACTGGCAGATAATCACTATCATATGACAACCACGACTGGCGGTGCTGCTGGTGTGCTTGACTGGATGGAAGAATGGTTGCAGACGGAATGGCCAGAACTAGATGTTTTCCTGACTTCGGTTACCGAGCAATGGTCGGTTGCAACCCTTTCCGGCCCTCATGCCCGCGCCATTCTTGAAGCAGCAGATATTTCTATTGATTTATCAGATACCGCATTTCCGTTTATGAGCATGAAAGAGGGATATATTTCAGGCCTTCCAGCGCGCCTATTCCGTATTTCATTTACTGGCGAGCTATCCTATGAAATCAATGTGCCAGCCCGTTATGGCGTTGCCCTCTGGACAGCCCTGATGAAGGCTGGAGAGGCCTTTGGGATTACGCCTTATGGGACTGAGGCAATGCATGTGCTGCGCGCCGAAAAAGGGTTTATCATTGTCGGTCAGGAAACGGATGGTACTGTCACACCGCTCGACCTTGGCATGAACTGGATTGTGTCCAAAAAGAAGTCTGACTTCATCGGCAAACGCGCCCTTGAGCGAACCTCAATGGCAGACCCGAAACGCAAACAGCTTGTCGGACTGCGAACGGTTAACCCCAACGATGTTATTCCCGAAGGCGCACATGCCGTACTGGACCCAACCCAGCCACCACCAATGGATATGCTGGGACATGTCACATCATCCTATGCCTCGCCTAATTTAGGTTATTCTATTGCCATGGCGCTCTTGAAAGGTGGCCATAAGCTATTAGGAGAAACGGTCTGGATTCCTATGCTTGATGGCCAAAAACCAATCAAGGCCGTTGTCACAAACACTGTATTTTATGATGCGCAAGGAGACCGTCTTAATGGCACAAGCTCATCCTGACATTTCTGCCCGTGAAGCTCAGGCAGGACAATTACCAGACCAGATGCCACATCCAGATGGGGGCACTGAAGGCGTTGTAATAACTGACCTTTCAGCCTGTGGTAAAGTGAATCTGAGATGTGCGCCCAATGCATCTTCCCAGCTGATAAAATTCTTAGGGGCAGCCCTTCCCGATACACCCAATATGGTAATTAAGAGCGGCCAGAGGCGTGTTATTTGGCTCGGTCCTGATGAATATCTGGTGCTTGTCAAAGCAGGCGAAGAGGACAGCCTATCATCTGTTATTAGCGGCGCACTTGCCAGCCAACATCATGCTGCCACTATTGTTACTGATGCACTGGCCTGCCTTCAGCTTGATGGACCAGCCGCAAGAGACCTACTTGCCAAAGGCTGCGCACTTGATTTGCATGATACAAAGTTCACACCCCGCATGTGCGCCCAAACGCTGCTCGCCTCAGCCTCTATTACGCTATTATGCGAGGCAGACACATCATTCCGGATTATCTGCCGAACAAGCTTTCTTGATTATGTTATGGCGTGGCTGAAAGATGCAGCTTGTGAATATGGCTATCATGTGACACCCAAGAGCGGCGGCTAACGCACAAGACGAGCGCAACAGCCCTATTTTTGGGTTTGTTAATATTCGCTATCTGGCAGGCTATCCTTACGGCTCTGAATATAGTCTTTCAGCGCCTCATCAATTGCTGGATCAAGTTCTGGTGCCTGATAGGATGCCAGCATGTCGCGCGCCCGTGCCCGTGCGCGTTCTTCGCTTTCAACACGGCCCTCAATATCCCACTGCTCAAAAGTTTTATTATCCGTCATCGAAGAACGCCAAAAAGCTGTTTCGAAATTTGCTTGGGTATGGGCGTTGCCAAGGAAATGCTGGCCGGGGCCTGCTTCGCGCAAGGCATCAAGGGCTAGTCCGTTTTCACTGACATCAATTCCGCTTACCATGCTCTCCATCATGGTCAACTGGTCAGCATCTAGAACAAGCTTGGCAAAGTCAGCAACCAGGCCACCTTCGAGCCATCCGGCCGAATGAAGCGAGAAATTTACCCCGCCAAGCACGGTTGGCAGTAAGGTATGTGCTGATTCATATGCAGCTTGTGCATCGGCTGTCTTGGCGCCGGTAAGTGACCCGCCAGAGCGGAAGGGAACGCCCAAACGGCGGGCAAGCTTAGCGCAGCCATAAAGCACTTTTGCAGGCTCGGGCGTGCCGAATGTTGGCGCACCTGTTTGCATCGAAATCGAACTTGCAAAACTACCAAAAATACAAGGAGCACCCGGATTAACAGCCTGCGCAAAAGCAATGCCGCTCATCGCTTCGGCAAGTATTTGAACCAGCGTTCCAGCAACAGATACAGGTGACATTGCACCCGCTAGAATAAACGGCGATATGACAACACCCTGCCCTGCCCGTGCATAGACTTTCAAAGACCCAAGCATCATCTCATCCCATGTCATAGGAGAGTTTGCATTGATAAGAGATACAGTCACGCAGTTCGAGCCAACAAAATCAGCCCCAAACAGGATTTTGCACATCTCTACTGTGTCATGCGCCCGCTCAGGTGCCGTCACCGACCCCATGAATGGCTTATCTGAATAGCGCATATGAGCATAAATCATATCCAAATGCCGCTTTGTAACAGGCAAATCAACTGGCTCGCACACTGTGCCACCAGAATGATGCAGACCGGGAAGCATATAGACGAGCTTTACAAAATTGGTGAAATCTTCAATTTTTGCATAGCGTCGCTCACCTTCAAGGTCGCGCACAAAAGGCGGCCCATAGACAGGCGCAAAAACAGTGTTATTCCCGCCTATCTCAACGTTACGCTGAGGATTACGGGCATATTGGGTAAATTGGCTTGGGGCTGTCTGACAAAGCTGGCGGGCAAGACCGCGCGGGAACCGGACACGCTCTCCTTGAATATCACAGCCAACCCCTTTCAGGATTTCCAGCGCTTCTGGATCATCCCGGAAATCAATACCAATTTCTTCAAGGACCGTCTCAGCCGCATCTTCAATGGCTTCGGCTGCCTCATCGGTCAACATATCCACGGGCGGAATATGACGCACAAGAAACGGCGTAATTACAGCAGACGCATTACCACGTAATGTTCTGCGAGCATCCCTGCCACCGCCGCGCCGTGAGCGCCGTTCACTACCCTGTTCAGTCATAGATTTCTTCCTTGTTTACGATAAAGTTATTATGTTTCAGACAACTAGGAACGTAGTTTTTCATTATGGGGATCAAAAGGACTTTCATCAATGATTTCCGCTGGGTAGCGGGTCCCTAAGATATCTATTTCCAGCTTTTTGCCAACCTCTGCATGTGCAGGCTTTATCATTGCCAGAGCCAGCGATGCGCCGACCCTGAACCCGTAGCCGCCAGAGGTTGCCCGGCCAACAAGTTCACCTTTCAGGTAAATAGGATTACCGCCAATCGCATCTGCATCTGTGGTATTATCAACACGTAACGTCGCAAAGCTATTCTCAAAGCCACGTTCCTGCCATGACAGCAATCCTTCACGGCCAATAAAATCAGGCTTCTGCAGCTGTACAAATCGGTTAAGACCTGATTCAAGTGCCGCATATTCAATGCTCATTTCAGTACCAACAAGCCGGTATGATTTTTCCAGCCGCATTGAATCCATTGCCCGAATACCAAATGGCTTCAACCCATGGGCTTTGCCAATACGGAATAGCTCATCGAAAATATGATTTTGATATTCGATAGGATGATGCAGCTCCCAGCCAAGCTCTCCGACAAAATTCACCCGCGCAGCAATGCATGGCGCAAGCCCGACATCAATCGTTTGAACCGATAGCCATGGGAAGGCTTGGTTGGATAAATCGCTGAGGGTGAGTTGGGAGAGAATATCACGTGACTTTGGTCCAGCAAGAACCAGAACGCCCATTGCATTGGTAAGGTCTGTAAAGCTAACAGACCTATCTTTCGGCATATGCTGTTTCAGCCAGTCATGATCCAGCCGCTGTGCTGCTCCGGCAGAGACAAGATAGAAGCTGTCATCTGATTCCCGCATAATGGTGAATTCAGAATGGACCCCGCCGCGCGGCGCCAACGCATGAGCCAGCACCATCCGGCCTACTTTGCGCGGCAGCTTATTGGCCATCACATGTTCCAGAAACGCTTCGGCACCCGGACCTTCGATACGGCATTTTGCGAATGCAGACATATCAAGCAGGCCAGCATTTTCTGTTACGTTGCGGGTTTCTGCGCCGATGGCATCAAACCAGCCCGAACGCCGGAATGACCAGCTATCTTCCTGCGGCGTGCCTTCGGGCGCAAACCAGTTTGCCCGCTCCCAGCCAAATTTATGGCCAAACACAGCCCCCATCGCTTTTAGCCTGTCATAACAAGGCGCTGTTCGTAGAGGACGGGCAGCTTCACGCTCCTCATCCGGATAATGGATGGAGAAGACATTTGCATAGGCTTCTTCATTCTTCTCTTTCAAATAGCTTTTGGTTGCATAGCTGCCAAATCGGCGCGGATCAACACCGTTCATATCGATTGTGGGCTCTCCCTCAACAATCCATTCGGCAAGCTGCCAGCCCGCACCGCCGGCCGCCGTAATGCCAAAACTATGACCTTCATTCAGCCAGAAATTCGGTAAATCCCATGCAGGGCCAACAATCGGGCTGCCGTCCGGCGTATAGGCAATTGCGCCATTATAGACTTTTTTAACCCCGACCTCAGCAAAGGCCGGTACACGCGCAATTGCTGATTCAATATGCGGCATTAAGCGTTCCAGATCTTCTTGGAACAGCTCATATTCACTATTTTCATCCGGCCCATCAAAATAACATACCGGCGCACCAACCTCATAAGGGCCAAGCAGCAATCCGCCATTTTCTTCGCGCATATACCATGAGCCATCAGATTCGCGCAGGACGCCCATTTCCGGCAAACCCTGTGCCTGACGTTCTTGAATAGCAGGATGCGGTTCGGTAACGATATATTGATGTTCAACCGGTATAACAGGAATATCAATCCCCACCATTGCGCCGGTCTTACGCGCAAAATTACCTGTTGCCGATACGATATGTTCACACTCAATATCGCCTTTATCTGTGCTCACACACCACGCGCCAGACGCTGTTCGCGTGATGCTGCTAACCCCTGTATTACGATAGATTTCAGCGCCTTTGTCTCTAGCGCCTTTGGCAAGGGCTTGGGTTAAGTCGGCGGGCTGAATATAGCCATCCCACGGATGACGAATAGCACCAATAAGTCCATCCGGCACAGCAAGTGGCCAGATATCAACAACCTGTTCTGGGGTGAGTATTTCAACATCTACGCCAATGGTTTCCGCCACACCGCGATATTGCATATATTCATCCATCCGGTCCTGATTGGTAGCAAGACGGATGTTCGACACACGGCTGAGGCCAGCATTTAGCCCCGTTTCTTCTTCCAAGCTGCCATACAGGTCAACTGAGTATTTGTGAATTTGGCCGACTGAATAGGACATATTAAACAATGGCAGCAAGCCTGCCGCATGCCATGTAGAGCCTGATGTCAGCTCTTTGCGTTCAATAAGAACGACATCTGACCAGCCCTTTTTTGCCAAATGGTAAAGGGTACTAACCCCCACTACACCGCCGCCAATAACGACTACACGCGCCTGTGTTTTCATGCCTTATTTCCCCTGCCTCTTGCCCCAGATAATGAATAGGCCTCACCAAACAGGTCATTTGCCGTACTCATTACTGAATTCATGACAATTAAATAGCAGTTTTAAGGCCAAAAATCTGTTCACATGCGACTGAGTTTTAGCAAAAACAACAAGCAGACGAAAAATTAGGGGTAGAGCCGGTCTGACTGCCAGTGTCCGGCGTCATTGCGGGTAAAGCGAAACCGATCATGGAGCCTGAACTCACCATCGGCCCATAATTCGATTTCATCAGGGCGAATGATAAAACCGCCCCAATGTGGCGGGCGCGGCGGAGCCTCAGGATAGGTTGCTTCAAGCTCAGCCACCCTATCTGCAAGCTCCTGGCGTGTTTCGAGTGGCCGCGACTGAATAGACGCCCATGCCCCAATCCGACTGCCATAAGGGCGAGAGTTATAATAAGCATCACTTTGGGCAGCAGGTATCTGCTCAACGGGCCCAACAACACGGACCTGTCGGCGGAGCGACTTCCAGTGCATGACAAACGCAGCTTTACCCGTTGCCAATAATTCAGCTGATTTCCGGCTTTCATAATTAGTATAGAAGACAAACCCTTCTTCGGACCATTCCTTGAGCAATACCATCCGCACAGAGGGCATACCGGCCTCATCCACACTTGCCAGTGCCATTGCATCAGGGTCATTGATTTCAGCTGCCTTAGCCTCATCAAACCAGCGGGCAAAAATAGCGTAGGGGTTTTCAGAAAGACGGTCCATGCCAAGCGGGGTTGCCGGCGATGAAGCTGATTTATTGTCTGTCGTCATGGTCGTATATCCCTTTTGTAAAAGAGCTTTTTCTTCAAAGCCCGTGCGGCCTTCCCGATCAAGCCTTCTTCATATGAACATAGACAGCTTACCCGTAAGAACAAGAGCCGCGCGGGCATCTTATCTAATATGTAAAGTGCTGCCATAAATTTGCCAAAATTTTATCATAGTCGTATAATCCTACTATTACTAATTATGCCTTTTTTTGGGAGCCATAGACCATGCATAACAGATTTGTTGTTGGAACGATTGCCGCTCTTGTGAGTGTTCTAAGCTTAACAAGTTCTCTGCAGGCAGAAACACGCATTGACTCAGTTCTTGGCACAGTAACAAAGGTAGATACGCTGACGTCTTCTTATGTGCGTAAAACGCCCACAAATGAGAAACAGTGCGAGATAAAAGATGTCCCTATCTATGCTGAAGGAAAAGAAAGCAACGAAATTGGCTCTATGTTGCTTGGCGGTCTTTTGGGCAGCGCCATCGGCAATAAACTATCCGATAATAGCGGCGCTGGGTCTATTGGCGCGGTTGCGGGCGCACTTGTTGGCCGGAAAAAAGCCAAAGATGATGCTACAAACGGTGAAATTATTGGCTATCGTCAACAAGAAGTCTGCACAACCCAAAGGGTTGTTCTAGAAGAAATTGTTGAAAAAATTACCGGCTATCGCGTGCAGATAGAAGCTGATGACAGAATTTTGATGATGGAACATCCACGGCCCCTGACTGTTGGAGAGCGTGTCGAAATCCGCAAGTCAGTGACCTACAGCATTAAATAGCGGGCAGTCTTATTGTTCTGGATGCTGTGATTGCTTGCACAAAAACGTCACTTTGATATAGTGAAGTGGCAGAAATTTTTCTGTTTATCTTCATAAAAATACGAGGGATTCATGAATAGTGACGCTGACGCATCTGGCATCATGGCCGGAAAACGCGGACTTGTTATGGGTGTTGCAAATGAACGGTCAATTGCATGGGGTATATCGGCAGCTGCCGCTGCCCAAGGCGCCGAGCTAGCCTTTACTTATCAAGGCGATGCGTTGAAAAAACGCGTTGAGCCACTTGCTGCCTCTGTTGGTAGCTCGCTTGTCATGCCGTGCGATGTCACAGACGAAGCCTCTATGGATGCTGTCTTTGACGAGCTGAAAAAGACGTGGGGCAGTATTGATTTTATCGTCCATGCTATCGCCTATTCAGACAAAGAAGAGCTGAAGGGCGGATATGTTGACACAACACGTGATAACTTCCAGCGGACAATGGATATCTCAGTCTACTCCTTTACAGCTCTTGCGCGCCGTGCTGCAGAATTAATGACTGATGGTGGCTCGATGGTCACCCTTACCTATTATGGTGCTGAGCGGGTTATGCCGCATTATAATGTTATGGGTGTTGCAAAGGCGGCTCTTGAAGCGTCAGTTCGCTATCTTGCTGTTGACCTTGGTGGCAAGAATATCCGGGTAAATGGCCTATCAGCTGGCCCCATGAAAACACTTGCCGCATCGGGCATTGGTGATTTCCGCTATATTCTGAAATGGAATGAATATAACTCTCCGCTGAAACGCAATGTAACTCTTGATGATGTTGGCGGTGCTGGCGTGTATCTGCTTTCTGACCTGTCATCAGGTGTTTCGGGTGAAACACATCATGTTGATTGTGGCTACCACGTCGTTGGCATGAAGGCTGTTGATGCCCCTGACATCACAACCGTGTAATTGGTAACGTAATAGATAGCTATGACAGACAATACCTTCGGCACCCTTTTTTCATTCACCAGCTTTGGCGAGAGCCATGGGCCAGCTATTGGCTGTGTGGTGGATGGGGTGCCGCCGCGCTTGCCGCTCAGCGCCGCAGATATCCAGCCCTACCTTGATAGACGCAAGCCGGGTCAAAACCGGTTCGTAACCCAACGGCGCGAAGCAGATGAAGTTGAAATTCTGTCTGGTACCTATGAAGGGCATACAACCGGAACGCCTATCGGGCTTTTGATCCGTAATACTGACCAGCGCTCAAAAGATTATGGTGAAATCGCTAACCAGTTTCGGCCGGGCCATGCTGATTACACTTATCAGGAAAAATACGGCATTCGTGACCATCGCGGCGGCGGGCGGTCATCTGCGCGCGAAACAGCGATGCGTGTTGCCGCAGGGGCAATTGCTGATATTACCCTAAAACATATTCTGGGTGAGGCATTCTGTATCCGGGCATCTGTTATCCAGATTGGCCCGCACGCCATAGACCCAAGCCGTTTTTGCGTTGATGAAATCGATAATAATCCGTTTTTCTGCGGCGATGCTATCGCAGCACAGGAATGGGAAGCCTATCTTGATGATGTCCGAAAGTCCGGCTCATCTGCAGGCGCCATTCTAGAAGTTGTGGCAACAGGAATCCCTGCCGGTCTTGGCCAGCCTATCTATGGCAAGCTTGATGCTGAGATAGCGTCTGCCATGATGGGTATCAATGCCGCCAAAGGTGTTGAGATTGGCTCTGGATTTGGCTTGTCATCTCTGCCAGGAACAGATGCGGGCGATGAGATGCGGGCTGGAGCTGATGGTCCTGAATTCACCTCAAACCACGCTGGCGGTATTTTAGGCGGTATCTCAACAGGCCAGCCGATCACAGCCCGGATTGCGATTAAGCCTACCTCATCTATTCTCACTCCCCGCACCTCTATCGACCGAGAGGGAAATGAGGTTGAGGTCGTAACCAAAGGCCGGCACGACCCGTGCGTTGGCATTCGCGGTGTACCAGTTGTCGAAGCAATGATGGCAATTGTGCTTCTCGACCAGATGATGCGCCATCAAGCCCAAACCACATTATTCTAATCTTACGCTTTTGCTAAGCTTACGGCATATATCGGGCGACCAGCAGAAATTCGTGATTTCCTTCCGGGCCAATAACTGGCGATGTGATATGGCCTTCAATCTGCCATCCCATTTTATCTGATAAAAACGTGCTGACCTCATCAAGGCAACGCTGTCTGTCTGCCTCATCTTTGACCACCCCACTCTTTCCTAATGCAGCGCGCCCTGCTTCGAATTGAGGCTTCACCAGCGTGATAAGCCAGCATCCAGATGTCGCCAATGATAGCACGGCAGGAAGCGCCTTCTGCACGGATATGAACGAGACATCACAGGTAATGATTTGCAACGGGTCTGGTATCACTGTTGCTGTTATATCGCGTGCGTTTGTGCGCTCAAGATTGGTGATACGGGCATGCCGCGCTAATTTGGGATCAAGCTGTCCGTGCCCGACATCAACTGCATAGATATGCTGAACGTTACGGCTTAGCAACACATCACAGAAACCGCCCGTACTAGCGCCAATATCAGCGGCTATCCGTCCCTTAATATCAATCTGCGGAAAGGCTTCCAGAGCCGCAAGGAGTTTTAAGGCGCCGCGTGATGCCCACCGCAGTAAATCGCCGGTAATCGTAAGAGATGCGTTAGGGGCAATCAGCTGACCCGGCTTAGAGACTGGCACATTATCAAGACTGACAGCGCCGTCTTTAATCAAAGCTCGTGCTTTTTCACGGCTTGGTGCTAGCCCACGTTCAACAAGACTAATATCAGCGCGTTTGCGCATGGGCTAACGTCTCTTGGCGGCAGAATTAGCAGCTGTCGCACATAACGCAGATGCCCGCTCATACAGCGTCTTTGCATCCAGACCGCACAGACAGAGCTGGCGGCCGCGTTCAGCATGATCAATAAAGCTATCCGGCAATGTGGCAACCCGAACACGTAG
>Ga0233444_10005196_pt1 | contig 12126 bp, 9 predicted proteins | sample SI_124_October20_6_FD_182792 | JGI IMG/M metagenome (GOLD analysis project Ga0233444, IMG submission 182792) | Seawater microbial communities from Saanich Inlet, British Columbia, Canada - SI_124_October2016_10_MG | ecosystem: Environmental > Aquatic > Marine > Inlet | place: Canada: British...
CCTACTTTCTGTAACCATTGTCATTTGTTATAAATATTAAAGTGTTTCACAAACATAAATCTTTAGAGTATTTAAATTTAACCGGGTAAGTTTTACCTGATTCAAGTATACTTTGTAACTCTATTAAAGTATCTTTTCCGTCTTCTTTATTAAAATCGAAAAGTAGTGAATCGTAAGTATATAACACTACTTTAGTTTTTTTATTCTGTAAGTATCTAAGTACTTCTTTTAAGATAAGAATATTTCTTGAAGTTTCCAACGATTGCATAAGATAGTTCATGAGCTTTTGAGGATTCATATCTTTAAGTTCCTCTGTAAATGGCTTATCTGATGTTGGATTATTTACTTCACCTATAGCTTCATACTTGATCCACAAGGAGTTAATGAACTCTTGTATTTTTACAAATATATCTACGTCTTTATATTCTTCTGGTATTCTTCCGTATAAGGCATGAAAGTTTATTTGCTTTGCCTTACTATACTCTTCGTCTCCGATAACTGATTTTTTAAAATACTTCTTTGCTAACTGCATATGAGCAGATTCATCAGTCAATTCATACCCTAATTGCTCACAGAGTAATCTAACATGGTATCCATCGAAATCAAACTCTACAAAAAAGTCATTTTGAGGTTTAAAACTTGAACGATGTTTGTCAGTTTTAGGAATAGCTGCGTAATTTACTGAATTAAAAGCATTAGTAGGTCGTGAGGTAATGTTATATAGGTTATAGTAACTATAGGTTACATCGTCTACTATGTTATAATCTGAATTACGGGGAGTAAACATTTCTTCGAACTGTTCTTTATGTATTCCTATACCAGATTGCTCTAATAGATAAAATACATTAGTAGCAGTCTTGTTATAAAAGTCAAAACCACTAGGTATGTTATACTCTATTACATCTTTTACTTTATAGTATATTTCTTCACTTGCTTGATACAGTTTAGATATAGGTATAAGTTTATTTGTAATAATATTGTCCTTGAATTTATTATAAAAAGTATTTATATACGAAAAATCTCTAGAATACTCCAGTTTATCAAACTTAACCATTGAATAAAGTAGTGATAAGTCTATAGCTCCTTGTAGATTAAAGTGATATAGTAAGTATTTCTTATCTAATGTATAAAGTGTAGTGTAAGCTTTAAGTAGTTCGTAGACACGCTCTTTATCTACGTTAAGACCTTCGTCATGATCGATAGGAATTATAAATCCATGCTTAGAATTAACCGGTCTCAAGTAAACCGCTACAGTAGAAGTAAGTTTTGGATGGTAATAAGTATTAGTAGGAATAATATCAACATATCCTCCTAATCTGCCTAGAGCTTGTAATCTATTTAACTGAGTATCAGTTTCAATAATATAAAACATACTTATAACCTTTATTCTAATATAAGATATATATCTTAGACTACAAACTGTCCGTAGTTAAAAATAAATTCAGACAGACCTTTTATTTGCTTTTCTGCTTTTTCAACAGATTCTTTATTTTGAGTTCTAGCTCCAAAGTATATATACGGACCTCTATTTAAATCTTCTAACGGCTGTGATAGTATCCATTCGATTTTCAAAGCTATAGTGTAATTCTCTTTCTTTAAGTTAAGAAAATTTTTCTTATTTACCTCTATTATTTGTTTATTTCTCTTATCTTGTAAAAAATAACGTACAAATGAACCTTTCTTATAATCTTTTTCTGTTGGTTTAATTGTATTATTAACAAAATCAGATGCTCCTAAATTAAATTCACTTAAAGCTCTAATATCTGTAAGTTTTTTAGATTTAGAATTGAATTCTTTACCTTCATAAAAATTACCTTTATAAGTTTCCACATAATAGCCGGTATATGCAGAACCATCTGGTTTGATAAGCTCATCTCCAGTGCTATATTTAGTTATATATTTTGATTTAGGTAAATACATATTATTTTGAGAAACTATAAGGTCCTTTAGCTGGTTTTGAGAAACTATAAGGTCCTTTTTTCTCGTCTATTAATTTTTTTTCATTTTCTTGTTCACTTTTTATGTTTGCTCCTCCTACTGCAAAGTGAAAATGTGGTCCGTTAGCATGAGAAGAAGGGTCAGTGTATTCATCTTTATATTTATGCTGAACTGTGTTCATTACTTCTTCACTAGCTTTTGCGACAATTTGTTTTGCTAATATTGCTTGCCCTTCGTCAAAATCTTGCTGAATAGCTAAATCTAACGCTTTACCAAATCTATGTAAAGTATTTCCGTCTACTGGGTTATATAAATGAAATGAATCGTTACCTCCAGTCCATCTAAATCTTAAAGAACTTAAGGTTGTTGGTCCTAATTGCTTTTCAGGTTTATTAGCTTCTCCAAACTGACTGCCAAATGTAGCAGTTGCTGCTCCTCTTTCTAAAACTCCAAATTGATCTTCTCCTTTTATTTGAGTATGAATATTCCTCATTAGACTTATTGCTAAATCTGCTGCTTTTGAAGTAATATCCATTCCAGCTGATGTTAATTCAAATCCTTTTTCACTGAATAATGGATCTGAATCAGTATTTGTGTTCTTGATAAAACTACGAACTCTAGTAGCATTAGGAAAACCTTCTTGAAGAATCTCTGAAGGGAACGGAACGTCTATATCTTCAAATATGTCATCTATATCAAAATCACTTACCATTATTTCTTTTAAAGGAGTTGTAACCATCATTACAGCACTAACTGTTGTAGACCACCTATTAGAGGTTATAGCGTTATCAATGCCTGTTATAGTAAAACTGACATTATTTTTATACCTCGAAGGTAGAAGTCCTTCTTGTATATTAAATACATCTGTGATTCTTAAACCAGATACTCCGTATATTTCAAACGATAATTGTATAGGAATAATCCCTGGAGCGTTGTGGTTCTTATCTATTAACACCTTTTTAAGTAGTAAATTAGTAACTGTCTGATGAGCAGGTATTAAGTTACTTATTGCTTGGTCTTTAATTGTTCTTTTAGCATTAATTGCTCTAACATATGATGCTAATGTCCTAGCATTTTTAGTTAATTTTTTCTTATCTTCTTTTGATATTTCGTCGCTAAATACATCAGCATCCTGGACAGATTGGTCTAACTCTCTTTTAGGAACAAGTCTATCAACATAATTTTTATAGAAAGATTGAAAATTAAAAATACTCTCATTTAATGTACTTCCTCCAGCTGATGCTCCAATTGCTATCAATGTAGATAAAGAACTTGGTATTGAACTTTGAAGAGAAATGTTTGTTGCAAGACTTCCTAATCCGAATAAATCTAACTTATATGTTACATCTTTTCTTCCTGGTGTGCCACTTCTATCTGCTATAAACATTACTTGGTCTCTAGTTTCAATAGAAAATTTGTTTATGTTACCAAGGCTCTTAGCTATATCATTTAACATACCCATAACAAAATCATATACGTTTATATCTTCATTTTTGTTATTTTTAAGTATTTCATTATAACTATCTTTTACATATTGAACATTCACTAATATATTTAAGATATCATCTAGTTTTCCTTCTATACAATCAGTAACTGCCTTATCTTTTGCAAAAACTAAATCGTATTTTCTTGTTTTACTTGGAGCTTTAGCTAAAAAACATACATCCATGTTTGTAGATATATGATCATCAAAAGTAACAAAAGGGGTACGGTTTTTATATGGAGCACTAGGTCCTAGCTTATAAAGACTGATTCCTAAATCTTCGTCGGATACTTTTGTAGTGTCGAATTTACCGGTATAGAAACTAGTAATTTTTTTTCCGTCATCACATAGCATAAAATTATCGTTGATAAAATTTAAAAGTGACCCAAAAGTAACATATTTTGCAGATACACCTTTACCATCTTCAGTTTTTGAATTTTCTAAATTTAAAATAACTATATTTTTAAAGTAGTCTTGTAACGCTTCTAGTATATCAGGTATACCTTCATCACGTGGACCTACAAAATCTTTAGATTCAATTAAAAGGTTAGATACTAATCTATTTTGAGCTGGTGTTGGGTATATGTTTAGTATGTACTTTAGGTACATATAAAACCTATTAACAGAAGTATTTGATATATTTTTTTCTTCTGCATCATTAGGTTGAGGTGTAAATATAGCAGACATTGATTCTGCAAGTTCCCCGTATCCAACTATATCAATAGAGCAGTTATAAGTTCCATCTGGGTTAAAACTCCAGACATAGTTACTTACTTTACCATATAGAGCATCATAGTGATAGTTTTGAGTATGTCGAAGTCTATCTAATTCTTTAATAATTAAAGCAGATCTATGTTCTTCGTTTTTTTCATCATGTTCATATAGATCTTTAAACCAATGGTTAAATGTTTGTATATTGTAGTCTAACTTACCTCTATCTCTAAGAATTATAGAATGCCCCCATTCTAATAATATCGAATAGCCAGGTAACATGTATATTTTTTCGAATTTTTCAAGTTCATCTAAACTGTTTACCTGAAATTCAACTGTAGCTTTTTTAATTGCTCCAAAAGTACCATGTGTTTTAATGCTAGTATTGGTAATACCGGCCATTGGTCTAAATCCAAATTTTTGAGTATAGGAATAAGAACTATTTTTTGGGTTTTTTGTAAAAATACCTTTTTTTATTGATTTAGTCTTATCGTTAAATACTCCGCCGAGCAGTACATGTTCTTGAGATAATACTTCTGAAGGTTCTATTTCTCCTTTTTCATTTTTTATAAGTTCATCTACTCCAGAAGAAAGTTTTACCCAGCTGGTATTACTATTGAGGTATTCTATATCTTTATTAGTCCTATTGCTTGTTGTTTTAACAAGCTTCTTTCTTGTATCAAGGTGAGTTTGTAGACTTCCCGTGATATTGCTGTATATAAACGATTCGTTGGACCAACCTAATGACATTTATCTTGATGAATTAATTTCTTCGTATAAACTTAATGCTAATTGAGTATTAACAGGTATTCTTATTTGTTCTCCTGGTGTAGGATATAGAGATGCTTTTTGATGATTGTTACTAGAAGCAATAATCCACCATAAAGAGGAATCATTGTAGTACTGTAAGGCAATTTTATCGTACCTATCTCCTGCTGAAGCTATAAAGTATATATCATCTTCATCTTCAGGAATTTGAGGATATATGGCATTTGTATAATACCGTCTACCTTCACTGTTTCTATATTTATCTATGTCTCTATATCTATTCATCTATAACCCATTTTTTGTCAATTCATTATTTGTATATTTAACCTCGTCGCCTTCTTTGAAGAAAGGTTGTACTTGATCATTCGTAGTATAATGGTAATACCCTGTTTGAGGGGTAAATCTATGTATAGGAGTATATGACATGTTAATATCCAATATCATTGGTAACTCTTGAACATTTTTATCTTTTATTCTTTTCCCTGTTTCTGGGTCCGGGCTATTTAATGCTATCTCAAACGGATATACTGGATTCCAAGAATAGGTAAGGTCAGTTATAAATCCTGGTAAGTTAAAAAAATAACTTCCTAAAGTAAAGTTCATAAAGGTACCTCTCATAAATCCTTCTGTTGAGTAATTAGGTGCTAATGTAGATGCTAGATAGTTTAATTTTCTATACATCGGAGCTAATTCATGTCTGGACATAACTGCTGATTTAAAACTAACATTAATACCTCTATTGAATCCCATATAGTTATACATGGTTTCTCCTCTACCAGCGTATTGAAATTCATTCCATGAACCGTTGTAATTATCGTCAAAGCTGTCTATAAAAGCTCTAAAATATAAATTTACAGGTTCCTTTTTAGATTCAATAACCTGAAATCTAAACTTAACCATATCTCTGGCGGCTCCTGGTTGGTTTACTTCTTCATTGAATCCTTGAGATACAGGTGTTTTAGTAGGGTTAAGGTAATTCTTTTTATCTATTTTACTAACATCTACTTTTTTACTGTATGGATTTTTTCTCTCTTCTTTAGTCTTATTACCTATATGCCCTAATCCTATTCTATCCTCTAATCTAAATTCTTTCTTAACTATTTGGTCTTTAAAAGAACCTTTTACCTTTCCCTGATTGTCAGTTTTGTAAATAGTTTTAGTCTCTTTTAATTCTTGAGGAGTACCTTGAAAACTAAAATCACCTAGTATCTCATTTTCATTAAGGTATTTACCACCGTTTTTTGCTTCACCAGCATAGCTTCTACCTAAATAACCAGATCTACCTGCAAATCCTTTTACAAAATGTACTCCAGTACCACTCAATGGCACTTGAGCTAACGTTGATCCAAGTACCTTAACGGTATTTAATGTACCTCCGACTATTCTGTTAAGGAGTGTCTTCTTACCCTCTTGCTGAGCAGCTCCTTTTATAGGTACAGCACTAAGAGCTTTTTCATTTGAAAGATATTTTAATCCTTCAGGTCTAGTCATTAACGCTGTAATCCTAGCTAAATCATCTGCTCTCTTACTAAAGTCAGCACCTCTATTACCTGTTTCTGATATACCTGTTGGTATCTTCTTTTGGATAATAGGGCCACGGCCAGAGTTATAGCTACTATACTTTAACTGGTTTAATTGTGTACCTTCTATGTAGTTCTTTAGAATTGGCACTATTCTGGTTTATTATCGCTATATTTAGAAGGGGTAGTTGCATCTAAATCTAATACACTCTTCTTTAAAGAGTTTAGATTGTGCATTTTAGATGAAGGATTAGCACCTGCTCTTTGAGCTGGGGTAACACCTTTAAGTCCTAATAGTGACTGTACCAGTTGATTTTTTAATATTCCCATGATTGTTTATTTATAAATAGTATTACTTGAAATTAGTTTCAATTGCTTTTTGTAGAACTCCATTAGAGTCTATATTAAGAACAGAACTCTTTTTTAATTCATCATTAGTAGCTTTTGTTGCTTTTAAAAGATCATTCATGATAGATTCCTGATTTGATGCTATAGTACCTAATTTAAATATAGATGTATTTAATCTATCGCTTCCATCTATTGCGTTTCTCTGTTTATAGAAGTCATCAAATTTAGAAGTAGCTTTGTTTAATTCTTCTCTTACGTCTAATTGACTATCTTCGTTTCTTAGTTTATTTTGCTCTATCAAAGCAGCTCTTACTTCGTTAGAGAACTCTGCTTTTTCTACATCTTCTCGAGAACCGAAAAATTTAGCTATACCTTGTAATAAACCGGGGAGCATACTAGTAAACATATCTAATACTCCACTACCGACTAGTTCACTAAATTGATCTTTAGCTGCTTCAAGAGCTCTATTAAATTTCTCTTGTGCATCAAGAGTTGCTTCAACTGCTTCTGCGCTATCTTTTTGTCTCATCAGTTGCATCATAGCATCATTACCTATAAGATCTGATCCTTTTTTAAGTAGTTTATTATAATCCTTTTGACTTAAGCTTAATTTTTTAGTTATTTCTCTAGCTGCAAATAGTTCATCTACGGATAATCCTGTTGCTTTTGCAATTGCTTCTTGTATAATAGGGCTTTTTAATTGTTCGTCTGTTAAATTTTGAGTTTGTTTTAATACTTCTTCTGTTGCTGTAGCTATATCACCTGTAGCAGCGGCAGCTCTTGCTCTTTCAAAGTTAAACTGTCGACCTAGAAGTATTTCTGCTTCAAGTTCTGCACCTATGGACTGTTCGAAATCTAATAATCCATTAGCTATATTTTTGGCTTGTGTTAAACTTACACCAAATCTCCTTACTTGCCCAACTGCTTTAGCTAATTCTTTAGGGTTATTAGCAAAATTAGCAAGGATACCTGTTGATGTTTCGCCAAGTTCACTAAAAATTTGTCTTGCTGTTAATCCTAAACCAGTAGTTTTTTGAAACTCTTGTGCAAATCCTGCTATATTATCAAAAACTGTTCTAGAAGTAGCTCCTTGATTTTCAAATATATTAGAAAGATTAACTGCATTTTCTCCTGCTATACCTAATCCTTGAGTCAAAAAGTTTACTTCTACTGCTTGTTGAGCAATGTTACCGGTAAAAATACCTTGGGTTTTTGCAATAAGTCCATAAGTTTTAAGTAGCTCTTCAGTAGTATAGAATATATGATCGTTTGCTGCTGCTGTGGCTAATAACTCAGTTCTAAATTGCTTAGCTACATTCATTGCAACACCTAAGTTGACAGCTAACGCTTTTGTCTGCTTAGAAGCTCTAAACATTGTTTGTACCAGTCCTTGAATTGCTTCAAAAGCTGCTAATGCTATGGCAATAGGGCCTAATCCTTTGAGCATTTGCTTTAATCCAGCTCCAAGACTTTTCATAGCTGTTCCTCCTCCTGCTAAACTTTTTCTCATTGCTTCAGTAGCTGCTTTTGCGTTGAGGAGTTGTCCTATTACAGGAGTATTAGACATTCTTGTAAATAGCTGCCCTATAGCTCCTGCTTTTTCTTCTATATCTGCTGCTAAATCTTTTTGTGCTTCTGTTGAACGTTTAAGTTCGTCAGTATATCCTTCAAGAGCTAAGGCTTGTTCTTTTGTTAAATCTCTACCGTGTAGTTGCAGTTCATTTCGTCTAGCTTCAAGAATAGCTATCTTTTCTTTAACTCTATTACCTCTTCTAACTACTTGATTATACGATAATTCCCCTTCTTCGATTCTCTTCTGGGTAATAACTACATTGTCTAATTCTTTTTTAACTGCAGCAAAAGCACTATTAGTCTTTTTCCAAATATCACCTAATACGTTTTTTTCCGCACCTTTTGACATATCTTTAAAACTTTTATCTAGTACAGCACTAAGTTGAGCACCTAGACTACTTATTCCATCGCTCATAAAAGCAATAGAATCGTCAAAGTCTTTTTTTAACTTTTCTTTGTCAAAATTGTTAGGAGTTTGAGCCATAAGTCTATCTATATAATATAAATAGGAAGTTAACCATTTTTAGATGATTTTGCAGTAAAAGAAGGATTGATGTCAGGGCCAAATTTTTTCTTTGGTTCTGGTGGTGGTGGTTTATTCTCTTTATCTAACTTAGAATAATGTTCCGCAATATTTGCGTATGTAAATTTTCGTAACCAGATAGGCATATTATACACATCGTTCCACGAGTAACCCCCTTTTCCGTGAAAAACAATTTCATGTATTTGCAAGAATATTTGTTGTCGATGTTTAGGCGTCAGGCCAAAAAAAGTCTATCCCCACCGGGATGATGACGTCCTCCTCACCGCCATCCTTATTTGTAAAGGTACAAGTAAGGTCAATATCAGGATTTATAAGTTCATAGTATTTTCTGATAGCTCTTGCATCTTTAGCTAGCAGAAAGTTATCTACAAACTCTCTAATATCTTTAGTTTCTCTTATACCATTAACTGAGGTTATAAGATGTTTTAATCTTGAACTACTAGAGGTATTCCCTTCTTTGTTAAATTTTTTATTGCCCTCGATTTCTTCTTGAATCTTTTTTTCATCTCTAGCAGTTAAACATTTTATTGTAACCGTATTATCAGTATGAGGTAGTTTAAACGAAAATTCGTTTTTATTGTCTTCTAATAAACTATAGTCTATTTCTTTATTACCTAAAGCTGCTAAATCTGCTTTGATTATTTCTCCTCCAAAAACGAATTCATAATCCTTACCGTATGATAAAATTCTACACGCTATAAACAATGCATTCTTATCTCCTATCAATAAATCTTTAATGTCAATATCTTTATTGACTATTAATGAAGAAAGGAGTTTATCCATTACAGTACCTTTTGTAATATAATTGGTATTAGTAAGAATATCTTCTTCTTTAGCTGTCATGTACTTCATTTCTATGATACCTGAAGAAAGAGGAGATTCTTTCGGATAAAGTAAGCCTTTTGATGGTAAATCTACCGATTCTGTTGGTAAACTAAATTTTGATTCCATAAATTTTATTTTAGTATAACTTGTCTTTATATAAATATACGAATAAAAACTTTATAAACAAACAAAAAACCCGACTAAATGCCGGGTTCTTATATATATGTGTAGTTGATGATTAGTAATTCAATACACAGTAGTCCATTGATACTGTCATCTGTAAATCTACTACTTCTGAATTTGCCCAATCAAATGATCCGAAGTTAGCAGTTTGTATGAATGCTCCTTTTATTACCCATTCACCGATTATATCACCTACAGGTCCTAAAATATTTAGAGTTAAATCTTTTTTATAGAAATCTGAATAACCAGCTCTACCAGTTACTGATTCATAAGAAAGACGAGCCCATTCCATTACTGCTTGTGCTCCTGATGGTGTTATTGGGTCATATAAAGTCATATCTATATCTTGCCATTCTCTTTTTCCACGTATTTTTCTGTACGTGTTGATGTGGTCAAGTTTAACAACTTCATCTGTAAAGCTTGGAGCTGCTACGTTCTTAACCATAAAGGATGGAATACCGTCTATAAATAAGACAAATCTGTTTTGTACTTTCGGTTCGAAAGCTTTGAACATTATTTCATTTGGGTCTAATACTGCCATTTTATACTTTTAATTATTTATTATAAATATCTACTTTAAAACTTATGCTCCAAAAGTTGCACCTGTTGGTTCTACTGTGAAGTCAAGTACAATAAATTCTGCTGTCTTAGCTGGTTGAATAAATATCTGACCTACTAATTGATTTCTATCTACTATATCAGCTGAGTTATTAGAATCATCCATTACGACTCTAAATGCATATAACCCTTGTCTTGATACTACTGTATCTAAGTAAGGATTAACTGCTGCTAAGAATTTATTTCTTGTATTTACAGTATTTTGTTCAAATACTAAATTTTGTGCTTGATTACCAACAAACTCTTTAAGTTCGATTAATAATCTTCTTACGTTTACTCTGTCTAAAGCAGAAGATTTAGTTTGTAAAGTCTTTTGACCAAATACTGCTATACCTGTTCCAGGGAAAGTAGCAATTGGATTTACTTTAGAATCATATAAACTATCTCTTTGAACTCTTGATAATCTTCTTTCTGCTTGAATAACTCCTGTTAAACCTCCTCTTACAAGTCCTGCTGGTGCAAACCATGGTGCTGAAGATCCATCTGTAAATGCATATACTCCAGGAATAAATACTGAAGCTGGTGCCCATACATTCTTACCTGTGCCAGACTGAGTCTGTAACCAAGGCCAGTATGAAGCTGCATAAGAGCTATTTAATGTATCTGCTTGTCCTGTTATGTTAGCCACTGTTCCTCCGTGACCGTATAAATCAACTACTGCAATACAGTCTCCTCTGCTTTCTGCTAAGTCTATTAATGAGCTAATTGTAGTAGAGTGATTATTATTATTTAATCCTGGTGCTGTAATTACATTAAATCTATAGTCATCAGAGTTACCTAATAACGTAATTACATTATTGTAACATCCTGCTGTAAGACCTTGAGATCTTGCTGCTGCATTATCATAGTAATTGTCTCCTCCTACAACGTTAGCTCCAGAAGCATTAAAGAATGATCCTGATCCTTCTATTGGTAGAGACCCTGTAAGGCTATCTAACCTTCTTGCGCCATCGTTTCCGATATAATTTATAGTAGGTGAATTTACTGCACTAATTCTAATGTAATTAGATTTGTTAACATATTCTCCAGAAATAGTAACGTTATCTCCTGTACCGGAAATAGCTTCTACTTGATTTCCGACTACTTTTTCAATATAGTTTTCTGAGTTAGGATCTAAGCTTAAATTATTGAATGTTTCTAATACAATTTTATTTTTAAGATTATCATCTCCTCTACGTATTGATAAAGTAAATGTTCCTTTAGATATATTTTTGTTTGAAATTTCCCATCTCAAGTTATCAGCAGATCCGCTTTTTAATGAGCTATCACTGTTTGATTCTCCTGCATCTAAAGATGCTGTTGAGTTATTGTATAGAGCTCCTTTACCAATAGTATTTAATTGAAAAGGTTGAATTGATGCATTTTTTGATGAAGAAATAAAAGTGCTTCCTGCTGCTGTAAAAGATCCTGTTACAACTCTAGCTACTAATAAAGAATTACCTCCTTGAGAGAAGTAATTTTTAGCTGCCATTGAAGTAAAAAATTCTTGCTTAGTTGAACCTGATTCAAATGTGTCTCCAAATACTCTTACATATTCGTTATAAGAAGTAACTGTAGTAGGGATTTCAACTGGTCCTTTTACTGCTGGGCCAATTATACATGCTCCAACTTCTGCT
>Ga0233444_10005198_pt1 | contig 12124 bp, 13 predicted proteins | sample SI_124_October20_6_FD_182792 | JGI IMG/M metagenome (GOLD analysis project Ga0233444, IMG submission 182792) | Seawater microbial communities from Saanich Inlet, British Columbia, Canada - SI_124_October2016_10_MG | ecosystem: Environmental > Aquatic > Marine > Inlet | place: Canada: British...
AAACATTATCTGCCTCGCTCTTTAGAAGCCTTGCTTCCTCAGGTGAAAACATGCCAGGGAAAAATATATAGCCTTCTTTATCAAACTGCTTTAGCTGCTCTTGTGATAATTTCATTTCTTCCTCCGATAATCTGTTCTATTAAATCTGTTTGAAAATACATTACAGCCACTTTTCATGCTGATTTTGGCTGATCTGTTAATAAAGTTTCAAAGGTTAGCTGTCCGCTGGTCTGGGCATGCCTGGTGGCTAATCTATCAGCATTATCTGCATCCCCATCACGAATAGCCTCAGCAATCTGTCGGTGCTCTGTCCAGATATCTTCTGCCAAGACACTACCACTAAGAACAATATGCATGGCACGAACCATATGCGGCCACCCTGCTTGCACCGCATTAAAAATTTCAGGATTTCCAGAATGCTTGTAAATGGTGGTATGAAAAGCGATATCAGCAGCGACCATCTGCGCGACATCCTTGCTTTTTGTAGCCGCAATTCCAGCCGCTAATAAATCATCAAAATTTATCTTCCCGCCCAGCTCTGGCTGGCTGGCACATAAACTAGCAGCTAGCCCATCTAGCACAGCCCGCACCTGATACAAACTCAGCAGCTGATGATTATCTAATGGCGCAACCATCCGGCCTTTACGGCCTTTTTCAACCACAAGCCCCTCTTTTTCCAACAAGGTCAATGCATGACTCACCGGCTGCCGGCTAACCCCCAATACCGCGGCTAGTGCTTCTTGAGCAAGGCTGGCAGAGGGACGCAAATCACCGGTTACGATAGCCTGCTTTATCTGCGCATAGACCTGATCTATCAAGGCTGGTTTGGCATTAATTTGAAGCATAATAAAAGGAAATACAGTAGTGTTGAATTTTTTGAATTCAGAATTCGCAAATTTAAGTAGGGGATAAAAGAATGAAACCGTCAAGCCCAAAAAATGCCCAGTAAGCAAAATTTTTGGGCAATCAGTCTTGTTTGATATATTATTGGGTATCAGCCAATCTTGCTTTAGCCAATCTTGCTTATCCTTATAGAGTTTTTCATGCAAAAGCCGCTTATCTCCCTACCCTTAATTTCAAGCACCCCCCTAGAAGTAGAGGTGCGCCGGGCGGGCGCGCGCGAAAGCCTGCATTTGGTTGATATTGCGCTATGTAACGCAGAAGGTCAGCTTATCCTAGCGCTTGGCAACGCGGAAGCAGAGATATTCCCGCGCTCCGCTATCAAGCCGTTACAGGCTATCGCCCTTATCGAGAAAATGTTGCTCGATGGCAAGGCAGATACTTTCAGCGATGAAGAGATAAGCTTTATTTGTGCTAGCCATAATGGCGAGCCACATCATGCGGAATGTGCCCACACCCTGTTAAATCGTTTTTCTATAGACGAAGAAGCCTTAGTTTGCGGGGCACATTGGTCGCTGGATACAGACAGCCTGATAGAACAGGTACGAAGCCTTACACACCCCACTCGCGCGCATAATAACTGCAGCGGCAAACATTCAGGCATGCTTGTTCTTGCGCATCTCGAAGGGCTGCCCTTAGCTGATTATCATCAAGTAAGCCACCCCATCCAGCAACGTATTCTGGGCGTTTTGGAAATGATGATAGGACGCGATATTCTCAGCTTTGCGCATGGCGTAGATGGGTGCGGCGCGCCCGCCTACAGCGCGCCTTTGGGGAATTGGGCACGCGGCCTAGCTCTGTTTACTGGCGATGACAGCTTACCAGAAATACGGCGCGAAGCGTGCCAGCGCATCATCCGTGCCATTGCTGCGGCCCCGCAAATGATGGCTGGAAAAAACCGAGCCTGTTCATCCGTCAACCATTGTTATGGAAATGAAATAACAGTTAAAACCGGAGCAGAAGGCGTATTTGCCGCCGCTTTTCATGCGCTGGGACTAGGCTTAATGCTAAAGGCGCGGGATGGGCATAAGCGGGCAGCAGAAGCAGCATTGGGCGCGGTAATTCATGCTCTAGGCTATCCCCATCACCCGGAACTAGACAGGTTTTTTCGGCCAATATTAAAAAATTGGGATGGTATGGAAGTAGGAGATATTAGGTGCGATCCCCGCCTGCGGACGCCCTAGAGCCAGAGCTTGGCCGCTCGGCTGCCAACAAACAAAAAATAATTCTTGCATGAGTTTTATTAAAATCGCCTTAAGACGGGGCTATCAGCAACCCAACTTTCAATTATATCAATAGCTTAGCACATCAGCACTAAAGGTAAAATGCCTTATTCTGGATAACAGTTTGGATAACAGACCAGTTCCTAGTTCCAAGTTCCAACGAACTCTCTCCTCGAACCTCGGTTCAGGGTTACTGATGCTATTTGGCAATCAGCTTTGGGTCTTGTTCGAGGGGGTGGAGGCTATAGTTGGACGGTCTGCGGCTCGCGGACGGCGGTTCTACGATGGGTTGGCAGGAAGGAAGGTGTTCTTCATCTATTGGCTTTGTCACTTTCAAACCCATGTGCCTTGTTACTCAATTGTTACCAATTCTCTTTTGCTGGGGCAGACGATTATGTTAGAAACTAAATATCCTTCAAAGGAAATCATAGTTTTAGTCTGAACTTTAGAATTAGCACAACATTTGATGAGTAGAAGTCTAAAATGACTCCCCTAAAGTCCTCAAAAATTGCCAGCGCAGCAATTAGTCAAGCAACAAAATTTTTACACGCCGTGACGTTGACCCCTGCTTTATCTGCTATCAACGGCTTACGTTCAGAAGAACGGGGGGCAGTGAATATTGATGTGATGATGAAACAGCATCGCAATTACATTGATGCATTAAAATATGCTGGAGCAGAAGTAACTGAGCTTAAAGCGTTAGCAGAGTTTCCAGATGCTCAATTTGTTGAAGACACAGCCCTTTGTCTGCCTGATGTGGCCATCATGATGCGGCCTGGAGCCGCAAGCCGCAGAGGCGAGATAGCCCCAATGCGAGAGGTCCTATCTAAAAGCTTCGATAACATTGAAGACATATCTGAAGGCTATATTGAAGCAGGTGACATTCTCACCACACCAACGGAAATATTGGTAGGGCTCTCATCAAGAACGAATGCTGAAGGTGCTGAAAAATTACAAAATATCCTTCAGCGTTATGGCTACTCGTTGCGCGTTTTCAATACACCCCCTGAAGTATTGCACTTTAAAACTGATTGCAGCTTGATTGATGACAGCTGCCTTTTATCTACAAAGCGATTGGCCTCCAGTGGTTGTTTTAGAGATTATACTGTTCTTTTGGTTCCGGAGGGAGAAGAAGAAGCTGCAAATATGGTAAGATATAATGACCACATTATAATGGCAGAAGGCTTTTATAGGACCGAGAACATGCTGAAGGAACACGGCTTCAATGTATTAACTGTAGCGAATAGTGAATGTGCTAAGATAGATGGTGGTATGTCCTGTTTGTCTTTACGTTTCTGAAGGTCTGCCGGAACATGACGAGGGTAGTAATAGATGCCGTTACGGCTGATTAAATAGGAGCTATTTTGGATCACAGTTTGGTTCATACTTCCTGACTTCAAACATTAAAATATCTGAAAATCAGAGCCTTGAAACTGGGTAAAAGTGGTGCCCAGGGGCGGGGTTCGATGCCCTAGCACGGGGCTATCAGCAACCTGACTTTCAACTATATCAATAGCTTAGCATACAAGCACCAAAGGTAAAGTGCCTTATTCTTGATAACAGTTTGGATAACAGACTAGTTCCCAAGACCGCGCACCGAGTACCGTGCTCCTCGAACCTCGAAACGGGGTTACTGATTGCCTTTGGCAATCAGGTTTGGGTCTTGTTCGAGGGGGTGGGGGTTAAAAGAGCAAGGTCTGCGGCTCGCGGACCGCGGTTCTACGATGGGTTGTGCTAACCTCAATTCAAGTAGCGGACAATCTTGAAAGGGTCGGTGACCTGACCAAAAATATTGCCAAAATTAATAGAAAAATGGATATGTCGCTGCCTGCCAATATAGCAAACTTTACTGAGAAAATGTCTAATTTGGCTTTAAAAATCCTTCAGGCTTCAATTTCAGCTTACAACAATAAAGATGAAGCTCAGACACAAAATATTTTTGATGATGATGTTATTCTTGATAATCAATATAAAGAACTATCAAAAGCTATTCTCAAAGAGCTCAAGCGGGATGAAGATCATTTAGACGATCTAGCGCATTTACTTTTTGTTACTCGGCATCTTGAACGAATTGGCGACCACGCAAAAAATATCGCTGAAGCAACTATTTATATGTGTTCTGGTGAAATGAACCGATTTGACTCTCTTGAAGATAATCAAGATCATTAAATTCAGAAAATCGTTTGCCTGTTAGTGTTCAGGGATGTTGAACCAAAGGGCTGTGATAAAACTTTCCTGTTAGTGGAAAATACGTCAACTTTTACGTTTTTCTTGAATATAATCAAACAGATAATACCCAGCCATAACAATAACAAACCAAGCCACAAACTGATCTTTTAGATGATCTGAAGCCATCTCGTCAGTCTCCCGCTTTTCTGTTTGCGGCGTGCGCATTATACCCCCACCGCTTGATAGGCTTCTGCATTATAAATAGGAATAAGAATATCCACTATCATTGTAGTTAGCGCGTCTATATCTGCGGGCGTGAAAAAGTCCGGCAGATCAGAATCAATATCCAACACCGCACGCACCATGCCTGCATCATCTATTACAGGAATCACCAATTCTGAGCGTGTGCTGGAGGCGCAGGCAATATGCCCATCAAACTGTTCTACATCTGCAACCAGCTGCGGTGAAGCGGTGCGTACCGCTGCCCCGCACACCCCTTTATCAAAAGGGATAGTCAGGCAACCATGCCCGCCTTGATAGGGGCCAATTTTCATTAAATTTGGGGAAACGACTCGGTAAAAACCCACCCAGTCAAAACCGTCAAAGCTGGCAAATAATTCTTGTGCAAGGGTAGCCATTAAAGCAATTTCATCGCGCTCACCCTGACAAATTGCACGTAAACGCATCCCTGCTTCCCGGTAATCGCGCATTATTTCTGCCTTGCTTCTTGCTGTGCTAAAAAATTTGGATTGGTGATGACTAACTTTGCTTTAACATACTCTAATAAATGTCTTTGTAACAATGCACTGTCTGGCAACTTATGCTCACCTGTGCGCAAGCTTGTTGCAAGTTCAGCACAACTTTGTCCAGTTGCCAAGGCTAGCTTATCCTCTGGGCTATCTGCATTCGCTAAATTTTGCCGCAGGATATTCAATGCGCGGCGCATCATGGATTTACGAAAGTTTTGCTCTGGCGGCAAATTGTTGGCTAGATGAGTGTTAAATTCGGCTTCTATCGCCGCCGCTAGCCCAGCCAGTATTCTCATATCATCTGTGTTTTTGTTTTTATTTTTCACCTCGGTCATGCTCTAAAATCCTGCCATCTATCTTCTTCTATTTCGTTTATCAGGCTAAGCATATGATATTCCATTTCCGCAACCATCTGACCAGATAGTGCCAATTGCAAGGCAGGTTCTTGCCCGCTATCATTGCGGCGGGCCTGTTGCAGGGCAATGACCGCCCATCTTATCTCTGCCATCACTTGCCAGCATCCCAAAGCAGGTAAATTAATTGTCTGCCCTGATGCCATTTCATACGCTTCACGAAACGGGGCAAAAGGTGCTAGGCCGCCAACGCTTAAATGGTCATTGCCAAAACGCCAGCATCTAGCACAAAGCCAGCCAATATCTTCATGGCTATCACTAAATCCAGCAAACTCCCAATCTAGAAGTGCCGTCATTTTTTCTGCTTCAATCAAAAAATTTCCAGCCCTAAAATCACGGTGACACAAAACAGGTTCTGTCCCTGTTTGCCAGATATCCATCCTGTCTTCCAACCAGTTAAGCGCAAATTCTAGAACTGGCTGAGTGGCGCCGAGCAGGTCTAAATAGCCACGCATTTGCGATAATATATGCGCTTGTGGATTGGGTTTTGGCTGGCCGAGGCGCTGGGCTAATTCTGCTGTGGGCAGGCTTTTATGCAGACGCGCCATTTCTGTGCCAAGCTGACGTGCAAGTGCAGGAGAGCCATGTGCAAAGGCTGGTGAGCGAACCAGCTTATGCGCTTGTGCTTGGCCTGCCATTGCCTCCATTATAAAAAAGGCGCTGCCGATTACCTGTTCATCCTCACATAAACAGATAGGCGTTGGCGCACTTACCCCATTAGCAAAAGCATGCGAGAGTACGGCAAATTCCATCACCCTGCTATTAGAAACGCTCACACAAGAAGGGGCATCTTTACGTAATACCCATTTTTGTACCCCATCATATTTTCCGCCATCAATCTGTAGGTTTAGAGACCAGTTTTCCTGAATAGCGCCTCCAGAAAGCGCATGAATATCTGTTATTGAAACCTGCTTTGCTTCAAACTTATCTGCCAGATATCGGCTGAGTTTTTCAGAACTGAATGGTACGTCTAGCAACACATCAGGCACCCCTCAGGCACCCCAATGCCAATAATCGCTGCCTTGTGTGTCATAATGCCGTGCCAGCACCATCTTATGTACCTCATCCGCACCATCTACCAGACGCGCCTGACGGGCATAGCGATAAATCCATTCTAGCGGTGTATCTTTGGAGTAGCCGCGCGCACCATTTAACTGGATGGCGGTATCCACAACCTTATGCAAGGTATTAGCGACATGAATTTTTGCTGAGGAAATTTCTTTGCGCGCAAAACTGCCTTGATCAAGGCACCATGCCGCATGCATCACCAGTAATCGCCCAATTTGTATATCGTGAGCTAGCTCGCCCATCATAATTTGCACAGATTCTCTATCTGCTAGCCGCACACCAAATCCGTGCCGATGGGCGGTATATTCTGCGGCTATTTCCATACACCGCTTGGCCAGCCCCAGCCAACGCATACAATGTGTTAGACGGGCTGGCCCTAGACGAATTTGTGTTACCTTCAGCCCATCACCAATTTCCAACAATCTGTTTTCATCTGAAATTTCCAACCCATCAAAAACTAGTTCACAATGCCCGCCATGCTCTTCGGGGCCCATAATCGGAATGCGTCGTTCTATGTGCCAGCCGGGCTGGTCTTTATGAAACAGAAAGGCCGTCAGGCCCTTTCGTGTATCATCGGATGTGCGCGCAACCAGAATAAAATGCGCAGCTTCTTCGGCGCCGGTAATATACCATTTACGCCCATTGATAAGCCATTTATCGCCTTTAGGTGTGGCCGTAGTAAGCATCATAGAGGGGTCAGATCCGCTACCAGGTGCCGGTTCTGTCATAGCAAAGCTAGAGCGCACCTCTCCATCAATAAGTGGCTGTAGGAACCAATCCTGCTGCGCCTTCGTCCCAATTTTGGATAGCAAGTTGATATTACCATCATCAGGGGCTGCGCAATTCAATACCGCTGGCCCAAAGATAGACCGGTTAGATTCTTCATATAAAGCTGCCCACCCGCGCACCGGCAAACCCATACCGCCGCGCACGATAGGGGCTTGCGGCGCCCACAAACCTGCCTCTTTTGCCTTAAGCCTTGCTTTTTCTAAGACAGGAAGAGCGATGTTTTCATGTGCATCATAATTCGCCGTATCTGCTTCGAGCGGCAGCACATTTTCTGCAATGAACGCTTTTGTCTTTATCCGCAGAGCTTCAAATTCTGCTTCAAGGGTAAAATCCATTTCTTTCACACCTATCTTGGCCAAACTATTATTTCTGAAACGCCAGCCTTGAGTCTGGCTAAATGCCTACTTTAGATCCTCATGCTAAGACAGAGGGCGCAAAAAATAAAGGCAAGCAGCCGGGATAATTTCATCAGCACGGCTCGCTTAATTTAAAAGCTAGCTATTGAAAGAAGCCTAGTGCCTAGCTAAGGTTATCCCTATGGAAAAAGATAGTGAAAAACACATGCCAGTTGACCAGCTAAACAAGACTATTGGTGTGCTGGCACGCAGAGAAACCGAAGCGCGGCTTATGGCGCCCCTGATAGACGCGCTATCGAAAGCTTTTGGGCGTGAGGAAGTACTGGCGGTTATCCGCGATACAGTTATTAAAATTGCGCATGATCAAGGGGCGGCATTAGCAAAAGAATATGGTACCAGCTCAGACGCTTTCCTTGAAACCTTATCTTTCTGGCGTCAGGATGGCGCATTGGAAATAGATATTCTGAGCCATAGTGAGGAACAGCTTGATTTTAATGTCACGCGGTGCCGCTATGCAGAGATGTACAAGGCGCTTGGGATGGAAGAATACGGGGCCGTTTTATCCTGTAACCGCGATTTGGCGTTAATAGAAGGGTTTGATGAAGGGGTTAAACTTGACCGTGACCAAACTATTATGGGCGGTGCCAGCTGTTGTACGTTCCGCTATGATTTCAGCAATGCTGATAAAAGCTAGCTAGAAGCCGACCCTGTCCGCGCCTTTTAGCTGCAACATCTCACGCGCCTCATCTGGGCTGGCAATTTCCAGCCCCATACCTTCGATAAGACCGCGAACCCGTGTCACCTGCTCAGCATTTGATTTTGCCAGCTCTTTTGGCCCGCCCCAAAGGCTGTCTTCTAGACCAACACGCACATTGCCGCCCATGCCTGCTGCCATAGCGGCGATACGCATCTGATGCCGGCCAGCCCCCAACACAGACCAGCGATAGTCAGAACCAAACAGCCTATCTGCGGTGCGCTTCATATGGATAACATCTTCTTCATGGGTGCCGATGCCGCCTAGAATTCCAAAAACAGATTGCACAAAAAAGGGCGGTTTTACGATGCCTCTATCCGCAAAATGGGCAAGCGTGTAGAGATGTCCAATATCATAACATTCGATCTCAAATCGTGTTTGATTTTCTGCACATGTGGTCAAGATATACTCAATATCTTCAAAGGTGTTTTTGAAAATTAGGCTAGTAGAGTTGGCCAAATAAGGCTCTTCCCAATCATGGTTAAATTCCTTGAAGCGCTCTAGCATTGGATATAAGCCGAAATTCATCGACCCCATATTTAGAGAGGCCACTTCTGGGCGAAAGGTTTCTGCTGGACGCACCCTTTCTTGCACGCTCATGGTTGGCGCCCCACCTGTCGTGATATTAACCACAGCATTACTAGCCTGTTTAACGCGTTGCAAAATCGGCGCGAACGCTTCAGGTGACTGGTCAGGACGGCCAGTTTCCGGGTCTCTTGCGTGAACATGTACACACGCCGCCCCTGCCTCAGCCGCGCCAATAGCGGCATCTGCAATTTCTTGCGGCGTAACGGGCAAATAGGGAGACATGGAAGGGGTGTGAATAGCCCCGGTTACCGCACAAGTAATAATAACTTTGTTTGCCATTTTCTTCGTTCCTCACCCAGACATTTTAATTCTCATCTTGTTCATTCTTATGATAAGTCAAGGCAGCTAGCCGCTCATTACGCCAGTTTGATCGGCCAGCAATATCTGATGCTGGCAAGCGCCCTTCCCAGTTTTCTGTTATTTTTTGTGTCCAGCCCTTATCAAACACATCTGCGCCAGCGGGGGTTTTTGCCATCTTGGCAAATACCGGGCCATAGCGGGAAAAATAGTCTTCGGCTCCTTCAGGCGCATTAAGCTCAATTGTCTCAAATGGGCCCATAAATGCCCAACGCAAACCAAGCCCGTCTTTAACTGTTTTATCTAAATCTTCTACCGAAATAATACCCTCACCTACCAGCTTTAGCGCTTCGGCCAATAATGCGCCCTGCAAACGGTTCAGCACAAACCCATCTATTTCTTTATGCACACGCACCGGCACTTGGCCAATAGATGCATAAATATCATAGGCTTTTATTAAAGCCGCTTCCTTTGTCCAAGACGCACCACATACCTCTACCAGCGGCACCAAATGCGGCGGATTCACTGGATGGCCAATCAGCACGCGTTCCCGCCCAGCAAGCTGTTCAGAAAAGAGCGAGGCGACAATCGAGGAGGTCGAAGAGGCTATCGGCACATCTAGTGGTACAAGCCTGTCAAGTTCGGCAAAAATATCTATTTTGGCATCCAGCCTTTCTGGGCCATTTTCCTGCACAAAGTTAGCCCCGCTTAAGGCTTCCTGTAAATCATTACTATAGGCGATAGCGTTTACCAGTGTATCTGCATTCTCCGCGAGCTTATGGCGCACCAAAATTTGGCTTTCTTCCTGCAGTTTTTCCGGCAGTCCTGCCAGCAATTCTGCACTAATATCATACATCTTTACCTGCCAACCTGCTCTGGCAAATACAAGCGCCCATGCTCTGCCGATTAGCCCAGAGCCGATTATTGCAACAACAGACATCTTTTTAAAAAACCCTATCTTGATAACCACTTGTTACAGTGGAAGATGCGCCAAGAGAACTGTCAAGGGTTTGACTTTACAAAATTATCAGAACAGACTTTAGCGATAGTTTAACAGACCAGCTACTAGAAGAGAGATGAGATGGATTTAGCGCTTCAGGGCTTACGCGTTTTTGTCAGTGCGGGGGCTAGCGGCATTGGCCTTGCTATTGTGGAAAGTTTCCTGACCGAGGGCGCAGAAATTGCCACCTGTGATGTGGATCAGGCCAGTCTAAATGCGCTGGCGCAAAAATATCCCAACATCCATACCTATCTTTGTGATGTGTCTGACAGTGGCACTATTCAGGGCGTTATCCATAGCGCGGCGGCTCAAATGGGCGGACTTGACTGCCTTGTAAATAATGCCGGCATTGCTGGACCTACGGCGAAGATCGAAGATATTGATGATGCGGCATGGCAAAGCTGCCTTGATATTTGTCTTAATGGGCAATTTTATTGTGTTAAAGCTGCGCTCAGCTATCTGCGGGAAAGTAGGAACGCATCCATTGTCAATTTATCGTCTGCGGCAGGCAAATATGGTTTTGCCTTGCGCACCCCTTACGCCGCCGCGAAATGGGGTGTTATCGGCTTGACCAAATCCCTGTCGATAGAATTAGGAGAGGATAATATCAGGGTCAATGCGATACTGCCTGGGCTAGTTGCAGGTGAGAGGCAGCGCCGCGTGATGGAAGCCAAATCCCAGCAGCTCGGCGTACCGTTTGCCGAGATAGAAGCCGCAGCGTTTTCTTTTTCCTCGATGAAGGATTATGTAACGGCCCAACATCTAGCAGACCAGATCCTGTTTCTGGCGAGCCTGCGCGGCAAAATGATAAGCGGTCAAGCCTTATCGATTGACGGCGATACCAAAATGTTGCTTTAGGACAGATCAGAAACCCACCCATCCCAAACGCTCTGCTGTCCAGTAAAACCCTGTGGCCGCAATGGCAATAGAAGCTGGAATTTGAATTACACGCCGGTAAAAACGCGCTGAGGGGCGCTGCCATAAAAACCACAGATATAGCGGGACAACAATGGCAAGTTGACCTATTTCAACCCCAATATTAAAGCTGATAAGGGCCGGCAAAAACTGTGCGGTAGGCAAGCCAAAATCAGCTAAGACAGAGGCAAATCCAAGCCCATGTAATAGGCCAAAACCTGTAATTAATAAGCCCCGTTGCCAGCTGAACCGGCCCTTTGCCCAAATCGTTTCCACCGCAACATAGGCGATAGAAAGCGCGATAAGCGGTTCCACAATTTGACCAGAAATGCGCACAATCCCCAAACTAGACAACGCAAGAATAATCGTATGCGCAAGAGTAAATAAACTAATCTGATAGATGAGAACACGGCCAGATAGACTAAACAAAAACAGCCCTAAGACGAACAAAATATGATCAAGACCACGCGGAATAATATGCACAAAGCCCGAATGCACATAGCGGCGCACCACATCCAGCATTGAGACCTGTACAGGGCTGCTTAGGCTTATCACATCGCTCTTCTCACCAGGGGCGAGATAGGCAGCATATAAGGGCTCCGACGTTGTGCCGCTTGACGCTTGGCGCACAATCAATGGGCCAAGCGCAGATGCCCAATGCAGAATAACGTCTTTATCCCCCTTAAGAGGGGCGGCAGTAAACCGTATCGTTGTTTGCCTTGCCTGACTTTCTTCAAGACCTGTTTCAACGGTGACATCCTGCAAGCTAAGCGGCACTCTAGCCCCGCCATTTTCAACAACGATTTGCGCGGCTAGTCGTGGCCAATTCGCGCGTACCTGCTGCGCTAGATCAACTGCGCTCATAGCCCGGATTTGGTCATATTCATCAGACTTATCGCTGTC
>Ga0233444_10005201_pt1 | contig 12120 bp, 20 predicted proteins | sample SI_124_October20_6_FD_182792 | JGI IMG/M metagenome (GOLD analysis project Ga0233444, IMG submission 182792) | Seawater microbial communities from Saanich Inlet, British Columbia, Canada - SI_124_October2016_10_MG | ecosystem: Environmental > Aquatic > Marine > Inlet | place: Canada: British...
AGACCAGATGTTAAAATGATAAACACTAGTCCAGAAGAATATAACGATCTTGGAATTAATATACCAATGGGAAAAATACAAACATTGCATAGAATGGAAAATGATATTCTATTAGGCAAGGATGCAGAATATAAATTTAGAAGAGACAAAGGTTTACCACTAGATGATGATGGAAAACTTATTGGTGGATTAGATGATGCATTACAAGAAATGCCTATATTAAATTTATACAGTGATGCTAGAGTAGGACATTTATCTACAGAATCACATAGATTAATATATGCAGAAATGAAACAATTAATGGCATCTGATAACACTTGGTTAGATTTTGATTTAGACGCTATGGTTATGAAACTTATAGAAATGAAATTAGATAAAAAAAGATACTTTGTAGTGGAACATAAAGACATCACAACATGGGCAAGATATAATAATATGTTGAAGGATGTAGAATGAAAAAATTAGCAATCTTTGGAGATAGTTTTGCTGAACTATTTTCTGCGCCTGGCGTAGATATAATGCAAATGATAGGACCTGGAAAAGATACTTCACAAGTAGACAATCGTAAAAAATTTAGAGATTCATATCTCAGAGAAATGCCTACTTGGTATAGATTACTAGGACAAGATTTAGAATACGATACTGTACATACTTTTGGCAGAGGCGGTACTGATATAACATGGAGCTACTTACAATTTTTAAAATATCACCAAGAATACGATACTATTATTTTTGTTGCAACACATGCTATGCGACATACACATATACAAGATAGACACGAAAATTCGCCAGGCGAGCACGGTCCTGGAAGTTTTTATGATTCAAAGTTTCAACGTACTAATTTTATGCAAGGTATTCCACTTAACTGTGCGTCAATAGAACAATGCGAGCAGTGGCTTGCACGTTATAAAAGAGAACAACCGCAGAACTTTGAAGTACAAAATTTGTTAAAGACATATATTCTCTATCATACACATGTATATAATAACTATCCATATAGAGATAAGTTAATTTGGGCTAGTTTGTGTCAACAAATGATTAATATTAGACCTGATATTAAAATGATTAATGCATTTAAATTTGGGTTCGATGATCATAATATAAATATTCCAAAAGGCAAATTACAAGAATTGTATGAAGCAGAAAATATGATAATGAAGGGGGACAAATTTATGGCCACTGGCCTTACTAAGTCAGATGCAAGAATAGGTCACCTAACAACAGATACTCATCATATATTGAATAGACTAATGAAACCATGGCTAAACAGCAATGATACTTGGTTTGATTTTGATTTAGAGACAGTTGTTAAAGAAATAGAAAATTTTAGAATAGATGAAAAAAGATATGATTCATCAGAACATAAAGACTTGCTCGATTGGGCAAAGTATTGTAATATACATTGGGGACATGATTTTTCAGTGTTACCATTGAAGGAAAATAAGGTATAAAAAATGGAAGATAAAGATTTAAAATGGAGTGAATACGATTTTACTAAAACACCGTATGACAAGTTAGTACGTGTTGGTCAACGTAATATGTTATATAGAGATATGTTTACTGTTAGTTGGTTAATTGGAAGATTCTGTAATTATAATTGTAGCTATTGTTGGCCTTATGCTAGAAGTAACAAAAAAGATCATAGACCAACTGAGCTTAATTTAAAAACAATTGATGAGATTAAACGTCAAGCACGTGAAAGAGGATTCAATAGTTTTCACTTTAGTTTAAGTGGAGGTGAGCCTACATTCCATCCAGGTTATTTAGACATGTTAAAACATTTAAGTGATGATGCACATAATACAAATTATACAAGTGTGCATATGACTTCAAACTGTAGTCGTAATATGAAATGGTTTCAAACATATTGTGACCATGCTAGCAAGTTTCATAGAGCAAGTATTACTTGTAGTTTACACGTTGAACACGTTGACACACCTGAGAAGATGCAGGACTTAGCAGACAAACTAATACTATGTCAAGAACATGATGTACAGGTAACTATTAATATGGTTATGGTACCTGCATTATTTGATCAGTATTATGATAACGCATTGTTCTTTCATGACCAAGGAATTAACGTAACATTAAAACCTCAAAGTGATCCAACTGCAAGTAGAGTTGTAGATGGTTACACAGAAGATATGAAGGCAAAACTACATAACGGAATGCCACAACGTAGTTACACAGAAGCTAAAGCACAACAAAAGCAATTAGTAACAAGACCCAAGCCTACATTTAAAATTGACCCTGATGATCATTTTCGTAAGCAAACAGCATCAGTTCCATGGAACATGCAAGTAGAATTTAGAGATGATAAAGGTAATCCATGGTACATGGATCAAGCAGAAAGATTTAATGCATTTGACTTTAACAAGTTTGAAGGTTGGGAATGTAGTAGTGGATATCGTAGTATAATTATACGTGAACCAGATGGATCAGTTAAAAGGTCTTATTCATGTCATGATCAACCTTTAGGTAATATTGAAACTGGATTTAAATTGTTTGATGGTCCAAAGGTATGTACTACAAAATCTTGTGTATCAAGTGCTGATAGTAAAATACCAAAACGAGCACCAGGAACAGCTATGCCCCTTTGGCCCGGTGATGATACTTTCTTTGAAGATTAATTATTTGATATTAGCCCAATGCTTTTTAGCATTTCCTGTATGATGAGCCCAACGTATAAACAACCCTACTTCTCGACCGTTAGCCTCAATTTCCCAAGGTAGATCCCAATAGTCTGTTGTCTCTGGAACAAGTGTATCTTTCCATTTATAAAATTTAGTTTGAATAGCAGTATCGCTCATTTCGTTACGAGCATATTGCTTAACATGTACCATTTCGTGTGCAACAGTTTCAAGCATTCTACGCAACCCAACAGTATGATCAATTTCTAATTCATACTCTCTAGATGATTCACGTAAACAATAACCGTCTGCATCTGATCCCAATTTTTTAAGTTTTACCACTATGTCAAGAGTTTTCATTCGTGGCATTAGTTTCTTTATGCAAAACTCAACCATAGAACGTGCATACTCTTGTTTGGCTTTTGTGCCGCCTGTAATTTCAATGTCGTTCATATTACTAACCTTTACTGGCCCAAATAATCTTTTTTCAACACTTCCAATTGCTCTATTGCATTTGGATATTGTTGCAATAAATCCATTTCGCTACGTGATTCTTCACGCATTTCATTACGCATATTTGTTACGATTTCATCAAATGCTTCGTAAAACAATGCTGTTCCGTCAAACAATTTGTTACACTCATCAAACGCATCTGCGTCAACAAAACTCCAGTTAATGCTACCATCTGCATTCCAGTTTTCTTTGTTAAAAGTTGCAGTGTTAATTGATTCTTGTAATGTTGCATAATTTGACATGTTGTAATCTTTCTGTTTGTTTAACTTATACTACTATAATACACTAAGATGTCTTGGTTGTCAACCTTTTTCTTCAACAAAAAACCCTTGTAAAACAAGGGCTTGTAAATTAACTACATATTTATTTAGCTGATTATTTAAATTAAGTCGCTTTTAAGACAATATATCCATGCTCTAGCTTCTTTTGCTGTGTATCCTTGTTTACGCATTAGTCTGTAAATTCCAGGATAACATCTCATGGCTACTGAGGTATGTTTGGATCTGAGTGTATTTCATTTATAATACGTTGATCAACACCCTGTAATTGTAGTGCTTTTCGTTTGGGAGGCAAAGCATCTCGCCTAATATTATCAAATGTAAATTCTTGTACAGTGGTTATTAACCCATTCTGTTGTTCTGTTTCTTTAAACTCTCCAGTTGCTGGTGTTCCATCTTCTGCTTGTTTTCCCATATTTTGCATCTTACGTGCATTGTTTTTTGAATATGGCATTGTGTAATATTGCGGCCTAGGTTCGCCAGTATGTCTAACTAAAAAGTAAATATGCGGCTTCTGAACTTCTGCCCATAGTACTTCTACTTCACCTTTTGGTAGAGTATTAATTGGAGTTCCTTGTAATGCATAAATTGAGTAACCAGTATATAAACTACTTACTAGTACTAATGGAATCAACAAAAATACAAGAATTCTGTTTTTGTTAGTTTGTATGATAGCATATACTGTAAGTACTGCTAAACAAAAAAGTAAAAGTGTGGCTATATAAATCATTATTGAACTGCTCCCCTTGCTGGCACTATGTCTCTGGCGTGTTGAAATATTTCTGTAACTCTGCCATTGCTATCTACATTAAAAGCTGGCAATCGTTGTACTTCTCTAAAAGAAAGTAAGGTTCCAGTTATACTATAAACCTGTCTAAATGGGTTTACTTTCATTACAGTAACAGTATAAGGAATTGTATCATCCTTCTTATGATATGCATGTACAGATACATAATAGTTGCCCGGAACAACGCCTCTTATTGTAGTCATTTCTCTGTTTGATTTTAAAGTTTTAGTAACACCGTCAATGAGAACTATATCATTTGTTGTACCCAAGTCATCTCTGTCTAAGTGTAATGGAGTTAATTCTCTATTTGCAAATCCTACAGGTTTATCATCATCACGTTGTACCCATAGATCAACATCGTCTACTGATTCTTGATCCCATTCAAGTATGATAATAAACTCTGCTTTAACAGGTATATCTGCTTTTTTAGTAATAGGATTAATCAATAGGAAAGCAATAACAAATAGCATTACAAATCCAATAAGGACATTGAAAAGCAAGTCGTTAAATGCTAGGTTGGAAGTGGTTCTTCTATTAGGCATTGTAATGCTGTTCTTGCACCATTACCTGTACTTTTACAAACAAACTTGCAATCAGTCCACATAACGTTGTTAATAGAGCGGTGCTCATGCCCGATGCCATATCGATAATAACTTTTCTCATACTCTCAATGTCGCCTGGATCAATTTGTGAAAAACTACTGCCTAGCATAAGCATGAAACCTATAACAGTTCCTACCATACCAACAGTCATACAAGATTCACCAATGAACCACGCCATGTCATTGTCGTTGATTGTTTTGTAACTTCTGTAACCAACTAATGCTGAGGCAATTATAAACATACCTATAATAGCAAAGCTAAGTTTTGTTGCATCATTTTCAATTAGAAATTGTATGGCTCCGAAGTAAAAAGCTATACCTATGCCGATGGATTGCATCACTGCAACTAACCACCAAATTAAGAATTTTTTATTCATGGAATACTTCCCTTTATGTTTTAGTATTTATCTACTGTAGAAGATAAACGTAAAAGCATTGCCTGTTCTGGTTCAAACAGTAAGTATACTTCAACGAATGTTGTGTCACATTCTTCTAGCTCAGTTGCTTTGCTATTGTTAACAAAGATAGTTCTGTTAGGTTGATATTTTATTACTATTTGCTTTGCGTCTTCAAGGGTTCCTGAAAATTTGAAAGATATTAAATTGCCTATGTACTCTAGACTATGTTTAAATTTTGATTTCATTATATAATATCTCTGTTAAAAAGTCGCTTTTAGTAAGTGTCTTTAATCTTACGTAATCGTCTTTAATTAACAAGTTATTATATAACTCATTGTATAGCATGTCATTACTTGTTATATGTAACGAATTACATATGTATTTATAGTAATCAATGCTGGTCGTTTTATTAGTAGAAAATAAAGTTTTTAAGTCAAATACAATATTTTCAATTGGTAATAATTCATCATCTTTTAGTTCTGGAACATTAATAAATTCTTCTTTAAACTTATCTATTCCTTCTTCTATTGCATATTCGAGACCTGATTCTCTTGCCATACTTATTAGTGCTGCAGGTTTATCCTTCATCCACTCTATTACAGTAGATACATTTTTTGGATCAATTTCTTCTGCAAGTATGTTAGTTAAATGTTCTATAGAACTGGCTTCTGGTAATCTGAACCAATTTTTAAATCTTCCAAGTTTCTTACCATCCATAACAGCAATATGGCCATGTTGATATCTGTGGTTGGTATCAAATATTCTATATGCTTTTGGTTGATTAACAAAGTATATTTTTTGTTCAGTATCTAGTAAGTTACCTATTGATACACTAGAAGGCAAGCACCATTTAAAATCAGATTCTAGTATTAATTCGTTTTCAATATCTCTGAAATTCTGTAATGCATCTTCTATAAAATCTAAGTAATTTGGAGATCTATGAAAGTCTCTAAACTTATCGCTTATTTCAGGTAATCCACCAACTTCTCTTGTATAGTCGTCGCACTGTCTAATATAATAATTATTATAAGTTAGTTCATCAATTGGTTTTGGAAATATACCAGTATCTGGAGAATAGGTTAGTATGTGTTGAAAAATACTTGATTGACCAACATGGTCATTAAAGTTTACATTCAGTAATAAATTATTTAGCATTAAGTGTTCTTGCAATTTCTATCATTGTAGCACTTAAATTAATCTCTGGATCTGCTACTTGAGTATGTTTAATCATACCCTCTCTGATTGCTAGTACACAACTATCATACATAAAGTCGTCATTTGTATATAAATCTAAATTCTTATATAACCAAGTAAATATCTCATTATATTCGTCTGCTCTTGCACTCTTAACAATTAGTTTACGTGCATCTTGAATCTTGCCGGCCTTAAAAAGCTCTACCATTTTAATACGCCACTCACTTGTACTACCGCCATCTTCTGGTAATAATAGTTTGTTATCTACGATAGTCATTTGTACTGTATTAATAGTTTTACGTAGATCAGGATAGTTAGCACGTACCATTGCGTCTAATGTTTCAATGTCAAACTCTACTGCATTGTCAGCAAGTATTTCACCTACTCTAACTGTAAAGTCTGTTTGATCTAGTTGCTCAATATGAAAGCCTTGACATCTACTATGTAGTGCAGGAATAATCATATTAGGATAGTTACATGTTAAAATAAAACGTACACTTGCATGATACTGTTCCATAACTCCACGCAATGCCGCTTGACCTTCAGGACTGATATGATCAGCCTCATCAAGTAAGATAACTTTAAATTCACCCCAAGGCATAGTTTCACTAAATGCACTAATACGTTTACGAATCATTTCAACGCCGTTATCTCTACTAGCATTAATGTAAAGCACATCTGCATTTTCAACATTAAGTTCTTTAATTAATACTTTTGCTAGTGTAGTTTTACCTGTGCCAGGACTACCACTAAACAACAAATGCGGAATGCCGCCATCGTCGATCCAGTTTTGCACCTGTTTACGTTGTGCATCATCTCTAAACACATAAGTACCAACCGTTTCAGGACGATACTTTTCTACCCATAATTCTTTAGCCATTAGTTTTCCTTGTTAAAGTTATATTATACCTTATTTTCATATATAAGTCAATGGTTACTTGATAATACCATTTTCCCAATTTTCTGCACAATCTTCTGCATACTTTAAACTATGTCCCACAATATTACGTTCTTCTACAAGAGTATCTCCAACGTACATTTTAACAACATAGTGTGATTCTTCCACTATTTCAGCTCTTCGATTATCTTGTGAATAAGCAACTGGCGTTGTCTGCTTATTATATACTGACATTAGCTTGTTAGCTCTTTTTCCCGTTTTTCCGGTTGCCATTACCTTCTCCTTTTGGGTTTAATAAATTTACTGCGTTTGGGAATATTTTATCAGTTAGGTCCAATACTAATATTAGCGTCAGTACTCCCCATCCTAACGGACCTGCTAGAAACAGCATAAACAAGATCTGCCAATCTTTAGCATTCTTGCCTACGGTATATTTTGCTATTGCTATAATTGCTATAAACCATAGTAACATTACTACGATAGAAACAGCTACATCAATAAAGAACATATAATTCATATTGTTACCACCATTCTAATGTTCTACCATTTCCTGCAATGATTAAACAACATGTTACAATATGCAAGACTATCCAGAACGTTCTAAAAGCTAGTGCTTTTGCTACATCTGATTGTGTTATTGGCAAAAACTCAGGTTTATCTTCATCGTTAAGTCCAATAGGCATACCTACTGTTCTAGCCCAAAGTTTTAAAAATCGTCTTTGCCCACTCATCAAATTTTATGTGTAAACAAACTGCTTACACTCTCCTCATTACTGACACGTCTAATAGCTTCTCCAAACATAGTAGATACACTTACTACTCGTGTCTTTTTGCAATCATCTGGACAATTAAACTTAATGCTATCTGTGATTACAAGTTCTTCTAGTACACTGTTCTCAACTTTATGACATGCTTCTCCTGTAAGAACTCCATGTGTAATATATGCTCGTACACTTAATGCACCAGCGTCCATAATTGCTTGTGCGGCATTACATAATGTTCCGCCACTATCAACAATATCATCGACTAGTATTGCATGTGAGCCTTTGACTTCACCAATCAAACCCATTACTTCGCTTTCACCTGCTCTAGGTCTACGTTTGTCAACGATAGCAATATCGCCTCCAAACATATCAGCAAATTTACGAGCTCGTACTGTACCACCTGCATCAGGACTTACAAATACTGTACCAGCAGTTGTGTCAACATTATATTTGATATCTTTAGCAAACGCAATACGTGATGTTAAGTCATCTACAGGAATATCAAAGAATCCTTGTATCTGTCCTGCATGCAAATCCATTGTAAGGATTCTATCAGCACCAGATTCTGTAATTAGGTTTGCTACTAGTTTAGCAGTAATTGGTGTACGACTTGCACTTTTACGATCTTGTCGTGCATAGCCAAAATAAGGTATGACTGCGGTAATACGTTTAGCACTGCTACGCTTAGCCGCATCAATCATAATCATTAATTCCATTAAATTATCGTTTACTGGTGTGCTTGTACTTTGCACTATAAACACATCTTCACCACGTATGTTTTCATGGAATTCTACACTGCTTTCGCCATCTGCAAAAGAAGTAATTTCAGCAGGAACAAGAGTAGCAAAACAATGTTCAGCTATAAGCTGTGCCATTTCAATATTACTATTTCCTGCAATAATCTTCATCTTCATCTAGTCTCCAACTCTCGATTAATTGTATATACATACTATACACTAAAACTAACAAAAAGTCAATATTAAATTTTAAGCATTAGTGCCATTATGTCAATAACATCACTTGGTCTTGCATAATATTCTTCATTAATCCATTCTTGTTTTACGGATATTTCTGGACAATCAAAACTATGATCACCATTACCATTATTAAAAGTACAGTAATTCCATACTCTACATACAACTGGTAAGTGTGTCATTCCCATTCTAGGTAAAAGATATATTCTGTGATTGCCTGTGTCTAGTCTTACTTTTCTACTGTAAACTCCTACACCTAATACTATTGGATCTGTTATTCCATTTTTTGATATATCTTCCATTAATGCAAGATCATCATTTGGACTAGGCGTAGGGTTCTTCCACTGTGTTAAGAGTTGTACAGGCATTTGCTGTATAAACTCTTTCATTTTAATATGTGTCTACGATATGATCAGCAATGCCGTGTTTCACTGCCTCTTCTGCGGTTAACCAAACATCTTGTGCTGGTAATAATATTTCACGGATTTTCTTTTCTGTTAAGCCAGTACATTTTTTATAATGTTCCAACATACGTTCACTTGAAAGTTCAAATTCTTTTACACGAGCAAATAGTTCGTGTTCTTTACCACCCGAGCCCCAACTGTATTGATGTGATAAGATACTTGTGTTTCTAGTTAATACACGTTTACCTTTTTCACCTGCCATAAATGCAAGTACACCACATGATGCAATCATGCCAAGTCCTACTGTTCTAACAGGAATAGCTGAACCTTTCATAGTATCAATTAAACCAAATGCGGCATGGACACTTCCACCTGGACTGTTAATAATAAGTGTAAGTTCTTTTGGTCTTTCACTATCTGGCAATAAATTCTTTTCAATAATCCAATTAACAATTGGTTTTGTTGTTTCATATGTGAATGCTTCTGCAAAGTAATGGATACCTGCATCCCACATCATTTGCCCTGGTTGTTTTGGTGGTCCTGCTGGTGGTCCTTTTGGTGATGCATTTTCTTCTAATGCGGCACCCATTTCGCCAATCGCTCTTTGCAATTTATCTATATTCATTATAGGTTAGTTCCTTTTTATTGGTTATAGTGTATGTCTAGTCATGTCATTAGCAGGACGTTTTGGAATTGATTTAGAATATATTTCAACTGTTGAATCGTCTCTTGGGTCAGTATCTGATATTGCTAAACAATCTTTGTTGTCAAGTAGGTAAATTTTTTCTTCGTTACCTACGTCCATGCCATTGCTCCATCGTCCATGATCAACAAGGACGAAGTTGTCTTTTTGTATCCAATCAATTCCTTCACCGACACTGTACACTTTAAACCAACGTGGTCTAACTGCACCTTCGGTTGCATCTTTTTCAGTAATAATAATTCCACCTGCTGTAGTTTTTTCGCTACCAGGCTTATCAATCATTTCTGCTAGAATCTTATTCTTCATTGCTCTAATAGTTCTCATTATATTTCCTATTTTGCTTCGATGTCTTCCATACTTCCATCACTGTACTCAACTTCAAAATATTGAGTGCCATCTTCTCTTGTACGAGCTTTACGGCTGACTTCAGTTACTTTAGGCTTCTTTGGTTTATCCTGTTCTTTTACAGGTTCTTTAGTTTCAATATTGACTTTTTCTTTTTCGTCTTCTTTGATGCTAATATTTTTTTGATCTGATCCTGGTACATTATCTTTATAGAATTCTTTTGCAATCTTTTCTCTAGGAATTGTTACTTGGTTTCTATTGTCAATAATATCACCACGAGCATTCAAGTTCATATTACTTACTGCTCTTGTCTTTTCGTGTTTTGCTGCCAGTGCCGCCATATCTAATGTACGCCCTTTGGCTGTTTTTACTGTTTTCATTTTAAAAACTCCTTGATATCAAGTTCATATTTTATGCTATCTATACGATGTATACCTAGCAAGTATAGACAGTAGCTAGCTACACTACTACCTCTTCCTACTCCTAGCACAATATTATGTTGTTCACATATGTTTGCTAAGTAGAGCAAGAATTTCAGCACTATTATCATACCTCGCTTATCGTATTCAATAAGCTCTTTATATACCCTGTCACGTTGTTGTGCTGAACTACAACGTTCCATTAGCCATTCTTGGATATTTATATCATAATATTCAGATGGCATATTCCATTTATTTAAACATTCTTCTACATATGTATCGCTATTATTTTCATAGCTAGCACTAATTATTCTGTCTAAGTCAAATGTTTGGCACCATTCGTTATATGTATTTATGGGTTCAATATCGTCCATAATTACAGTATCAAATTGTTTACCAGTCAATACTCCATGTACTAAATCTTCTTCAGTCATAATGTATTGTTTATTTTTGTTCATGTGCATCTCACTATTATATTACTTTTTCTTATAAAAGTCAAGCATTTCTTCAATGGATTCTGCATCGGGTGGTAAATCTAATCCACCTATTTCTAGTGACGTTCCATCTTCATCCATTTTACCATCTTTTGATTTTAATATTGCAGTTTGTGTTATTTGTGTTTTATGGTCTCTAATCAAATCAATAAACAAATTAATTTGATCAATAATTCCGCCGCTCATTTGTGCTTTACTAGCAGACAATACTCTTTTAAGCATTTGCTTTTCAAACTCAATAGTTTCTTCTAATGTAAGATGCTCCAATGGCTTACCGTTATAATCAATCATCGCATCATGTCCACACGTTGTTGATGTCTGCCACCTTCAAATTTAGTAGTAAGAAACTTAGTAATAATCTTTTTAGCTTTAGCCAAGCTAATAGAGTCTGCACCTAAACAAAGTATATTTGCATCATTGTGCTTACGTGCCATTTCCGCTTCTTTTTCAGTTCTACATACAACAGCTCTACAACGTGGTACTCTGTTTGCTGCAATTGATACTCCAAAACCTGATCCACATATTAATATTCCAGTATTCATTAATTTACTAGATATATCTCTGGATACGTTTAATGCAATTTTTGGATAATCAACTTTTTTGTCATCATAAGGACCGTTGTCTGCAAATATTGAAATGTTAAACTTTGGTTCTTTATCAATTGGAGTTAACCATTTAGATATATCATTCTTTAATTTGTATCCTCTATGGTCTGACC
>Ga0233444_10005206_pt1 | contig 12115 bp, 9 predicted proteins | sample SI_124_October20_6_FD_182792 | JGI IMG/M metagenome (GOLD analysis project Ga0233444, IMG submission 182792) | Seawater microbial communities from Saanich Inlet, British Columbia, Canada - SI_124_October2016_10_MG | ecosystem: Environmental > Aquatic > Marine > Inlet | place: Canada: British...
AGTTTTAGGCAGATCAACCAACGGCTGGACCAAATGGAAATCTAAGGGTGGTAAAACACTAGACGAAATCAAACGAAACTAAAATGGCTAAGAAAGCTTCTGCTAAGAAATCAAAATCAATGGAAGAGCAGCTATGGGATGCTGCTAATAAATTAAGAGGAACAGTCGAGTCATCAGAATATAAACACGTTGTCTTAGGATTAATCTTCCTCAAGTTTGCGAGTGATAAGTTTGAGGAGAGACGAAAAGAGTTGATTGATGAGGGTAAAGAAAAATACTTAGACATGAAGGAGTTCTACAATATGAAGAACATCTTTTTCCTCCCTGAAGAATCTAGATGGAGTCATATTATTAAGAACTCAAAGCAGGACAATATTGCAATAGTAATAGACACAGCCTTACACACTACCGAGAAGAATAACCCTCCCTTGAAAGGTGCCTTACCTGATAACTACTTCTCACGTTTAAATATGGACGTAAGTAAGCTTGCGGCCTTATTGGACACCATTAATAACATTGATACTCTTAAAGACAAAGAGCAAGATATTGTAGGAAGAGTATATGAGTATTTCTTAAGCAAGTTCGCCTTAGCAGAAGGAAAAGGTAAGGGTGAATTCTATACCCCAAAAAGTATTGTCAATCTTATTGCAGAAATGATAGAGCCGTACAAGGGGATTATTTATGACCCTGCATGTGGTTCAGGTGGGATGTTCGTCCAGTCCATGAAGTTTATTGAGAAGCATCAAGGAGATAAGAAGGAGATTTCGATTTACGGTCAAGAGTATACAGCTACAACTTATAAACTTGCTAAGATGAATCTTGCTATTCGTGGGATTTCTGCCAATTTGGGTGGGGTACCTGCTGATACCTTTGCAAAAGATCAGCATAAAGATCTTAAGGCGGACTACATCATGGCTAACCCCCCATTTAACCAAAAAGCTTGGCGTGCTGACCATGAATTAGTAGATGACCCACGCTGGAAAGGTTATGATGTCCCACAGACTGGAAATGCCAACTATGCTTGGATTCTTAACATGGTTTCCAAATTGTCTGATAATGGAGTTGCAGGGTTTATTCTGGCAAACGGTGCTTTATCTGGTGGTAGTGAGGAATACAAGATTAGAAAGAAGTTGGTAGAAAATGGCTTGGTGGAGGCCATAGTTATACTGCCGAATAAAATGTTCTATACCACTGATATCAGTGTAACACTCTGGATAATTAATAATAATAAGAAGGAGCGGGTTGTAAGACTTAATGACATAAAGAAGAATTATCGAAGTAGAGAAGATGAGGTTTTATTCATGGACTTGCGTGAAAAGGGTGTTCCTTTTGAAAAAAAGTATATTCAATTCAAGCCTGATTTAATTGCAGAAATTGCGGAAACCTATCATAAATGGCAAGAAAAAGACAGAGGGTATGAAAATATACCTGAATATTGTTATTCGGCATCTCTAGAAGAGATTCGAAGTAAGGATTTTAATCTAGCGGCTAGCAAATACATTCAATTTGTTAATCGTGATGAGAATATCAATTTTGATGATAAGATGTCCAGTTTACGATTAGAGTTTTCTGAACTCTTAAGAGAAGAAGAAAAGTCTAGAGAGGAGTTGCTAAGAGTTTTCAAAGAGATCGGGTATGAAATCGAGCTATAAGAGGTTAGGAGATTTTATCCAGAAGGTCAATGTTAGAAATAATAATTCTAATAATACTAAGCTTGTTGGTCTGAGTATGACGAAAGAATTTAGACCTCATGCTTCAAATATCATAGGCACAGATTTATCTAAATACAAGGTCATTGATCAATGGCAATTTGCTTGTGATTTTATGTCTACAATTCGGGTGAGAAAATTACCAGTTGTAATGCAAGAAAAGGATGAACAAATAATTGTTTCTCCTGCCTATACGACTTTTGAGGTGATTGATTCAAACAAACTTCATCCAGAGTATTTAATGATGTGGTTCAGACGTTCAGAGTTTGATAGGTATGCATATTTCTGTTGTGATAGTGCTGTTCGTGGCGGTTTTAATTGGGACGAGCTATGTGATGTGCAACTATCTGTCCCATCAATTGAAAAACAACGAGCAATTGTAAAAGAATACAATTCCATTGTTGATCGAATCAAACTCAAAGAGCAACTCAATCAAAAACTAGAAGCAACTGCTCAAGCACTTTACAAGCATTGGTTTGTAGATTTTGAATTTCCAAATGAGTATGGAAAACCTTATAAATCTTCTGGTGGAGAAATGGTTTATAATGAGGAATTGAATCAAGAGATTCCTGTGGGGTGGGATTGTAAGATTATTGAAAACATCTCTGACTTAAAATACGGTAAAATGTTATCCTCATCCAAGTTTCTAGAGAAAGGCTATCTTGTGTTTTCTGGCTACGGCATAAGGGGTTTCTACTCGGAATACATGTATGAAAACCCAGAAATCCTTGTCCTTTGCCGTGGGGTTAGTGGTACAGGAGAGGTGCGAATGTCACCTGCAAAATCCTATATAACAAACCTAAGCATAGTTGTAGATATAATTGATGATGACATGAATAAACAGTTCTTGTATCACTACTTAAAGAATCAAAATCTCAGAAGCTTGGATAGTGGGTCAGCACAATCTCAAATTACCATTGGCGATTTAAACTGTTACCGAATTCTCTATCCTGAAGTTGAGATTCAAGAGCAATTTGGAAAACACATCTTACAACTCGAGCAAAAGGACATTAATAATAAAAAACAAATTTCGACACTAACAGAGCTTAGCGATATCTTATTATCGAGATTATCAATGATTACACCAATCCAGAAAGAATTATCGATGTGAAGTTTACAGAAGCACAATTAGAACAGACCTTTATCGAGCTATTGGGGCAAGAGGGAATCCCCCATGTCCTGGGAGGGTATGTTGTGCGTTCGGATGACGAGGTATTAATCAAGTCCGACTTAAAATTATTTTTACTGAATCAATACAAAGCAGATTACTTAACCGAACCTGAAGCTGATCAAATTATTCATCAATTAGAAGTTTATTCTTCTTCAGACTTGTACGAAAGCAATAAAGCCATCATGAAACTAGTCTCTGATGGTTTTGCTTTTAAACGAGAGGACCGCTCTCAAAAGGATATCTGGGTTTATCTGATTGACTATTCGGAAAAGAATAACAATAGCTACAAGATTGTTAATCAGCTTGAGATAGTTGGTTATGAAAGGAGAATACCAGATGGTATCCTCTACATCAACGGTATCCCATTAATCGTTTTTGAATTCAAGACTGCGATTGATGAAAACGTGACCATTCACGATGCCTATGTACAGCTTACGACCAGATATAAAAGAGATATTCCTGAGTTATTCAAGTACAATGCCTTTTGTGTAATCAGTGATGGAGTAAACACGAAGGCAGGTTCTTTATTTGCTCCTTATGAGTTCTATTATGCATGGAGGAAAATTGAGGGTCAAACTCAAGAAGCAGTTGGAATAGATTCAATGGTTACCCTGGTGAAGGGTATGTTTAACCGAGACAGATTACGTGATATAATTAGGAATTTCATTTTTATTCCTGACACCTCCAAGAAGGACGAAAAAATAGTTTGTCGCTACCCTCAGTATTACGGAACCAGAAAGCTATATGACAACATTCTTAGTCATCAAAAACCGAATGGTGATGGTAAGGGTGGAACATACTTTGGTACTACTGGTTGTGGTAAGAGCTTTACAATGCTTTTCTTAACAAGACTGTTGATGAAGAGCAAAGAGATGGGTAGTCCCACAATTGTTCTCATTACCGATAGAACAGACTTAGACGATCAACTTTCCGCCCAGTTCACAAATGCAAAAGGCTATATAGGAGATAATGTTGTTCAGAGTGTTGAAACTCGAGAAGACCTCCGTTTAAAGCTAAATGGCAGAAAAAGTGGAGGAGTATTCTTGACTACTATACACAAGTTTAGTGAAGATACTGATGTCCTAACCAAGAGGACGAATGTGATTTGTATCTCTGACGAAGCACACAGAAGCCAGATAAATTTAGACCAGAAAATTACAATTGATCAAGACAAGGGAACGGTCAAGAAATCGTTTGGATTTGCTAAGCATTTGCACGATTCTCTGCCCAATGCAACTTATGTAGGATTCACAGGAACACCAATAGATGCAACGTTGGATGTATTTGGGGATATAGTGGATTCTTATACCATGACAGAATCGGTTTCAGATGAAATTACTGTTCGAATTGTCTATGAGGGCAGAGCTGCCAAGATGAGTTTAAACAACTCAATCTTGAAAGAGGTCGAAAATTATTACAGTAACGCTGTGGCCGAAGGGGCATCTGAGTACCATGTAGAAAAAAGTAAAAAGGAAAGTTCAAGTATGAATATGGTTCTGGGCGATCCTGATCGATTAGAAGCTATTGCCCAGGACTTTGTTCAACACTATGAAACAAGAGTTGCAGAAGGTTCATCAGTTGCAGGAAAGGCAATGTTTGTTTGTTCAAGTAGACCTATTGCCTATAAATTTTATACACAGGTAATAAAGTTGCGTCCGGAATGGGCTGAGATTAAGCCTTGTGCCGAGGGAGCTAAGTTGACTGACAAGGAAAAGAAGGAAATCAAGCCAATGGAGCGCATTAAGATGATAATGACACGTGGTAAAGATGATCCTAAAGAAATGTATGAAGCATTGGGAGATAAGGCCTATCGTAAAGAGTTAGACAGGCAGTTTAAAAACGAAAAGTCAAACTTTAAGATTGCTATTGTTGTAGACATGTGGCTAACAGGATTTGATGTCCCATTCTTAGACACCATGTACATTGACAAGCCTGTTCAGCGCCATAATTTGATTCAGACAATTTCAAGGGTAAATAGACGATTTACAGGAAAAGTGAAGGGGTTGATTGTTGATTACATAGGGATCAAAAAAGAGATGAATCAAGCTTTAGCGATCTATAATAAGGTCGATAATCAGAATTTTGAGGATATTGAGAGTTCCATTGTGGTGGTCAAGGATTACTTAGACCTATTAGAGAACTATTTTCATGGTTTTGATTCCACTGATTACTTTACTGGACAGCCTTTGGCGCAGCTTCAATGTTTGAATAGAGCCTCGGAGTTTGTGCTATGTTCTGAAGAAAACAAGAGGCGTTTCATGGATTTAGTCAAACGGTTAAAATCGGCCTATGACATCTGTAGTGGAAGTAACGAGTTGACTGAAATTCAGAAGGACTCCGTTCACTTTTATCTAGCAATTCGCTCGATTGTGCATAAGCTTACCAAAGGATTAGCTCCTGATACAGAACAAATGAATGCATACGTAAGGGAAAAGGTTGCGGCAGCATTAGAAAGTGATGGCATAGAAGAGATTATAAAACTAGGTGACGAAGAAAATAAGGAACAAGACATCTTTGATTTAGATTATTTGGCAAACATTGAGAAAATTAAGTTGCCAAATACTAAAATCCAGTTGTTGCAGAAACTGTTGAAGAAAGCAATAGGTGAAATGCGAAAGGTCAACAGGATACAAGGAATCGAGTTCTCAAAAAAGATGCAAGCTGTTGTCGAGCGCTATAATGAGCGCAAGGATAATGTATACTCAAGCGAGGAATTTGAGGAAATCGCTAATGAGCTTACTACTCTAATTATGGATCTCAAAGCTGAGTTCAATGCCGGTGATGATCTGGGTATTGACTTTGAAGAGAAAGCCTTCTACGATATTCTAAAGTCTCTAGCACAGAAATACGACTTCTCTTATCCTGATGATAGATTACTGCTTCTGGCAAAGGAGGTCAAGGTGATAGTAGATGATAAGTCTAGGTACACAGATTGGAGCGAAAGGAGTGATATTAAGGCTGAACTTAAAGTAGATCTTATATTGCTGCTTGGAGAGAATGATTATCCACCTGTTGACAGAGATGAAGTATATAAAGAGATATTTGAACAGGCAGAAAACTTTAAAAAGAACCGCTAAATAAATGCCTTTCCAAATCGATAAAGTATATAATCGACGTCGTGATATCCATGCATTGTATGGAGGGAATTGGCAAAGTGGTATATGCCCGTCTCGTTCGCATCCTTTCATCTTTATTTTTTCTGGTGGAAAGGGTCATACACATGGTTATTCTGACCTTTGGGTCAGCGATGATATTTATGCTTATACCGGTGAAGGTCAAGTAGGAGATATGGAGTTTACTCGAGGAAATCTCGCTCTACTCAATCATCTAGAGGCGGCTAAGCGAATATTTTTCTTTGAAGCAGTAGGGAAAGGTCTTGTTCAGTACAAATCGGAACTGGAACTGCATGATTTTGATTACCAGCAAGGCAAGGATAGAGAAGGTAATGATCGGCAGATGATCATCTTCTATTTCAAAAAAGTAGGTGTTTCGATTCAGGTCGAAAAGCCTCAGAAAATTTATACGCAGCCAACAATCGAAACGCTTGTAACAGAAAAGGAAACAACAATTAAAAGCAGAGTGGGGCAAGGTGCTTATCGGACGAGCCTAATCTATCGATGGGATTCAAAGTGCGCAGTTTCAGGTGTCAGTAAACAGGAGCTTTTGATTGCTTCTCACATCAAATCTTGGAAGGATTCAAAGGATTATGAGCGCACTGATATCAATAATGGCTTCCTTTTGAATCCGACCTATGATGCCTTGTTTGACAAGCACTTAATCGGTTTTGAGGATTCGGGTAAGATCATTTTAACCTCGAAAGTTTCTGATCAGGATTACGAAAAGCTTGGTGTTAGTATTTCAGATCGTATTCATTCTTTGAGTGCTGGAAACAAATCCTACCTGGAGTATCATAGGAATCAATTGTGATGATGACGAAAACCATCGAAGTAGTAGCCGCTTTAATCTTTCGGGAAGGGAAAGTGCTCTGTGTTCAAAGACCGGATAATAACAGAGAGTATATTTCTTTGAAGTGGGAGTTTCCTGGAGGGAAGGTTGAGGTTAGTGAAAGTAGGGAACAGGCTTTGATGCGTGAGATTAAAGAGGAATTGGTTGTAGAGATTCATGAACTTCAATATCTAACGACTGTGGAGCATTCGTATCCGGATTTTCATTTGACCATGCATGCCTATACCTGTGCATTGAAGACCGGGGAGGTTACTTTGAAAGAGCATGTAGCAGCGCAGTGGTTGGCTGCGGAAGAGCTAGGTCAGTTAAATTGGGCCGCGGCGGATGTGCCGGTGGTCAATCTACTTAAGAATGTCTAGGACCTTGATTTCTTGACTGTAGAGTTTTAGAATTTGTCCCTTCTTTGAAGACTTGAGCTTTTCTAGCTCTTTATCCATCGTTTTCCAGTTGACAGTTCTATTACCGGTGAACTTTTTTACCTCAGGGTGTTTTTCATCTATCGATTTTTCACCTACGGCAAACCCTAAAAACATAATTCGTTGTGTATCTACATTGCGCACTTTATACACTTCAAATTTTTTGGGCTTAGTCAAGATCCTTAGTGCATTTCTAGCGATGTTTAAATGGTTGTAATTGACCCCTTCAGGTAGCTGCTGGTATTTTTCCGCGTAGCATTTGATACAAATAGATTCGTGGTCGGTTGTTTTGAAGTGCTTGAATTGCGCTCTTAGTTGTTCAGGATAGGCTAATCCACATTCGTCGCAGTCTATTTTTTCTGTTGTTCTCGGTCGAAGATCAAGTTTTTCAACGTTAACATCATTTTTCTTTAAAGGCAGTGGTTGTTTACTCTGGTTTACAGGGCTTTTCTGAGTCCCAAACAACTTAGATTGTGCGGATTGGAAGTATTCTTTTAAATCAAAGTTTCTAGACCACTCTTCTCGATCATTAAATGCCTTTGGCATTTTGAGTTGGACAGGACTACTACTTGCTCCCATTTTTATGAGGCAGCTCTTGCAGACATGCATTTTAATTAATGCGTCATGCTCATAAATGTGGCTGTCACTGTCTACCAAATTGACCTTGAATTCTGTACTGAGCTTATTGGTTACCACAAAGCGCTGGGTATCTCCTCTATTCTCAGCTTTAATGATTGAACCACACTTGGTTAGGTGGTATTTAAATCTACTTGTGTATCTAGAGTATCGTAGGGGAATATATTGATCTTTAATGTAGAAGATTTGAACCTTCCCTTTGACAATTGGAATACCTCCCTTTAGTAACAGGTCGAACTCGTCTTTATCCAAAACCCTGTCAATAGGGGACGGCGCCTCGTTCTCGTTCTTCCAATGAAAGAGTTCCACCTCTGTAATATCCATACCAGAGAGCATTGATTTCAATCTGCGATCTGTAAGCCAGTTGGGAAGTTTTATCATAGCTCGAGGATTGATTCAAGTTCTCTTTCGGCAGCTAGTTTAACAATGAACTCTACGCGTCTATTCATTTTCTTCTGCTTAATGGTCTTGTCCTTGGCGATGATAGGTCGAGAAGAAGAAAGACCGCTGGCACTGCTGTTTTGCTGTAACCACAGGTTAGTACTCCTTGACTTCCTAACTGTTTGATGGTTTAAGAAATACTTAAGAACTGAAAGAGACCTGTTCTGAGATAGGCTCATATTTGTCATGTATGATCCTTCGGTACTTGCATGGCCTTCAACTCTAAGTTCATCGATATATTCTCTATTGTCACCTCGATTTAACCGAGTCAGGTACCTCGGGATAAAGGAATCCAAAATGGATTTGAATTCACTGGAGAGTATATCAGTAGTTCCGATAAATTGATTTCCTCCACGAAAACTAATGGTGAGCGTTGAAGCATTGATAGTAGCATTCCACTTGGCCGTATCAGAGGCGAACTCTTCAAGCAGATCCTTATAGATGGACTCTTTGATCTCTACATAGGTTTCAGCTTTCTCACGGAGGAGCGCTTTCTTGGCCTCAATTCGCTGGATATAAATAACAGCGATGAGCAGGAAAATCATCATTAGAACCGACATTAAATCTGAAATAGGTAGCCATTCAGATCCGTCGTTCTCTTTCTTAAAAAGAGCCATTACTTATTCTTGTTTTTTAAGATCAGCAACTCCTTGTCCAAGTTTTGCACTACCTCTTTAAGAGAGCCATATTTTTCAACAAATGCTTGAGACATGCTTATCATACCCGTGCCTAGAGACTCAATGGTTTTTTCGAGTTCTTTATCAGTTCGCTCGCGGTAATCAATAATCTGTTTATTAGCCTCAGCGATCATCTCGTCAATATTTTTACTGAAGGACTCGAGGACTTCCTTTTGCTTGTTCGCAATATCACGGATCATCTCTTGGCTTGAATCTTCTTGATTCTCTAGCACCTCTTTGATTTGCTTTGAAACTCCATTCAGTTCGTCTAGGATTTTTGGTACACCTTGAGATATCGACTGTGAGGTATCCACTAGGTATTTAATGCCATCGGCAACATTTTCAACAGTCTTTCCGAATTCATTTTGAGCGCCAGCCCATTTATCAATTGATGAAGCAGTATTTTCAATAACGGGACTCAAACCTTCAAGACTACTAGCTACTTCAATAAGTTTTTCTGAAGCTAACGCTGTTTTTTCTGCGTAAAGTTTTTGCCATTCATTCAACTTACCAACGCTTTCGTCGAGTAATTTAAAGTTACCACCTAACTGCTCACTTAGTTGATTATTAAAGTCTTTTATGATATCATTTAAAGCTTCGATCAGTGCTTTCTGATTGTTTTCAATCATCTTCGATGCGAAACCATCGAATGAATTCCTGAGCTTAACTTGTTCAGATAGCATTTCATCCCGAAGAGATAAAACGGCATCGGAAACCTCTACGGTCATGTGTTTAGTTGCATCAGAGAATTCAGTTCTCATCCGAACTATTTGAGTCAAAAGGGAGCTGTCACTATCTCCTGCAATTGCACGGGTCATTTTGGTTACTTCCTTAATCAGAAGGTCTACTGGTTCGTTTTCAGTACTGTCTTCTAATGGCCATCTCCATAAAGGAACCCTAAAGCGAATAAAAAGATTCGAAAGCATTCCCGACACAGAAGTAATAAAAGCAAGCTTTAGACTGTTGATCAAATTTTGAATTCCAATCGATTCGTCTTGAAGATTAAATGCCGCAAGCCCAATAAGAACGCCTAAAAATGTGCCGAAAATCCCAATGGTTAATACTAAGCCAGAGATAGAGTTTGCGCTATATCGTGATTTGATAACCCTAAATAAGGGGAGTGTTAAGGCCGCTAGAGCGATCAGGTAACCTATATATTCAGAATATGGTTGGAGGAATTGTAATATTTGATTCATATGTTTATCGGATGAATTCTAAAAGTACGCTTCGCCCTTATCAAAATGAAATAATTACCCGATTGAATTCTCAATGGCAGGACCGTACACACCGTGTTATGATTCAAATGCCAACTGGTACAGGGAAAACTGAAGTTTTTGCAGCAATAGTCGAAAGGTATCTCCGGGATCATAATGACCAAGTACTCATCTTAGTGCATCGAAAAGAGCTCGTGGAGCAGATCATTGAACGAATGAAGAAATTTGAGATTGCTTCAACTCGTATTCAAGCTGGGTATAGATCGGATACAACAAAAAGGGTGTTTGTTGGAATGGTTCAGTCCATGAAAAAGAGGATGGGAGCACTTAAAAATGTTGGTTTAATAATCATTGATGAGGCGCATCATTCGGTTGCAAAGAGTTACGTTCAAATACTCAGAGCTTTCCCCAAAGCCTTACAGTTAGGTGTAACCGCGACCCCGATAAGGCTCAATGGCGAAGGATTTAGACATCTATTTGATGAGTTGCTTTGCTCTTATGGAGTGAAAGAATTTATGTCACGTGGATTTCTTTCGAATTATCGTCACATCGCTACGAGTGTCATAGACCTTAAAAAACTGGCTGTGGGTAAAACTCGCGAATTCACCGAAGAGAGTTTGATGGATGTAATGGGGGAAGAGACCGTAATGGCCAATGTGGTTCAGGGTTACTTTGATCATGCAAATGGGAAGAAGGCTATAGTTTTTGCTGTTACCATTGTGCATTGCCACATGATTGCGGAGCGATTTAAAATACGTGGTGTCAGGGCAGAGGTTATTAGCAGTCTAACGAAAAAAGATGAGCGTTCTCGACTTTTGGATTTGTTTATCCAAGGAGAAATTAAAGTATTAGTAAACGTTAATATCTTCAGTGAAGGATTCGATTGTCCCGATATCGAAGCGGTAATTCTAGCTCGCCCTACTAAATCGATTGCGATGTACTATCAACAAGTAGGTCGTGTTCTAAGGCCACATAAAAACAAGGAACATGGTATAGTACTTGACAATGCCATGCTTTGGAAGGAGCATGGATTAGTTACTCAGGATATAACCTGGACCCTGGACGCAGCTGAGGTAGTTAAAGATACCAAGGCTGAAATTTCTGAGGGCATGAAACTGCCACCGGGAATAAGTTTACCTGAGATTATTGAAGACGATAGCCTTGAAATGGAAATGATTGAAGAAACTACCAACGACGAGTTAGTAGGTATTGATCTAGTGGTTGCCATGGCTGCAGTGTTTAAAGGTCAACTGTCTTTATTTGACACTTTAAGCGATGATTTATTAGAAGTCGTTTTTCAGCCTATACTTACAGCACAGGAAATTAAGAGTCTGTATGTGGGCGAAACAAGCATTCCTTTGCAAGAGCCTCTCTTTACCGTTGTTGCGTATCTAGAATTACTAGGTATTGCAAATCACTCCGATATTCTTGATTGGAAGCAAGGTCAACGCCTATATTCAAAAGTTGCTTCTTCTAATTATGGCGCATTCGAAGAAGTGATGAGCTGGTTGCAACTCTATGATGCATGTAACCACTTTAGCTACGAAACTATTTGCGTTCAGTTAGCGGATGCTATCGAAATTGCGATTAGGAAGGGTATATTAAGCGATTTCAGCGATATGGACGAATTGAAGAATCAACTTCTCAACTATCAGGAGAATACTATTGATAGGGTGATTGAAAAACTATCTATTTCTGAGTTGGTCAATGGTTGTTTTTGACGGTCATTCTTTACTTTAAGTTTAACTTGGGATTTCTCGCCTAGCGGCGAAAGAACCCTTCACGGGTGCCCTTGTACCCAACTAAAATAGTAAGAAAGCCATCCGCTGCTCCGCAGCGTTTGGCTTTTTTTCATTTCGGTACTCGCTAAAGCAAGCTTTGCTCG
>Ga0233444_10005207_pt1 | contig 12112 bp, 12 predicted proteins | sample SI_124_October20_6_FD_182792 | JGI IMG/M metagenome (GOLD analysis project Ga0233444, IMG submission 182792) | Seawater microbial communities from Saanich Inlet, British Columbia, Canada - SI_124_October2016_10_MG | ecosystem: Environmental > Aquatic > Marine > Inlet | place: Canada: British...
CTCTACCTCAAACTCATAGACGTTTTATTCCCTGTATTTTTTGTAATTGGAATTGGTTATTACTTAGGTAAAAAAAATCCTAACATAAGCACAGACTTTATAACTACCTTTGCTGGCAATGTTGGTACACCTGCAATGATTTTCTATACAATCACTACGACTGGTGTAACCCTAAGCGTTTTCACTGAATACTTTATTTACGCATTAATAATAATCGGAGGATTTTCTCTTGTAGGTATTTTGTTTTTATTATTATTAAAAAAAGATTTCATCAGTGAACTTCCGCCATTAATTTTACCTAATACTGGAAACATGGGTATTCCAATTTGCTTATTCGCATATGGAACAGCTGGGCTAGGGGTGGCTTCTGCAATTGCATCTGTAGTCATTCTTCTTCACTTTACGCTTGGTGTCCTTTTAGCAAAGAAAAGTTTTTCATTAGAAATATTAATTAAGAATATGCCAATTTATGGAATAATAGTTTCAGTTATATTCTTATATTTTGAGTGGGATGTACCAGGGTATTTAGAAAACACTACTTTTTTACTTACATATGCCACTATATTTTTAGTTTTGATGTCCTTAGGTATAGCTTTATCAAGGTTAAAGGTTGTATCATGGACCCACGCATCAATTCTAGGTGCTGTGAGGGTAATTATAGGCCCTATAATTGGATTCAGTCTTATTAAGTTCCTTAATTTAAACGGTTTTGCTGCTGGTGTTTTATTAATACAATCATGTATGCCTAGTGCTGTATTAACTTACTTAGTAGGGTCTATGTATTCGGAGAAAAAGGTCGTTGATAGTGTTGCTAGTGTTATTGTAACTTCTACTATTATGTCATTTATTACAATCCCAATAGTAGTTTTTTATAGTATTAAATATTTCCAATAAATACAGTTACTTACATTAAATAATTAAACTAATATATTAAGTTATAGGTAAATAATATTGCTATATTAATAAAATAACCTAAATAAACATTGATAAATAAGATAAATAAATAAGTTATATTAACGAAATTTAGTTTAAAAAATTAGTAAATTAGCTAATTATTTAACGAAAAATGAAAAAATTGGCAATTTATAGATCTTGCTAGTGTAAATATTGTTTAAAATAGGGGTTTTTAGACGCTTCCAAAACCCACAAATAACAACATTTATAGAAGCCCTGCAGTATTAGAATATAGCGTTTAAAAGGCCATAGAGGGTGTTTTTTTTTGAATTAGCTATTTTGAAGTACAACTTACTAGTGTGTGGGTAAAAAATAAAGGTAAATAGGGGTTAATAGACTAAATCGCCCGTCAAATAACAACTCTAGAGCGATATACCCTCTTTTTTTAGCAATAATCTCTTAGTTTTAACACCTCCTTTGCCTGAATATCCTCCGAGAGTACCGTCAGATCTAATTACCCTATGACAAGGTATTTTGGGTGCATAGGGGTTTTTGCCTATAGCATTAGCCACAGCACGCACTGCAAGAGGCCTTCCTATACCTTTAGCCACCTGAGAGTAGGTTTTAACCGTACCACAGGGTATTTTCCTCAAATAAGCCCAAACTTTTAGCTGGAATTTAGTACCATTTAGCATCATTAGTCAAAAATTAAGTAAATTGTAAGAGAAATACCTCCTATAAGGCCTATTATTAAGCTTAAAGCTATCAATTTTTTTCCTTTTGAACTCGAGTTAGTCCAGAAATATGATATTCCGTAAACAGCAGCTATAAATGCTGCTATGGGAAGAATAAATTTAATCATAAGTTTTAAAATTATACGTATTGACATCAAAAATCATTTAATATATTACTAACGATAATTAATGGTTATCAATAGTAATATTTAAAAATGAATGAATTAGTAACAGATATTAAAAAATTACAGAATGAAACATTAAAGAATTTAGAGAATTCTAAAGCCTTAAACACAGTAAGAGCTTACAAATCAGACTTTGAAGATTTTGGATTATTTTGTGTAAAGAATGGTTTTAACAACTTGCCCTCTGAACCAAAAATCGTGTCTTTATATTTAACGTATTTATCAAGCAAAGAAGCAAAAATAAGCACTATTAAAAGAAGGCTGGTATCAATTGGAGTAATTCACAAAATGAAAGGCCATTATCTTGATACAAAACACCCAATTATAATTGAGAATTTAATGGGGATCAAAAGAAGAAAAGGAACAATTCAAAAAGGAAAAAAACCGTTATTAATCAGTAATTTAAAAAAAATAATTGATGTAATTAATAAAGAAAAAGTGTCTGATATTAAAAAACTTAGAGATAAAGCGATGTTATTGATAGGTTTTTCCGGTGGATTTAGAAGAAATGAAATTGTCTCAATAGACCTAGAAGATATAGAATTTGTTTTTGAAGGTGTAAAGATAACAGTAAAAAAATCAAAAACTGATCAATTTGGCGAAGGCTTAACTAAAGGTATCCCCTACTTTGAAAATTCATTATATTGCCCAGTTACTAATTTAAAGAGATGGATTAATACGTCAAAAATCAAAAGAGGACCTATATTTGTTAAATTTTCAAAAGGCCCTAAAATAACAAGCCATAGATTATCAGATCAATCAGTTGCTCTGATTATAAAAGATTATTTATCTAAAGCAGGAATTGATAGCAATAATTATTCTGGACATAGTTTAAGATCTGGATTTGCAACTTCTGCAGCAGAAGCTGGAGCTGAAGAAAGAAGTATAATGGCTATGACAGGCCATAAATCCACTGAAATGGTAAGAAGATATATCAAAGAAGCTAATTTATTTAAAAATAACGCTCTTAATAAAATTAAATTTTAATTTTAGCTTATATTTTTCTTTAAAGGATCGTTCAAAAAAATATCAGATAAAATAGAAGAATTTTTTTTAGCAGCAGCTAAATAACTTGAGTAATTTTTTTTAATTATTTCAATTTTTTTAACAGTTTCATCTAAATTATTAGACTCTTCGTAAGACCTATGAATCAAAACATCTTTCATATACTTTAAATTAGAAGGTATAATCATTGGGATCTGATGGGTTATGCTAGAATAAATTGTAGATGGGTTACCTAAATTAATCTCATCTATATTATGTAAAATTGGCATAATATCAATTTTCTGGAGAGTGCTCCTAAACTCTTTATAATCAAGGTACTTTTGATAAATAACAATATTTTTATTTAATGCAGCCATTGCATGAAGTTTCTCACTTGCAACCCTAACGGATTCATCAATTTTAGCGTATTGAATTATAAATTTGTAATTATCTGATGTCTTAATTAATTTATCAATTAATTCAGGCAATAAATTAAACCCTCTATTTACTCTAGCATCACCCATATAGCCTACAGTCTTAAAAGAATTATTAATTTTTCTATTAAAAAAAACCCAAGGAATATTTGATTTAAATATCCCGTTATTGAAATTTAGTTTTTTTATAAATATATCGTAATTTTTTTTTGTTAAAACGTACAAAAATATTTTTTCTTTAATAAGAAAATATTTGATCTGATTTAAAAAAAAATAAAAACCACCGATCTTTTTTTCATTAGGTGTATACAATATTCGTAAATGTATTTTTGGAATATTAATCTTAATTCTAGCTAAAAAACTTGCTAAAGACATATGCTTGTTTCTTGTTGTTTGAAAAAAAATATGATCATTTGTAGTAAATTTGTTTTTGTTTATAAAATTAAATATTTCTAAAAAATATTTAGGTATTATCAAACGATTTGCAGTAACGGCAATTAAATAATTAATAAGATTTCTTTTGTATAAAAAGAAAAAAACCAAAATAATTGTTAAAAAAAATCTATGCAGTATTGAAAAAAATTCGAATAAATAGTGTAGGATTTTTCTTTCTTTTTTTTCAAAAATATTTCTATTTAAAATCTTATATATCTTGAGTTCATTTGGAATAAATGTATTTTTAGAATTAAAAGATGTGTTTAAAAGACTAAAAATTTCAAAATTATCTTTAAAGAAATAATAAGACTCAATTAAATTATCAAGATAATGGCCTCCGGGACCTATCATTTCCGTCTCTAATAAAAGTAATTTTTTTTTCACTTATTAAATCTTATATTTAGCTAAACCAGAGTCTCTTACCAAATTAATACATATAGAAGTTTTTAGCTTATGTTTTGGTTTGATATCATTAATCAATATACGTTCTCCATAAGGTAAATCGAATAATACTTTATCAAACCTTAATTTATTTTTATTTAAAAAATTAAGTGTTTTTCTTGCGTATTTTCTTTTCCTACTAGTTGTTAAAATTATCTTGTCATTTTTGGGTATTTGTTTAAAAAATTTTTTTACACCAGCTAAGAGCGTGTCTTTTTTATCAGTAATATAGCCATTATGTTTTAATATAGTTCCATCTAAATCAATAAACCATGAATGTGCTAATTTTTTAGTTAATTTAATTTTCTTCATTATTTAATCTAACGCTCTATTCATCCAATATATTCCGTTATAGAAACTTGCCAGAATTGAATCTACGTCATCTTTCACATACCCACTTAATGAAAGCCATATAAGAGAATGAATAATTTCGATTTTTTTCATTTTGGAATGAAAATGTAATTTAAAAATATTTTCACCTCCTTCTGGATATATATTGTCCATCATAATTTCTACACTATAATTATCAACATATAGTTTAAACTTTCTTCTATTAAATGAGTCATAATTTCCGATTAATGAATAGTATACTTTTGAAATATCATAATATTTATCCCCCATAATATTCGAACTATTAGCAAAGTACCCCCTTGGATCAAAAAATTTTGTAGACATATTTTTTTTTATAAGAATATTTGAAAAAGTGGGATCTCCGTGAATAGAATTAAATTTAGAATTAAACAGTTCATTACTTATTTGTTTAAAAATTTTAATATTTTTTCTATGTAGATAATTTTTACATTTTTTTCCATTTATTGTGAAAGTTTCTACAGAAGAAAAATTAGGTATTATTTTTGAAACAGAATTTAATCTATTCATTGTTTTTTTGATGTAAACTTCTTCGATATCTTTTTTAATAGATTGCTCCTCTCTTTTTAAATGTAAATTTTCTAAACTAAGTAGAATATTATCAACAATTTTACTCAATTTCTTTTTATCTAAATTTTTAAACTCAAATACATGAGTTCCATTAATTTTTTCCATTTTAAAAGGTTTTTTTGAATATATTTTTGGGATATCTTTATAGTTTAAAGCAGCTACTTCAGAGTACCATTTGTATTCTTTTTCTATAAGATGGTCGTAATTTTTATCGATTGATTTTTTGATAACGAATTTTTTATTAATTTTGATATCATTAAAATATCTGCCATATCCTATTTTATTATAGGAATTTTCAATTGTTGAAAAATCACCTAATTCTTTGAGATTGTTAACTTGGGTAGAGTAAAAATTATTTAAATTTTGCGAACACCATTTTACAAATTCACCGGATTTAGGTAATTTTTTTAGTATTTTTTTATTTTTAAAAAAAAAAATACCAGGTATCCCGCTATTATTTGATGGTTTTTCCACCATTTTATTTTTGCTTATCGACCATCTGCAGGTAAAAGCAGAAGTAGTAACTATGCTAGGACTTTTTTTAAAATCAGGCAAGTTGGTGATTATCAAATCAGACCAAATTATAATTAATTCCTTTTTATTGTCTATAGAATTTAAAACTTGATCTATACCAGCGCAAGTGCCCTTTTCTTTAGTAGTATAAATTTTGTAATTAACTTTTGGTTTATTGATTTTAAAATATTTTTTTAATTTGTCAGTTTGATAATCGGCTATTATGTGAAAATTTGATTTTTCAAGTAAATCAAAAATATGAAATATTACTGGTTTGCCTTCATATGAAACAAGACATTTAGGCTTATTCCAAGTAAAGTGCCTCAATCTTGATCCCCTGCCTCCAGCTTGAACTATAATTTCATATTTTTTTTTTTTATTATTCATTATTAGTTTTATAATTTAAAATTTTGATATAAAGAAGTTTAAGTTTGCACATTAATAATTCTAAAATATAAGAAACACTCAGCGATGGATCGTCTAATTCTTTTGTATATAATGTATTTGCTTTTAAAAAATGTTTTTTAAAAAATTTAATACTAATTCCCCATTTTTTTAAAAATATCTTTGAACTTTTACTGCCCAAGTCTTTTACTGAAAAGTATATAAATTTCTTTTCATCTCTTAGTGTTTTAGATTCAAAATGATAGACTTTTGAACTGCCTATCATTTTAAATATTCTTACACCTATTTTCCATAGTTTTAATGCAAAATCTGGATCTGATCCTGCACCTGGAAAAAATTCTTCACTAAAACCACCTGTTTTTAACCATAATTCTTTATGAACAAGATGGGGCGCCCATGTAGATCCCTGCAAGTCACTAAATTTTTTTTTATTGATATTGGCTAACAATTTTTTTTCATTGAATTCCTCATTATTATTTCCACAATTCAAACTGTCGATACCAAATGTGTTTACTTGGGTGCTAGAAAGATAAAAATTTTTATGTTTAATGCTTTTAACTTCATTAAGCATGGCTTCATCCCAGTTCGGGCAAAAATAAAAATCATCATGTGAGTATAAAATATAATCATGTATAGATTTTTTAGAAACTAAATTTACAGCTTCACAAAGACCAATATTTTCATCAGATGAAGTATATGTAATATTATTTGATTTTAAGAAATCTTTAGTCCCATCTGAACCAATATTAACATGTACTAGAATTTGATGACTATATTTAGAGTTTTTTCTTAAACTATTTATGCAAATTTTTAAATAATTTAGATTATTTAATGAGGGAATAATTATCGAAAACATTTATTTTTTTATTACCAAAAATCTGCCTGTTTGATAATTTTCGTATTTATCTTTGATTTCATCGGCAGCTTTTTTAACACCATATTCAACTTGATTATAATCATCTAAGACTATTGTAGAGTTATTCTTAATTTTTTTAAGAATTATACTAAGGTCTTCCTTAACTGTTTCATAGGAATGACCTCCATCTAAAAAAACAAAATCAATTTTTTCAAGATCAATTTTACTTAATAAATCTTTACTATAACCTTGATGCAAGTGGATTAAATTATTAAATTTTTTTAACAATATATTTACTCCTTTTAAGCTATTTGGGTGATTTCTTAAAATATAATTAAAATATATATATTTAAATGGATTTGAATAATTATTAGAAATCGGTGTAAATTCTTTGTCATTATTTACATTTTTATCGAGACCAAATAAATCTATTCCGGTATATTGAAAATCATTTCCGTGAAATTTAAGTAACAATTCACATACATTCCTAGCTGTAACACCTTCTAACACACCAACTTCTAAAAAAGATTTTGGTTTATATTTTTTTACTAATTCTAAAAAAATATTAGCGTTCGCCTTATCTTTTTTAAAACTGCTTTTTCTAAAATAAGTTTTATATTTCATGTTTATTCCCAATAAAATTTGGGTGTTTTTAATTTTAATGTCTTTGAAATAATAAATTTAGATATTATCTTTGAGTTAAAATATTTATGATATTTTTCCCAACCATTTTTAGCAATAATTTTTCTTAATTTATCATTTTTTGTATATTTAATAATTTTTTTAGCTAAATCACTTAGATTTTTATATGTAACTATTTCTCGATTATTAAGAAAGTTGCTGATCTTCGTTTTTTCATCAACAAAAACTAGCAAGCCATTCCCGATAAGTTGCGCAAATCTATCGCTGCTGTAATATTTTACTGGTTTACCCTGACTTAAATTTAAACCCATTTTAGAATTTGCTATTTTGTTTATAAAGTTATCTGCCCATACGGGTTGATTATTATTCATCCCATAAAGATCATATTTTATATTTGGTGTAAGACTTCTCAATTTTTCAATAAATATTTCTCTTTCATCAAATTTACCTTTTTTTAATATTCCTCTATGAACACCATGACTCATTGCAAAAAATACATCATTATTTAAATAATCATTTTCAAAGTTTTTTAATTTTTCAAACGATTCATCTACCGGGTTCGGCAAAAAATAAACTGGATTAATTTTTTTAAATTTAAGGGTTTTTGGATCACTTGTACAAAAATTAGCATCCATTAAATCATATTTATGTCTAAAACGGCTTAAGTTTTTAATCCATTTACTATCCATTCTATCAAGAAACCATTGGCACATCTTTATGTCTGGGTATGTTTTTTTAATAAATAATATCGATTCTCTTTTTATTAAATCAGCATGGCCAAATATAATTATATCAGGCAAATAATTACTTATGACTTCTATAAATTTTTTATTTAATTTTTTAGATCCATCTAAATCATTTAATTTTCTATAATAACTTATAATATCTCTATCACTAAATTCTAAAACACTATGATTTAATCTAATAAATCCATTATTTATTCTTTTTCCCGTATTATAAAATAATCGACCATTATGTCTTTCATTGAAGTTCGTTACATGTAAAATTTTTAATTTTTTATCTATAGATGTTTTTTTTCCATAGTTTTCTATTTCATATCTGTATTTATCAATTAATTGTGAAGCATTTTTATGTGTTAGATTGAAGTTTTTAAGAGATAAACTCTGTAACTCTTTTCTAAATTTTGTGTCTACTATTAATTTATTTATTGCTTTATAAACTTCACCTTTATTTAATATATTTAGTATGACACCATTGGTAATAGTTTCAGGTAAACCACCTCTATTCGTTATAACAACTGCACAACCACAACTAGCTGATTCCAAACTCGTTCTACCGAAAGGCTCTTCCCATCTAGAACAAACTACAGAAATACTACTTTTTTTAAATATTTTTATAACATCTGAATGATTTTTAAATCCTAAAATTTTTAATCTTTTATGTGAAAAGTTAATCTTTTCCCGTTCTTCATCTCCTATAACAACAGCTTCCCAATCGTGATAACGATTTAGTATATTAATAATAGCTGAACCAAAAACATCGTATCCTTTAGCTTTATTTAATTTTCCAACAAAAGTAATTATTTTTCTTTTATTCCTTAAAATTACTTTTTGTTTATCTGTACTCTGTCTAATTACAATTAATTTTTGTGATTTAAAATAAATTTCTTCTAAATTAGTTAAGAATCTATTTTTTGACCATTCACTGTTAAAAACAATTTTAGAACAAATTGATATTAATTCTATTCTTTCATTAGATGTTCTTGATCCACTCATGCTCATCGGGTCATTATGAAAATATAAAACTTTTTTAGTGTCATTTTGAGGCAGCAATTTCAGGTAAGCAGGCCTATTATGAATTTCAATTATATCTGATGGTTTTTTGTTTTCTAATTTAACAAAATTTCTTATGTAGGTAGCAGTCTGACTGCCAAAACCCATAATTTTTTTTGAAATATCTATATTTTTATATCTAATATTGTACTTTTTTTTAAATAATGTGTTCCCATAAACTGTAATAAATTTTTTGTATTTACTTTTTTTAATTACAGAATTTAAAAAAATTGATACGGCTCCAGGATATTCTGGTGAAAAATTTTCCTTATAGGGTAATAGAATAGAAATTTTCATATTTTAATTTATTTCTAAAAGACCTATTGTTCTTTATATAATATTCTCTAGAAATAGCTTCACTTTTTGAATTAAATTTTTCTTTGTATATTAATACCCATTTTCTACCTCTAGTAAATTTAGCTCCTTTTCCAGAATTATGTAGAGCTATTCTTTTTTTTAGGTTATTAGTATAACCAACATAAGTAATTGGTTTTATGCCCTTAGACTTGAGCATATAAACGTAAAAATTCATTTAAAATCAATAACCTTTTGACTCAAGTCCTTTTTTTTTACCTTTTAATATCTCAAGATCTGACTTTGCTCCCGAAGCAATATATCGACTGTCTGAGCCTACTGTTACTAAATTAAAACCTCTATCAATCATTTTTTGAGCATATTCTGGTGTTCCATTATGAAGTCCGGTTAATAAATTTCTTTTTTTTGAAGCTTCTAGTATTCTTAATATTTCATTAAATGCCTTTGTATTTTCAGGTTTATCAAATCCAGGTTCTTCTCCTACAGCTAAACTTAAATCTGCTGGACCTATATATATCCCGTCTAGATTTGGTGTGTCCAAAATTTCATCTAATTTTTCTAATGCTTCCTTTGTTTCTATCATCGCTAATTTTAGTATTTCATTATCCGCATGTTTAGCGTAATCACTCCCACCATATATACTTGCTCTTATAGGCCCAAAACTTCTGTAGCCATTTGGAGGATATTGACATGCTTGTACAAACCTTTCAGCTTCATTTCTGTTACTTACCATAGGACAAATAACACCATAACAACCGGCATCTAAAATTTTCATAATTTGCCCTGGTTCATTCCAATTAACTCTAGCTAAAGGTGTTGTTTCTGTTGAAGAGATAGCTTGAAGCATATTTACGGCATTGGGATAATCTATTAAGCCATGCTGCATATCAATTGTAATAGAATCCCAGCCCTGATTAGCCATTATTTCCGCTGAGAAAGAACTGGGGACTGCTAACCAACTATTAATAATTGGTTTACCTGCCTTAAATAATTCTTTAAGTTTATTTTTTCTCATTCGTAAGAAATGCCGAAATGGGTATACTTTATATTCAAGTAATCTTTAATCGCCATAGAACCACCTTCTCTACCATAACCAGTTTGCTTAATCCCTCCAAACGGTGCCTCTGCAACTGCTACTACCGGTGTATTGACTGCAACACATCCTGTTTCCAAAATTTCTGATGCTTTATTAGCTTTTTTTAAGTCAGTTGTGTAAATATAGCTGCATAAGCCTAAATCATTATCATTTGCCCTATCCATTACTTCGTCAAAATTTTTAAAAGATAAAATTGGAACAATAGGACCAAATGGTTCTTCCTTCATGATTGTGAAATTGTCTTTTATATTATCAAATATTGTAGGCTCATAGTAATAACCTTTATTAAAGTTTGCATTTCTTTTTCCACCCAATAAAATTTTTCCACCTTCTTTTTTTGTAGTTTCAACTAATTTTTCAACACCTTCTAATCTTTGTTTAGTACATAAAGGGCCAAGTAAAGTATCTTTATCCATTCCGTTACCAATTTTTAATTTTTTTGTTTTTTCCACCATTAAATTAGCAAATTCATCTTTTTTACTTTCATGAATATAAAATCTATTAGGAGAAATACAAACCTGTCCATTGTTTCTAAATTTTGAAGTTATTGCCATATCAGTAACTTTATTTAAATCTACATCATCAAAAACAATAAAGGGAGAGTGGCCACTAAGTTCCATCGTAACTCTTTGAACTTTATCTGCTGCTTGTTTTAATATTAATTTACCAACTCTAGTTGATCCTGTAATTGATATTTTTTTAACTATATCTGATTTAATTAATTCTTCGGAAATTCCTGCTGGATCACCTGATAACAAATTAACTACACCGGGAGGTACACCTGCTTCTCTACATATATCTATTATTTCCATTACACTACCAGGCGTTATTACATCTGGTTTAACAATTACTGAACAACCTGCAGCTAAAGCAGTTGAAATCTTTCTTGAAGCTAAAATAACAGGAAAATTCCAAGGTATTAATGCAGCTACGACACCAACTGGTTGATACATCACATGAATTTTTGTGTTAGGAAAACGACTTTGATTAATTTCTCCAAAAATTCTTTTAGTTTCTTCTGAGTTCCATTCAAATATATCAGCTGCGCCCCCTATCTCACCTGGACCTTCCGTTAATGGTTTTCCAACTTCTAATGTTAACCATTTGGATAAAACATCAACTCTTTCCTTCATTAATTCAGAAATTTTTCTTATAATTTTTGATCTTTCCCATGGAGATGTATTTCTCCAAACTTTTAAACCTTTTTCAGCTGATTTTAATGCTTTTTGAATATCTTCACTATTTGCTTTTGAGGCTTTTCCAATAACTTCTTCAGTTGCTGGATTTATAACGTCATACGTTTCACCACTTGCAGATTTTTGCCATTTACCATCGATGAATTGTCCGTATTTTTCGTACATATATTGTTGAAATTAGAATATTAATTAAATAGTTTATATTGAATTTATGAAAAACATTCAACTTACTTGTGCTCACGCTTTAGTT
>Ga0233444_10005208_pt1 | contig 12112 bp, 11 predicted proteins | sample SI_124_October20_6_FD_182792 | JGI IMG/M metagenome (GOLD analysis project Ga0233444, IMG submission 182792) | Seawater microbial communities from Saanich Inlet, British Columbia, Canada - SI_124_October2016_10_MG | ecosystem: Environmental > Aquatic > Marine > Inlet | place: Canada: British...
GGTAGAGCACCTGACTGTAGTTGTGTAAAAACAAACGTCTCAGCAGACATCAGGGTGTCCCCAGTTCAAGTCTGGGAGCGGGGACCACATTGGCAACGCGTCGCTTTGGCGTAGTCTACGCTCAATCGAGAGGCTGATCGTTTCCAATCGTATCCTCTCTCGTGGGAGCGGGACAGTTTCGGGGGACGTTCAGTCTTATCCTAGGCTCTTGAGTCGTTTGGGAGGGAAAGATATTGGGTAAAGGAAACAAACATAATTTGTAGTAAAAAGATATTTTTTGTATAATACAAATTTATATGCCTGATGGTCTACGACTAGACATGGCCCTGACCCCAAACCAGATCGCCGAGTTGCTCAAACTACGTGCCCTCGGATGGAGTCAATCCGAGATTGCTGAGAAACTGAATACATCTCAGCAGGTCATCGGTTATCAACTAAAAAAGCTCAAGGAACAATCCAAGAAAAAAGGGACTGACGAGGTGTTCAATGCGGCACTCATGGGAGGGCTCGCTGGAGCCGCCGCAGGAATTGGGATTGTGGCATTACTCGAATTGTTGAAGGACTCAAAGAAGTGAAGGTGAAGAAATGACGAAAAAGAAAGTATATGATTACATCATTGATGGTTCGAACGTTCTGCATGAAAGTAAGATGTGGGGGGATGAAAAAACTGAGTTCGAAGGAGAAATGGTCGATGCCATAAATGTCGAACGAATTGAACTCACTTTGGCCTATTTTCAAACGAGGGGGTACAATGTTCTAATTTGTGTAGATTATTCTACTCACAAGAAATATACTGATAAGAAATTGCCAATAAAGCCCAGCCGCAACGCCTTCAGTAGGTTCTTTTCCAAGAATAAAAACCTAATCCATAGGATTCAATCTGATGCGGACATGGTTAAACTGAAGCAGGAAAACCCCGGTTCAATAATTGTCACGAATGACTCGTTTGCCAAAGAAATCAACGCAGAAAATAATACCTCTGGTTTCACAAAAGATCAATGGCAAAACGAGGCTAAAGTTCGGCAAGAATTTGGATTCAAGGATGGATCTTTTACCCTCGCGCGCAAGAAGTATAAGTTCACCAAAGGTAAGGAGTTGGCAAACAAACCACTCGACAATAAGGACTTAGAAACTACAAAACCTGATGACCCTCATTATCTCGATAATATACGCTCTCGATTGCAGTCTTTAGATGATCGAACACAGAGCCAGAATTCGAAAATCAATAACATTAATTCCATTGTTCAGGATTTAAGCGCTATGATTGAGGATTTCACTACATCGAGCACCAAATCAAATTCCACCGAGCTCATACCATGTAAATTTAAAGACGAGTTCGGACAGAGTCATCTCTGCCTCCTTGGTGAGAATTTATACATATGGCAAGATGGAAAATGGATCGAGATAGCGCTTGGAGGGAACTGAATGGCTTGGACTGAGCAAAAAACAAAATCATGCAAACAGTTGACTGAAATCCTCGTTTCAAACCGAGCAGTGGAGAGCAACCCCGGCGGACTCCAGGCAAATGCCACATTGGTTCAGCAGTTGTTCAAACAGAATGGATGTACAATACGAACGATTGAAAACCCAAACGCCGAATACCGACCAGTTATCATCGCACAGCGTGGCGAGGTGGCCAATCGTCCCACAGTTGGGTTCTTTGGGCATTACGATGTTGAAGAAGCAGACGCTGAGCAATGGTCCGTTGACCCCTGGGTGCTCAGTGGAAAAGACGGGAGATGGTACGGGCGTGGTGTTGCTGACAACATCGTCCCTCTCGCACAACGCATCCTTCTCGTCAACGAACTTGCTGAGCATTGCAATCTTGTTTTTGTTCTCCAAGGAGAGGAAGAAATAGGCAGTCCGTTTGCAATGGAGATATATCCAAAGTTGGCGTTGCCAAAAGTCGATGCTTGGGTCGAGGAAACGGGCTATTTCTATAAAACCGGTAAGCACCGAATTATGGCAATGAATGTTGACGGGGCCCTTGAGCGGGCCATAGATGCGATCAAGAAATTGAATGCTAACGACAACCGAGACTCTTCGGTTCGTATTCGACCGATGAACAAAGCTTTTGGGAATCAAGGCTGCCCTTGCTTGGTCCACTTGCTGAAAGATATCCCTTACATTGCCCTTGGTCCCAATGACGACCACTCCACGATTCATGGGGTCGATGAGTCCATCGATCCCGGTCTTTTGGGCATCTCGGCGCGGCAATTATTACGCCTCTGTGAGGTGCTCGCAAGTGGTTGAGTTTGATTTGGAATTGACCAATGAAGACGTGGTTTGCTTTCTGAAACAGATTCATGTTGGAAAAAGAGCTGCCAACAGCCAATTTTTAAATGAGATTGTGTCGGGAATCGTCGAGCATATCCCTTTTCAAAACATTACCATGTTGACTGGGCCCCGTCATCGTCCATCTGCCGACTGGATAAAGCGAGAAATGTTAACAGGTTTGGGCGGTTTATGCACAGTTCGCAATCCCTTTCTATACGCTTTTTTGAAAAAGTTAGGGTTCGATGTTCGTTTTGTATCTTCGACCATTCTTGAACCAGATTGTCATATATCGTTGATCGTCTCACTCGATGATGGTGAGTGGTGGGTTGATGTTGGAAATGGCTACCCTTATTTTTCACCGATACGACTCGGGGATGAGTCGCCTCAATCGAATTGGTTTTTCCGTTATCGCCTCGTATGCAAAGGTTCTCGCTATGAAGTGCAGCATGCGTTCTCAGGAGACGAATGGTCCACGAATCATCACTTCTCTCCAACCGGAGTGGATTTTTCTGTCTTTGATCATATGCACGAAATGCACTACAAAGTACCAGGCTGGGGCCCTTTTTTGACCGGTATTCGCGTGAATCGCTTTTGGTCTGATGGAGGGGCCATCCTGAAAGATCATCGGGCGACCTCGCCCGATGGCATGGAGTTCGTTAATGGACCCGAACAAATTCAATCTTGGCTGGAGCAATGGTTCGGGCCAACCTTTTGGAATCACATTGATGTGAACTTAGCGCACAAGCGCTGGAAAGAAACTGCGCAGGTGGTAATATGAAGCAAGAAGTGAACACGACGAAATTTGAAAAGAATGATCCCAGTTATGTAGATTTTTTTGAAGAACACGGATGGGTGGTTCTGAAAGGAAATCTTTCCTCAGAAGCGATTCATGGTGGACTTGGTCAATGGGCCAATCTCAAGAAACGTTATGCTGATGAGATGGGATTGAGTTTGGTGGAATATGAAAACGAAGTTAGCCAGTGGAGGAATCTTTGGCACACTGAGAAAGGGTATTTTCATGATTTGATTTTCACTCCTGTGCTCCACGAGTGTGCCTGGACGGGCATGGATTGGGAGGGCGCTCGTCTTCTTCACGACCACATTATTTGCAAGCCCCATAAAGGTCATAATGACAAGATCCCTTGGCATCAAGATTCGATGTTTTGGCCGGTCAATTCACCCGGTGTCTCAACCTGGACGCCTTTCCTTGATGTGACACTTGAAGATGGGTGCTTAGAAGTGGTGGACAGAAGTCACCTTGGAGGTTGCTCATCACCAGTTGATTTTATGGCAAAAGAAAAGGATGAGTTTCCCGAGGATTCTGTCCAAGTTTTTCTTCCCGTTTCCGCAGGAGATACGGTGATGCTTCACAGCCTCACATGGCATCGATCCTCGCCGAACAGAGGGAATCATGATCGCCCGGTACACATTGGATTGTGGATTCATTCCGATTCTAAATGGAGGCCTGACCTCGTTGACTGGCACCCTGTAAATGAACATGTAGAGGCAAAACCGTTGGAACGACTTGAAGGTGAACTCTTCCCTTCATTTGGCACACTTAAGGAACTTGTCGATTCCGGAGAAGACATTCATGGCGGGACAATCCGTCATAACTCCATCTCCATGTACGATGCTAGTAAAATCGTCGCACAACAAATGAAAACCATCACAGGCTCCGACCAAAGTTTGCCCAAGATCTTGGGTTCAGAAGGTCAAGTTGAAACCATTGTTGAGGCCACATTACGGGAAGGGTTTTGCCAGGACCCCCACCTCGTCAAAGAGGCTCTTAAACGGCTAGAAATCAGTTTCTCTGCCTATGAGAAACATAGGGCCAGAAATGTCTACAACAGTGCTTACTCAAACTGGTGGGAAGTTGCAGGGCATCGTTGGTACACCCATCTACAAACGACGGTGGGCGTTGTAGGGTTGGGCTCAGTTGGTGAAGCCGCCTTTTCCACTTTTTCCACTCACTTTCACACCGTTGGATTTGACATTGATGGTCGCGGCGATTGGAATGAAATTCTCGCATCAAATGTCGCCGTAGTTTGCGTGCCCACCAATGCAACAGACGATGCTCGACTTGATGTCTCTCATGTGATGAATGTTGCAGAAAAATTGGCTGCAGATGCCTTCTCTGGTCTCATGATTGTCAAGAGCACGCTCCAACCAGGTACAATGGACACGATCAACGAGACATACCCCTCTTTGAGAGCCGCCTATGCTCCAGAGTTCTTGCGAGAAAAAGATGCACTTGAATGGTTTCAAGCACCCGACCGTCTTGTGTATTCGTGTGCTTCTCAAGACGAGCAGATGCTGCTTGAATATTTTTCATGGATTGATGAATCAATACCAAGAATTCGAATGAAGCACTTGGAAGCTGAACTCGGTAAATTGGCTCACAACGCGTACATTGCCACCAAGGTCACCTTCACGGTGGAGATTGAACGGATTGCTGACCTCTTTGGCGTCGACCCAGGGCCAATAATGGAAACGGTCTGGCGAGATCGGCGTGTAATGAATCCAGCCCATCTGACCCCTCGTTTGGGAGGCTTTACAGGAAAATGCGTTCCTAAAGACACAGCCGCTTTGGCTAACCTCGATTCCGACAAAGAGTCCCTCCTGCACATGCTACCTAAACGGGGCAGCGACGAAGTGTATCGCAAGAGGATGAAGGACTCATGAACATTGAAATCGAGTGCGGAAGGCAGTATCGAAGTCTTGAGTTTGTGGGCGATTTGCCGGAGTGCTTAGGAGGCATTCATCGGCATTCTCGTTCGTTCACATTTGCTGGAGCGTGGAACGCTGCTGTTGAACTCCTTGTGGCAAATCGTTTCATCCTTGACCTCTATTCAGTCACCATTCAATTCTCCCCCTCGGAGCCCAAGCTTCGCTTAGATCACTTTCTTCGGGCGGGTGGCTTTGACGAAGCCTTGGAATCACTTGAGGAAACCAAAACCGAATTTTGGCTTCGACTGTTTGAAATCTCAGGCGACGCTGAACGATATGCCAAGCAGATGGCGCGCATTCTCTCTTCGACTATGTCACCAAGATTATCCATGAAAATGAACCTTAGGCAAGGGATACCTCCTGCAGAGGATGAAGATAATTCAACCTCTGGGCATAAAAATGAGTCACCAACCGATCACAAAAAGCAACGTGTGCTTGACCATGCCTTCCAGTCAACTGAACTGACCCTCTGTGTCACTTTTGGTGGAGTCTCTCTGGCAGAACAATTCCTCCAATCATATGCCTTACATGCTCCAAAAGGCGTTGATGTTCATCTTGTAGCATGCTGCTTTCGAAGCACTCCGGAACAGATTCACGGACTTCTTGAACAGCATCAACTCCTTTTCCAAAGTGTCAAGATTTTATCGGAATCATGGGGCCATGAGCAAGGGAAACGAGGAAACATCGGTCCTTGGTACCAGGGTGATGCACAACGCCATGGTGTCTCGTGGGGGCGTTGTGTTTTGCATCGAGCGGCAGCATTGTTTTCACCAACTGATTCCATGTGGATTTTAGATGATGATGTTCTCTTTCAAGAAGACTCCTTCATCACTGCCCTTCAGCAACTGGATCACATGAAGGAAAAAGGATGTAAGGTTGGCATCGGGGCTATTCTTGGTGACGCACCCCTTCCTCCACCTTACTTGGTCCGCACACAAACAATCGATTTCTTTTACTCACGGTTTTTGAAGCAAACAGGAACATCCATTTCCCCACCTTCGGACATGGTCTTTCATGACATGCATCATGATCTCAGCACCCAGGGGACTTTTCATTTGGAATACCCCATCGGGGTGGGACGTGCTCTTGAGTACTCAGAATTCAATGCCGGCGTCCTTCAAGGTCAATCCTTGACGCGGAAGGTTCACACTGAATGGGAAGACCACAAACACATTCTTGCGCGTGGTGGAAATACCCTGGTAAGAGGCAAGGAAGTTTTGCTTCAATTCTCAAATATGGCACCGAACCTTGGGGGGATCATGTGTCGAAGAGGTGATTCGCTGTGGTCGATGAGGGTTCACGCTGAACATCCCGAGTGGATTCAAAACGCTCAAGTTGCATTGATTCAACAACGCCAAGAAGGATTTGATTTCGGAAACCTGTCTGCTGTTCGAGGTGACATTCTTGGGAGCATGCTGGTAAGGCACCATGGTCGGTCCGAAGGAGGTATAGGCGAAATTTTGTCTGGTGCGTTCAACCGTGAAGCTCGCCTCATTGCAAATCTGAAACGAACCCTTACATTGCTTGAATTGATGGAAATCAAGGAGTCAGAACAGACACATCTGGGGCGTTTGTTGGACAGTCTTGAACAAACACCTTGGCCGGAAAACCTTGTTGAACACCTCAAACTCTTCATCAACACTTATCCACTTGATGCCGAGAAATTCAAACAAGCCCAAGGAGAATGATGTCATGTATAAACCTCAAATCGCCATCATCGGTTCTCGCGAACTGTCGCCGTCTTCTCTTGACCTTCTGAAAGCCCTCGCACATGAATTGGTTTCACATGGTTATCGAACGGTCACAGGAGGCCTTGGATCGCTCCAAAGGGCGGTTCATGAAGGCGCCAAATCGAATGAGCAGCATACCGATTGCGACACCATTGTGCTCTTGCCAGGATTTGACCCTGGGCCTGCAGTTGGATACGCTGATGTCATCATTCCAACGGGCCTTGATGCCTATCGAAATGCAATGGTGGCTAACGCAGAGGTTGTGGTGGCCATCGGTGGCGGGGCAGGAACGTTGTCTGAAATGGCCTTTGCGTGGCAGTTTAAGCGCCCAATCATTGCGATTGGAAAAGAGGGGTGGGCAGATCGTCTTGCAGGTGAGTCCATCGACCATCGACACCAATCTTCAGTTCTCGACTGCACATCATCAAGTGTAGAGGATATCGTGGCGCAAATTGCAGTTCAAATTGAGTTGGAGCACCCACGGCACCACGGCATTTCGTGAATCCACGTTTGGTTGATCTTGGTTCATGGTTCACACGTTGTCTTCCCGAGAGCCGCAAAACATCGTACGGCTCGAATGCGATGACCCTCCCATCGAGGAGCAAAAAATCGACCATCGGGTCTGCTCGCCTCGGGTGTTCCAGTGTGTCATAATCCAAGGCATGGACTTATGAGATATTAAAGAGAAGGTTCTTTTACAGTGATAAAGAATTAAATAATGCAAATAAGTCCATATTTCTGTTCTTTATGGAATAATAAGTACCAAATTAAGGCTTATATGCCGCCTAAATTCATTCGAATGCACAGCTGGCCCAAACGCGTGCTCGACAATGACCTATTTTTGCCGCCTTCAATGGTGATTAATCCTTGTTCCTCCAATTTCTTGATCGCCTTATCGACGGTACGTTTCTGCCAACCTCCTTTGTCGGATATATGTGTAGAGGTGTTCTTCATACCTCCAGCTTTTTCAAGCTCAATGAGTGCAATGAGGTACTTCAAATTCTGCTTGTGATATTCGTTGGACTCAATCCAATTCTTCACAGAGGTAATGTTATTCAGATTTTCAATCTCAAGTACATACTCGTTGTGATAGTACCTGCGTCTTCCTCGAGTGTAGTATGTTTTCATATCATGCAACACGGCGGCAAAAGCGACACTAGGTGAGAACAAGCCAGTAGCATCACTAAGACCAGCAAAGAATTCACAATCAGCCTTCTCATTCTTTGCACGTTCCTTGGCATCTGCTTTGATGTCGGCAAATGTTTCAAAAACTTTCATCATCGTTTCTTGATGCCATGCCTCACGTATGTTGTGCAGTGCTACATGCTCAATCAGTAAGACATGGTCTCCAAAGGTCCTTGTGTTTTTATTCTCAATTTCCATAAGAGCGAGATCAGGTTTTCCTTCTGCGTGGTGGTATGATGTCAGCAAATAGACATAATCGGGCCGGAAGTGGTCGATTGAATCCTGTAGATTGGTCATTGAATCTCGAATGCAATGAATCAACACTCGTTTTCGCTTTGCCATGAACTCACCAACACATGAGGATATTTTACCTTGTTCGCCTAAGGTTTCTTGTTTGATTGTTCCTCTAACATTTTGTTCATAACGTAGTCGTTCATTCGTTTCTTGTATCCAGTCGGATCGTACCCTGGAACGATGGTTTCGATAAAGTATCGAACAGTCCACAGAATCGCTGTACCAGCTGCCCAAACGGCAAAGGAGAGAAGGCACAGGTCGTAAGCAAAGGAAAACACATCAAAATCAAAACCCTTCATTTCATCACACCCTCATTCAAGGCTTTCACTTTGGACATAGCCCTTTAGAACACGATGCCGCTTGACTCGCTCCTCATATGGGACTCCTTGCAAAATGAGACGGATCTCGGTGAATATTTCAGCGACAGCTATCAAGCAGGCTCCTAGCCATCCCAAGATGAAGGGTAAAGCGATTAGTCCGACGATGATTCCTACTGGTGTGGTGATTGCGTAATCTATGTTCATGGTTCTCATGCCTCCTTTTGTTGATGGAGCCCTAAGTCGCCGCTCCGCATATACGATTTGACCATCTTGTCTATTGAGGATTCAACCCTAAAAGCAGCACTTCCAAGATTTAACGACTGAATCATGATTTTCCTGCCTAAGATGGTGCGCAGGATCTGTTCATTCACCCTGGCCGTCGCCTTCTGCAGTTTGCTTTCCATGGGGAAAATCGTCTGGACTGTCTTGAGAAATTCTGGTGATTTTGGAGGAATGTCCCGCTTCAACCAATCGTTGTGGTGAGGGCTGGGTTCGGGAAGTGTACTGGTGCATCCTGATGCCTCGATGAGCCGTTCCCATTCCTCGGCATCGTGGTTTGTTTGACTTTCATGGAGTGTACCATTGAACGTGCACTCGCTGATCTCTTGTTCGAGCGTGTCGATTAAATCGGTGAGGTAACTTCCCAGGGGCGAATCGCCCTCCTCAAGAATGGCTTCAAGGAGGTGAACTTGTTCGTAACAATGCACCATCCTCATGCCCTCACATAAAGCGGTCTCCATTTCCTTTCGAATCGTGCTCAAGTCAGAAGAGGTTGCCAAAGTGGGGTGGTTGTTTTCAAAGGCATTTTGTTCTCTTAGGCCGTCCAGTAGCTTCTCGACCAACCATACGTAGTGCTGTTTCGTGTGCTTCTTAGTCTTCTTATCTGCTAAAGGGGAAGGGGGTTCCTCGGGGTAATCATCTGCGTAATCGTCCATGATGTTCGAGTTGCGCATCGAGTGCTCAATGCAACGACCGCATATGTGTGCGGTACTTTGATAAGGGATATGCCCGTGAAAAAAACACAACACCCCGGTTTGGCTTGACCTGACTGGGTAAAAACCAGACCATCGGCTTCCCCGACTCACCTCGGAGGAGTAAAGCACGTGTACTCTAACGCAAGTTAACCGAACACCAATAAAAAGCGGTGTTCATTCATAATGCCAATTAATTGGATATCTAGAGAAGATAATGTAAGAATATAAGGTATGTGCCTCGGCACATGCAAATCCCTAGAGGGTAATGATAAAACTGAACCCTCAGGGATCTACCCTTTCTGTTTCCCCCAGAAAGATATCTTCGTCCCAATTAATTCCACCGACTCTGGGGCGGCTTTTCGCCCCAGGGTTCCTTCCCTACACGTTCTCTTTACTCCCCATTCACCAACTTCCAATCATCCAATTGAGAGGAAGGAATTATGTCTTCTTCACTACGAGACGGTACCATGAGTGAAGCCACGGACGACTGGCTTCGCCAACTCGTTCATGACCTCCGGAACACAAACGGGGACGGTCGTGCGAGTCACTCCAGGGATGCTTTGGCCGAGGGAGATTTCAACAACAGAAATCCATGCCATGTGTATTGGAAGGCTCAATTCAATGCGAGTGCAAAAGGTCATGTGAAGAAGCCTAGCGAGCATGAGGATGAGTTCAACATTTGGATTGAAGCCGTTGATTCATTACACAATCTCCACAAAAAGGAACACTCCTCTGTCCATGTCAATGAATGGTTGATATTGGCTTATTATCGTCTAATTCGCTGCTACAATGTATGCGCTTCGAGGTTCACCCTCCGCGGTCTTGAGGAAACCACAACTAAAGGACTTCACCGTGCTTCCACTTTGAGGGAAATGACGGCCAAAATGGCCGATGAGTTGCTCAAATTTACGAAATGGAAAGAAAATCTGGATGCCGATTTAGCCTCAAATGAATACCACAGATTACGTCTCTCCGATAGCATTTGGGAACCTGAAAGGAACCATAAGGAACAATTTCTTGGCCTCTACAACAAGCCCCCTCGAGAGTACATGTATCTGATGAACAACGAACATTATCTTTACCAAAGTAAGAAAAGTGAGGCTGGAATTTTCGATGTCAGCAATCTCGAAGGGAACACGTTGCTTTCCTTTTTCAGCAATGACGCAAATTTTTGGGCGACTTCCTTGCTTGATCGACTCAAAGCGATTGCTCCCGTTTCTGAGGAATCTGATAACGAAGGCAAGCAGACAGAAAAAGAATCTGATTATCTTAAATGTTGGAAGGATTGGCGGGAATCGGGAGTCCATAAGGACGAGGTTTTCAGTCAATACCGAAAAGATGCAAAGAAGTTTTCCATGTTGATGGAACTCTTTTTTGATATGAAGGATAAGAATCCTGAATTTAAGAAAGAAAAGGAACCCATTCGTTTGAGAGAATATGCAGAATTGGCTCATCTGCATTGTATCATTGCTGTACTCCCAGAAGAGAGAGAAGCATGGGAAGAGAAATTTAAGCATGAAGATGACAAAAATACCCGCTCTGAATGGTCGAAACTTCGTGCCTCCAGGGGTGACGTCCGCGAGTTTTTGCACGCTTCAGCAAGCGAGCGATACGAAGCCATGATTGATGAAGAAAAGGACCTTGGCTACGCCTTAGCTGGAATTGCGCGTTGGCTTGCTCACCGATCAAACGGCTTCTATGTCGCTCTTGCTTCAAATGTACAGCCGGGCGTCTTGATTACCGATAAAACAAGGAGAGAACAGCAATCAAGTTTATGGGGTGAGAAGGTTGTCTTAAAGGACAATACAACGTATCACCAATTCATTTCCGCTCAATATGCTGGCGATCATAAAGCATTGGAAAAAAGCCTTGACAGTGCCAACCGTTTTTTCAACCAACGAGATCAAACCATCAAGGACATTGATATCAGTCATGTATGTTTTGGCGCTTTGCAGATAGGGTCTGAACAGATCAACGGAGCATTGCTCTCAGAGGAGTGGGAAAGAGCATGGAAGGACAAAAACCAGGGCGCATTGGTCAAAATTTTTGATGCCATGGTTGATTTTTTCCTCCGACATGTAGATTCTCCACCAGAAAAAGCCTTGAACGATTCAGTTTGCCTGCCACGACTTGACTCAAACAAGGATGTCAAGGACCGTCTGATGAAAGCACAAGGGTTGGATGAAACAACACAAATTCCGTTCTATTTGACTGACTGGATTCACGGGGATGAATGGGGCGAAAACTTCACCGTCGTCCATAATGCCACCCAAACTCGGCTGTATGGAATCGACCTCGAAGATGGGTTGAAACGTGGTTCATTCGATCCAAAAACAAAAAGATACCATGTTACGCCAAACGGTGGTTTCCATGCCCAACGCCTCTTCCAACTTGACATCACTGAAAATTTTGAACAAGGGGTTCCAAAGGGTGCCTTCAATGGGCTTTCCGCGGTAGGACGGTTGTTGGCTGCTTTGGTGCAAAAGTCCAATTCGAGGGCAAAAAAACATGCGCTAGAAAACATTCAAACCCTCAAAGAGGTCTTGAAAAAACACGAAGATGAAAGCATGGAAGACAGCAATATTTCTCTTGAAAAGGAGGCATA
>Ga0233444_10005212_pt1 | contig 12108 bp, 17 predicted proteins | sample SI_124_October20_6_FD_182792 | JGI IMG/M metagenome (GOLD analysis project Ga0233444, IMG submission 182792) | Seawater microbial communities from Saanich Inlet, British Columbia, Canada - SI_124_October2016_10_MG | ecosystem: Environmental > Aquatic > Marine > Inlet | place: Canada: British...
CTATCAGAAACTTTTATAATTGAATTGCCGTCACCATCTTCAATTAATTTTGGTGATTTAAAATTTATCTTTCTAGCTTTTTTAACCCTACTGGTTTTACTTTTTCTTTTTTTAACTTTTTTTCTTCTCTCTTTTTTCGCTTTTCTAAATTTCTTTATTTTTCTAGTTTTTTTCCTAGCGACTCTAATTTTTTTAGACTTTCTTCTTTTAGTCTTTTTATATTTTTTTGATTTTTTTTTTCTTTTTTTCTTTTTAGCCACAATTTCCCCTAGTTAGGTCTTATTTTACCCATCTTATAAATAATTTTCCAGCTTTTAAAATCTATGGGCATAACTGAGAGCCTACTTTGTTTAATAAGCGGTAAATGCGAAATAATCTTTGTTTTTTTAATTTTTTCAAGTGTTACTGGGTATTTTAGGTCTTCTTGGAACCTAACCTGAACAGCAACAAATCTTCCCTTTTTATCTGTTTTATCAATAAAGGCTTCTTTAATTACTTTTACAACACCTACTATTTCTTTACCAATATTTGAATGGTAAAAAAAACATAAATCACCAACCTGCATCTTTTTTAAATTATTAGCTGCTTGATAATTTCTAACACCATCCCAAGCCACTCCTTTTTTACCAGCTTTTTTTTGTTGGTCGAGTGACCATACATCAGGTTCAGATTTCATTAACCAATATTGCATTATAATTTTAATCCTGGGCCTTTCATATATGGAGCATCATCATCTAAAGGCCATCGTGATTTAGCTGATACGTCTATATTATCAATTAAATCCTTTTTATATCTTTGTATTCCAGCCCATGCAATCATCGCAGCATTATCGCCACAAAATTTTAAGTCAGGATAGATAGTTTTAAAATTCATTTCTTTTGATAAATTAGATAGATTATTTCGAATAGACTCATTAGCCGCAACACCTCCGGCCACTATTAATTGCAAATTTTCTTTTTTTGTTTTTTCTTTAAACATGTCTACTGCAACTTTAGTTTTTTTATAAAGAATTTTATTAATAGTGTTTTGAAAAGAGGCAGCTAAATTATATTTTAATTCATCTTCTCCATTAATTTTTTTTGACTCTCTTAAAACAGCAGTCTTTAGACCCGCAAAAGATAAATTACATCCAGCACGGTTAATTATTGGTTCTGGAAGTTTAACAGAATCTTTATTACCTAGCTTTGCAAATTTTTCCACACTAGGTCCACCTGGATATCCTAAACCTAACATTTTCGCAGTTTTATCAAATGCTTCACCTAAAGCGTCATCAATAGTTGTACCTAATTGTTCGTATTCATTGACATCTTTAACTATTAAAAATTGAGTATGCCCCCCAGATATTAATAAAAGTAGATATGGAAATTCAATTTTTTCTTGCAACCCAGGACTTAATGCATGCCCCTCTAAATGATTAACACCCACAAAAGGTTTGTTAGAAAACGCTGCAATTGATTTTCCAATATTTAGGCCAACAGTTAAACAAACTATTAAACCTGGCCCAGCGGTTGCTGCAACACCATCCATGTCTTCAATAGCAATTTTACTTTCTTTCAGAGCCGTTTCAATAATGTACTCAATGTTTTCTAGGTGAGCTCTTGCAGCTAACTCAGGTACAACTCCCCCAAATTTCTTATGTTCCTCAATTTGACTTGAGACAATGTTGGATAAAATATCCGCTGTACCATTATCATTTTCTCTAATAACCGCTGCAGCTGTTTCATCGCAACTCGTTTCAATTCCTAAAAAAGTTAATTTTTTTGGCATAGTCTACTTTTTAATTTTAAATAGTATAAATTAGATCTATCAAATATATAATCAATTTATGACTAAAATTACAATTGGAGCCAGAGACAGTAAGCTTTCTTTAGCATACGTAGAAAAGGTTAGAGAACTATTGCTCAAAAATAATAAAGATTTAAAAGAAGAGCATATTAAATTTAAAGCAATCAAAACTTCTGGAGACATAAATCAAAATATAAAATTATCTGAGATCGGCGGTAAAAATCTATTTTGTAAAGAAATTGAAGAAAAATTAATAAGTAATGACATCGATATAGCAGTGCACTCTTTAAAAGACATGGAGTCAGTTGAGAATGAAAAGTTAACTATCGGCGCATACATTACGAGAAATGATTTTAGAGATGTTATTATAAGTGATAAAATTAAAGTCATTGGGGATCTTAAAGATGAAGTAGTTATTGGTTCTAGCTCAAGAAGAAGAGAACTACAGCTTAAAAAAATTAATCAAAATATAACTTTCGTTAATATTAGAGGTAACATTGATACCAGGGTTCAAAAACTCAAAGAAGGAAAATTAGACGGAATTATTCTAGCAGCAGCAGGAATTAAAAGTTTAAATTTGAATAATAAAATAAGCTTAGCATTTGAAACTGAAGTAGTTTTACCTGCAGTTGGACAAGGTGTTATTGCAGTTCAATGTAAAAAAAATGACGAATTAATTAAAAATTTTTTAAAAAATATTAATGACTCAGAAACTGAATTATGTGCGAAAGCTGAACGCAAGATGCTTCAAGTCATAGGAGGTGATTGTGAAACGGCAGTAGGTGGGTTAGCCATTATAGAAAATAATAATCTTAAATTAAAAGCACAACTATTTTCAGACTCAGGTTCTCATAGTTTTGAGTATGAATTAACTGGTCGAGGTATAGAAGCGATCAATATTGGAAAAGCTGTTGGAGAAAAATTGTTAAGTTTAGCAGGAACAGAATTTAAAAAAAAATGAACATTTTATTAACTAGACCATTAATTGATACCGAAGATTTAATGGGAAAATTTTTTTCTCTTGGTCATAAAATTATTCATATTCCTACGTTAAAAATATCAGCCGCAAATATTGATCCAATTGATGCAAAAAAATATGTTGCCTTTATTTTTACTAGCGCTAATGCAATTAGAAATTTAAAATTGATTAATCACGATAAAAACAAAATATGTTTTTGCGTGGGGTCTATTACTGAAAAAATTGTTAGACAAGCTGGTTACAACAATACAATTTCTGCAGGAGGAACGGTCAATGCTTTAAAAAATATTATTTTAAATTCAGATCAAATTGATAAAAAAAAAACTATTGCTTATTTTTGTGGTGATAATATTTCTTCAAGTTTAGACACTGAGCTTAAAAAAGAACGACTTCAGATTGACAAAATTATTAATTACACTTCAGAAAAAATCACTGAACTGAATGAAGAAAATAATAAAATAATTTCCAACCATCCTCCTGACATAATTTTTATTTACTCTAAGAGAAGCGCTGAAAGCTTTGTTGAAATAGTAAAAAAATACGCACTCAATAGCTTGATGACAGAATCTAGAGTATTATGTATAAGTGAAAAAGTTTTAAGTGTATTAAAGAACGTGGGATGGAAAAAATTAGAAATTTTTGAACCTGGTGAAGAAATAATGAAACTTGAAGTATGATATAATGGAAGTATTGCAAAATTTTAAAAGTTTATTTTTCGATGTATGGAAAAAAGGAATTTCTGGAGTAAATATTTCAGAAATAATCATTGCGTTATTAATTTTCTTTTTTTTCTTATTTTTAAGAGGTGTTTTTTCTAAGTTTGTAGTTAAACGATTAGAAAATTATGTATCAAAAACCACAAACAATTTTGATAATTCTCTGGTTTTTTCCATGGAAGGACCTGCAAAATTTTTTCCAGTTGTTTTAGGATTTTTTGTTTCAACAAGTTATTTAACAGTCGAAATACAGGCAGCGGAGTTTTTAGAAACAATTAACCGTTCTTTAATTACTGTCTTAATATTTTGGACGTTTCATCAAATTGTAGGCCCTTTATCTGCAGTTATTAAATCAGTCGGCGGTCTGCTTTCCAAAGATTTAATTAACTGGATTATTAAAGCAATAAAAGTTTTAATTTTTATTTTAGGTCTCGCAGCAGTGCTTGAACTTTGGGGAATCAAGATAGGCCCAATTATTGCTGGATTAGGTTTATTTGGGGTTGCCGTAGCGTTAGGTGCTCAAGATTTATTTAAAAATTTAATTTCTGGTATATTAGTTTTGGTAGAAAGAAGATTTCAAGTTGGTGATTGGATCTATGTTGACGGTGTTATTGAAGGAACTGTTGAAAGTATTGGATTTAGATCAACCGTCGTTAGGCGATTTGACAAATCACAAGCGACAATTCCTAATTTTCAATTTGCTGAGAATGCCGTGATTAATAATACGCAGACTACAAATAGAAGAATTAATTGGATGATTGGATTGGAGTATAGAACTACTAGTGAACAATTAAAAAAAATTAAAAGTGAAATTGAAGATTACATAAAAAAAAGCGATGACTTTGTAAAATCTGAGAACACCATGCTTTCAGTTAAGATAGATCAATTTGCTGCAAGCTCTATAGACATAAGGTTAATATGTTTTACAAAAACTAAACAATTTCAAGAGTGGCTTAATGTAAAAGACACTCTTGCTTTAGAAATTAAAAATATTGTTGAAAAAAATAAAGCATCTTTCGCTTTTCCAAGCACATCGATTTATGTGGAGAAAAATGGATGAAGTCAGTTTTAATATTGTTTGACAACATAATTAGTCTTTATATCTGGATATTAATAATTAATGCAATTATTAGTTGGTTGGTAGCATTTAATATTCTTAACACGGGTAACAGATTTGTTTATTCGGTACTTGAGGTTTCCTATAAACTTACGAGTCCAGCATTAGATTTAATTAGAAGATATCTTCCTAATCTAGGATCAATAGATATTTCTCCAGTAATACTTATTTTAGGATTGATGTTTTTAAGAAACTTTGTCTTTGAAATGTTCGCTCCTACCTTATTTAAAATATGATTATAGATGGAAAAAAAGAAGCACAATTATTAAGGGATGAAATTAAAAAAGAAATTGAGTCACTAAAATCAAAAAATAATAAAGTTCCTGGTCTAACCGTAATACTAATTGGTGATTTTGTGCCAAGCCAAATCTACGTCAAAAACAAAGAAAAGAATGCTAAAGAGGTAGGAATTAATTCTGATGTTATTAGATATGCAAAAGATGTTTCAGAACAAGAAGTTTTAAAAAAAATTAAAGAACTTAATGATAACGATGCTGTTTCAGGAATTTTAGTCCAATTACCTTTACCACCTCAAATTAATAAGGAAAAAATTATTAATACAATTAACCCCTTAAAGGATGTTGATGGTTTTCATCCTATTAATGTTGGAAATTTATCATCCGGATATAATGCGACTATTCCTTGTACACCATTAGGATGCTTATTGCTGATAAAAAAAGTTGAACCAAATTTATCAGGAAAACATGCGGTAATAATTGGAAGATCTAATTTAAATGGTAAACCAATGGCTCAACTACTTTTAAAAGAAAATTGCACAGTTACTATTGTCCATTCAAAAACAAAAGACTTGAAAAATGAGTGTTTGAAAGCAGACATCCTTGTCGCTGCAGTAGGTGTAGCTAACTTAGTTAAAAGTGATTGGGTTAAAAAAGACTCAATTATTATAGATGTAGGTATCAATAAAGTGGGAGATAAAATAGTTGGAGATGTAGAGTTTGATACTATTAAGGAAAAAGCTAAAGCTATTACACCTGTACCCGGTGGAGTTGGCCCTATGACTATTGCTTGTTTATTAAAAAATACTTTAGAATGTTTTAAAGGTCGTTAGATTTATCGTTATCTATTTTTAAATACTTACTTCTTCTAAATCTTATTACTACTGTAGCAAGAGAGACAATTAAAATTGCACTTGCTAAATATATTAAATTTGTTGGGTCAGACTCTTTATCTTGCAAAATAATGTATCGAGATAACGCAGTAATAGCGATTACCAAGGGATATATAACCCTAACTGCTCTAGACTCCCAATAAGATCTTACTAAGCCAATAACTTCAATATAAATAAACATTAAGAGTAAATCAGCCAAAGTAACAGTTTGTGTTTCGTACATTTTCAAAATTTCTAAAAGAAAAGCTACGATAGTGGATATTAGAACCACTACTACTGCTACTAATTGAATATTTCGAATCGCTGTGTTCATCAAAGAAGTAATATCAGAGATTTATGATTTATTTAACTGTTTTGAATGGTGTTTAATAAAATTCTCAATTTTTGATTTATTAAAAGATTTGTTTTCCTCAAAAGAAACTTTTTTTAAAGAATAAGCCTTGTTTTTAGTTCTTCTCGATAAAATAGTAATGTTGCCTTTATATAATCCTAGAACAACATCTCCTGCTACTTGTTTTCTCTTTTTATCTATAATTTTCTGAAGTTTGATTCTTTTTTTAGAAAACCAATAACCATTGTAAACAAGTTCAGCATATATAGGCATAATCCTCTCTTTTGCATGAGCTGCTTCTTTGTCTAGTGTTACGGACTCCATTGCTCTATGAGCAGAATATAAAATAGTTCCGCCTGGTGTTTCGTATACACCTCTAGATTTTATTCCAATAAATCTATTTTCAACAAGATCAATTCTTCCAATCCCGTTTCTGCCAGCTACATCATTTAATCTATCTAGTAATTTTTCAGGACTTAGTTTTTTTCCATTAATAGCAATTGGATCACCATTTTTAAAACTTATAATAACTTTAGTTGTTTTATTAGGTGCTTTTTCAGGAGACACAGTTCTTTGAAAAATAAATTCTGGCGCAGAGTTTTTCGGTTGCTCTAAAACTTTTCCTTCGGTAGAGGTATGAAAAATATTGTCATCGATTGAAAAAGGAGGAGCTCCTTTTTTATCTTTTGGAATTGGTATATTATTCTTCTTTGCATATCTTATTAAGTCTGTTCTGGATTGTAATTTCCATTCTCTCCAAGGAGCTATTACTTTTATTTTTTTTCCAAAATAAGCATAACCTAATTCAAATCTTACTTGATCATTTCCTTTACCAGTTGCCCCGTGTGAAACTGCGTAAGCCCCATATTTTTTTGCGATTTCAATTTGTCTTTTAGCTATCAAAGGTCTAGCGATGGATGTGCCAAGTAAGTACACACCCTCATAAACTGCATGAGCTCTAATCATTGGAAATACATAATCTTTTACAAATGTATTTTTTAAATTTTCTATAATAATTTTTTTAACACCTAATCTTTTTGCATTTCTAATAATTTTCTTTTCGTCCATTTCTTGACCTATATCAGATGTATAAGCAATTATTTCTGCTTTATAATTTTCTTGAAGCCATCTTAAGATTATTGAGGTATCTAATCCTCCTGAGTACGCTAGAACAATTTTTTTCATTTAACTGCAAGTTTTTTTTGCTGTATTATAAGCCTTAGTAAAACCCATCATTGAATAGTGATCAGTTGTTTCTGCCCCATTCGTAGTTCTTGCCTTAACAATTACATCTGTAGCTTTTTGCATAAGCTTAATAAATTTTTTTTCCTCTTGGTCATCCAACAACCATGCAAAACTTTTTTGTGAAAAGAAGGAATATTTTCTTTTTCCAGAACTTGCTGTAACAGTTGAGGATTTATAATCATGCCCACTAGTTATACTCACTTCATCTTTAATATCCTCTGTCGGTCTAAAAGTTACAAATAACTTTGATTTATCTCTTTTAATTGCTGCTGGAGCTCTTTTAGTAGGAATAGTCTGGGCAAAGCAAATTTTACCTTTATCGGTTTCAGCTACAAAGCTTTCCCAATTTTTATATTTTCCAGTTGATCTTGGCGTGTTAGCGAATGCATTTAATGAAAATACGGTAATTGCAACAATAATTATAATTTTTTTTAATAACATTAATTTATTTTTATACTAAAAATGATCTATTTCAATGGGTTCGATTAAGGAGAAGGATTAGGATTGTTATTATGTATTGAATTAATCTTTTCCATTATTTCATCTGTTAATTCTATATTTATCGAATCTATATTCTCCTTTAATTGTTCCATCGTCGTAGCCCCAATAATATTGCTAGTTACAAATGGTCTGGAATTTACAAATGATTGTGCTAGTTGAACCATGGTCATTTTATTCTCTTTAGCAAGTTTATAATATTCATCATAAGCTTTCATAGCTAAGGGGTTTAAATGCCTTCCCCAACCTTTAAAAAAAAGATCCATTCTAGAGTTTTTTGGCATTTGACCGTTTCTATATTTACCAGATAATCCACCCGCCGCCAGAGGATAGTAAACAAGCAAACCACATTTTTCCCTTAAAGATATTTCCGACATACCTATTTCATAAGTTCTATTGACCAAATTGTAAGGATTTTGAACTGACATCATTCGCGGCAAATTTTTACTTTTTGATATTTCTATATATTTAGATAAACCAAAAGGGGTTTCATTAGACATTCCAATGTATCTAATTTTTCCGCTTTTTATAAATTTTTCTAATGCTTGAAGAATACTTTCAAAACTATTCCAATTTCCCTCACTTTCATTCAAAGAGTATTCTCTTTTTCCAAAAAAATTAGTAGATCGTTCAGGCCAATGTAACTGGTACAAATCTATGTAGTCAGTTTTTAATCTTTTCAAACTTCCGTCAATTGCTTCACCAATTTTTTTTTCATCAAAACTATTTTCCCCACCTCTAATCCAATTACAGCCAGGCCCAGCAACTTTAGAAGCTAAAATAATTTTTTTTCTATTTTTACTTTTTTCAAACCAATTCCCGATCATTTCTTCTGTTTTACCGTAAGATTCTGCAGTAGGTGGAACCGAGTAAATTTCTGCTGTATCAAAAAAATTTATACCTTTACTGATTGAATAGTCCATTTGTTCAAAGGCATCCTTTTCCGAATTTTGAGTGCCCCAGGTCATAGTGCCCAAACAAATCAAACTAACGTCAAGATCAGTGGTACCTAATTTTTTATATTTCATAGATTTTTACAACTAATAAACGCTTTTTAGGTCAATTTTTGACTATTGAAAAGTTTTTAAAAAAACTTATATATAAAGTATGGAATTTAACAAACAGACATCAACAGTTCGTTCTTCAGCTTCAGAAGCCATTATCGATCAAGGCTTAAGAGCATACATGCTTAAAGTTTATAACTACATGGCATCAGGCGTTTTATTAACAGGATTAATAGCATTAGCATTTTTTAAAATGGCTGTTGTTACTTCTGGAACTGGCGAAATAGTTGGTTTAACAAGTTTTGGAAACTCAATTTATGCCTCAGGATTAAAGTGGGTTATTATGCTCGCTCCTCTGGCAGTAGTTTTTTATATGAGTTTTGGAATTGCAAAAATGTCTTCAGCAAAAGCACAAACAACTTTTTGGGTTTTCGCAGCTCTTATGGGGGCATCTCTATCTTCAATTTTTTTAATGTACACGGGTGCGAGCATAACTAGAGTTTTCTTTATTACAGCTGGAACGTTTGGCGCTATGAGTATTTATGGTTACACGACAAAAAGAGATTTAACTAAATTGGGATCATTCTTGATGATGGGTCTTTTTGGAATTATAATTGCATCTTTAGTAAACATCTTTATGAAATCTACAATGATGTACTTTGTGATTTCAATCTTGGGAGTTTTAATTTTTGTTGGTCTTACTGCTTACGACACACAAAAAATAAAAAATATGTACATGGCAAGTGATAGCGGTGAATTAATTGGTAAAAAAGCTGTAATGGGAGCACTAACTCTTTATTTAGACTTTATTAATTTATTTATAATGCTGCTAAGACTTTTCGGACAAAGAAGATAACTATTTAATCAATCTAAGTTTATTCCAGCTCGTCTTGTTAATTAATTGATTCAGGTTTTCTGATTTTTTAAGAATTTTTCCGTTTCTATCCTTGATTAAATATTTTTCATTATAATAATTGGGTCTCAAATTTTTTAAAATTCTTAAAACAGGTTTATCCGACGCACGTTGATAAACATCAAATGAAACTTCTTTCATTCCTGAGGAAAAAGAATAATCTTTCCACGAACCGTTAGACACCATCTTTGCATATAGATTTAAAATACATTGAAGTTCTTTTTTTACAAAAAATTTTTCTTTTTCTTTTTTTTGAACATCATTATTTATTACTAATCTAATATTTTTCATATTTTATGCCTATTGATTAGAGGTAGTTGCAAACCAGTAAAAATAAAAGTAATAGGAAGCATTCCCCAAACTTTAAAATTTACCCAGGTTGTTTCTGGTTGTGTTCTCCAAACTATTTCATTTAAAATTGCCAAAAAAATAAAGAAATAAGCCCATCTAAAATTTAATTTATTCCAGCCAATTTCATTTAATTGAAAAGCAGTTTGCAAGAAAAACTTAAGGAAATTTTTATTAAAAAATATTTTACTTATTATTAAAATGCTAGCAAAAATAATATTTACAATAGTAGGCTTCATATATAAAAAAATAGGATTATTAAAATATAAAGTTAACCCACCAAATAGTGAAATGACAATCCCTCCTATTAGTGGAACGTAGGGAATTTTTTTTTCTACAAGATACATAATTACAACAGCTATTAGAGTTGCGATTATAAGAGGCGGGATTGCTACAGTTAGATTATTTCCACTTTTATAGTAAATTGTAAAAAAAATTAATAGAGGCCCAAAATCTGTAATGAATTTTAAAAATGACTTATTCACACTTAAACTCTAGCATAAAATAAAATTTTTATAAATTAGATATTGATTTTAAGATAAAAATTATTAACTATTAAGTATGCTTAAAAATAACAATGCAAAATTTTCAATAGGTGAAGTCGTTAAACATCGCCATTTTGACTTTAGAGGTGTTATTTATGACGTAGATTTTGAATTTAATAATTCTGAGGAGTGGTATCAATCAATACCAAAGGACGTTAGACCAAGAAAAGATCAGCCTTTTTACCATTTACTAGCGGAGAGTAATGAAGTGACTTATGAAGCATATGTTTCGGAGCAAAATTTATTATTAGATCAATCAAAAGAACCAGTTAGACATCCCTTGATTGAGGAAATATTTTCAGGGAAAAAAGGCGCTAGTTATCATAAAATTTCAAATTAATTGTTACTGCCTAAAATTTAACATTTTTTACTCAAATCTAAGACACAGACATTAGGTATTTTTTGTATGTTTTAGCCTAATTGAGAATTAACCTATTTAGTTTAACTCCCTCTTTTCTCAATTGGGCTTATAATACAACTTCCCAACAAAATAATATTATAGTAGTTAAAAGACAATGTTTAGCTTATTAAGTCCCAGCAATATTTTTTATTGGATTGAAAAACTAATTAGTTTCATTAATTCTATATTTTTTATTTTACTTTTGGTTGCACTTTCATTTGCATTAATTTTTTCTCCACCTGACTATATACAAGGCGATAGTGTAAGAATAATGTATGTTCATGTGCCTTCAGCCTGGATTGGTTTAGCTTCTTTCACTTTCGTAGCTATATTGTCTATAGCTAATTTTGTTTTTAAAACTAAAAATTTAATAATAATTACTAAAAGCATTGCACCGTTGGGACTAATGTTTACATGTCTAGCAATTGTCACAGGATCATTATGGGGACAGCCAACTTGGGGAACTTGGTGGGCGTGGGATGCAAGATTAACATCCATGGTTATACTTGCTTTATTTTATATATGTTACATAGTCTCCCATAAATTAATCTTGAATGAAGAGCGAGCTAATAAAATATCAAGTATAATTGCCATAATAGGTTTAATTAACATACCAATAATTAAATTTTCAGTTGAGTGGTGGAATACCCTCCATCAGCCCGCAAGCATAAAATTAACAGGAACAAACACCATCCACTCGTCAATGTTAATGCCATTATTGCTTATGTTTTTTGTGCTGTTATTGTATTGTGCGCTAATTTTTCTAATGAAATACAAGACAGAAATCATTAGAATGAAGAAAAAAAACTTAAAAAGATTATGATACAAAATTTTTTATATATGAACGGTTACGGTCTATTTGTATGGGCTGCTTTTTCAATCACATTTATTTCGTGTGGAATAGTTTTTTATAAAACTCAAAAAACACTTAAGAAATATGAAAGAGAATTCGCAAAAGAAATTAATGAGTTATCCGCTGAAAAGAGAAAATCAGTTGTAGAAAATTCAAAGATTGCCTCACAAGTTTTGTCGTCTCACAGTAAAACAATCTAAAGCAGTTAATGCTTCAAAAAAAAGCTAAAAAAAGAGCAACACTCT
>Ga0233444_10005215_pt1 | contig 12107 bp, 11 predicted proteins | sample SI_124_October20_6_FD_182792 | JGI IMG/M metagenome (GOLD analysis project Ga0233444, IMG submission 182792) | Seawater microbial communities from Saanich Inlet, British Columbia, Canada - SI_124_October2016_10_MG | ecosystem: Environmental > Aquatic > Marine > Inlet | place: Canada: British...
AGGAGCTTTAATTGTTGCTAGTGGAACTAATGAAAAAAAACTTAATGACTTAAAAAATAAATACCCTAAAATTCATATTGAAAAATTTAAACTTGATGAGCATAAAGATATTGAAGCCTTTATTGATAAAATAGATAAAAAATTAGAGGGAATTGAAATACTAATAAATAACGCTGGCATTACTTTGGATAATCTTTCAATTAGATTATCAGAAGAGAATTGGAAAAAAGTTTTAGATATTAACTTAACTTCAAGTTTTTTAATGTGTAAGTTTGCAATAAAAAAAATGTTAAAAAAAAAATATGGCAAAATAGTTAATATAACTTCGATCGTAGGTCATACGGGAAATCTTGGTCAAGCAAACTATGCAGCGTCAAAGGCTGGTATAGTTGCATATTCAAAAACCCTAGCAATAGAATATGCAAGAAAAAGCATTAATATTAATTGTGTGTCCCCTGGCTTTATAAAAACAGAAATGACTGACAAAATTGATGAAGAATTTAAAAAAAATCTTATTGGCAAAATCCCATCAGGAAATCTTGGAACGGGAGAAGACGTATCAAATTGTGTAGCTTTTTTATCATCAGATATGGCTAATTATATTAATGGCGAAACGGTACATGTTAATGGTGGAATGTATATGGCTTGACAATTCTCATTAATAATTTAATAAGAAAATATATAAACACGAAAGGATTTCATGTCAGACGATGTAAAAAATAAGATAAAAAAAATAGTTGCAGATCATTTAGGTATCGAGGAAGAAAAAGTTACAGAAGAAGCTAGTTTTATTGATGATTTAGGCGCTGACAGTTTAGATACTGTTGAATTAGTGATGGCTTTTGAAGAAGAATTTGGCTCAGAAATTTCTGATAGTGAAGCAGAAAAGATTTTAACTGTAGGTGATGCAATTAAATTTATTGAAAGCAAAGCAAGCTAAAAATACACTACATCAACATGATAGATGGTAAATCAAATATCATGGTTATTCTTTCATCTCCATCTGGTGTAGGAAAAACTACATTAACTAAAAAAATACAACAAAAATATCCTTCTTTTCAGATTTCGGTTTCTCATACAACGAGATTACCTAGAACCAACGAAGTAGATGGCGTTGATTATCATTTTGTATCTCATAAAAAATTTGAACAGTTGATAGTGAATAACCATTTTTATGAGCATGCAAAGATATTTGAGAATTATTATGGAACTTTAAAAAAAAATGTAGACGAATTAATTAAAAAAAACGATATTATTTTTGATATTGATTGGCAAGGAACGAAACAATTGTCTATTTTCAAAAATCTTAATCTTGTAAAAATATTTTTAATAACTGACAATAAAGATGAGCTTAAAAAAAGATTAATTAAAAGAAATCAAAACACTACTAAAGAAATTGAAAAGAGATTTAATTCATTCGATGAAGATGTTAAACATTGGAATGATTACGATTATATAATTATTAACAAAAATCTTGAAGTGTGCTTTAAGCAATTAGAAAAAATTGTTAAAGTAGAAAAAAATAAATTATTTACTTTTCATAAAATTCAGTAATTTTATAATAAATCTCTGGTTTTACTTCAGAAGGGCGATGATTAAGGTTTAAATCTTTAATTGTTTTCATTTCCTCATCATTAACAACTTTCTTTATATTTTTTTTAATCATTTTTCTTTTATTAGAAAACATTATATTTGTTACTTCTTCTAAATTTTTAATATTTTTAATTTTAAAAGATTTATTAACTATAGGTTTTAAATGTAGAACTACAGAAGTTACTTTTGGTCTTGGAAAAAAACAGTTTGGAGAAATAAAAAATTTTTTTAGTAATTTAAGTTTATAATTAGATAAAATAGAAAGCCTACCATATCCATTAGTATTAAATTTCCCAATAATTTTATCTCCTAATTCTTTTTGAAACATTAAAATTAAATTATTAAACTTTGGTGGCCAGAATTTAAACTTTAATAACTTAACAAGTATTTGAGAAGAAATATTATAAGGTAAATTTCCGAATATAATTGAATCCTCATAAACTATTTTTTCAATATTAAATTTTAAAATATCTTCTTCATATACTTTAACATTTTTATTTTTTTTATAAGAGATTTTCAGATTATTTGCTAAATTTTTGTCTTTCTCAATAATTGATAAAGATTTTGGTTTTCTTCTTAGTATTTCATTTGTGAGAGCACCTTTACCAGGGCCAATTTCAATTATATTTTTATTATTAACTTCTACTAAATTAACTATTTTCTTAATTACATTTTTATCTATTAAAAAATTTTGACCAAGTGATTTTTTTGAAAAATTCATTTAATAAAATTATTAATAAACTTTATGGACTGAATTAAGCTTTTGGGATTGGCTTTATTTTTTCCAATTAAGTCTGTAGCAGTTCCATGATCTGGAGAAACTCTTAGGTATTTAAGTCCTAAAGTAATATTTATTGCATCAAATTTAAATAAAGCTTTAAACGGGGAAAGAACTTGATCATGATACATTCCAACAATGACATCGTACTTCTTGTAATCACTTATAAAGATAGTGTCAGCTGAAAATGGTCCATTAATATTTGTGCCTTCTTTTTTTAAAGTTTGAATTACAGGAATTATTATCTTAAATTCTTTGCTAGATAATCGAAATTCACTATTATGTGGATTAAGACCTAGTATAGCTATTTTTGGCTGTTTGTTTAATTTTTCCATAAACCATTTTTGTATGGTTTTAATTTTGTTTTTAATTATTTTTGAATTGATAGCATTAGAAACATTGTTAATATCAATATGAGTAGTTATTGGACTTACAGCAAGTTTATTATTGCTGATTAACATAACTTCTGAATTATTTTTTACAAAACATTTTTTAGCTAAATACTCTGTAACGCCAATATTATTTTTACTAAGTAAAGATTTATTAATTGAGCAATTTATTAAGCCTTTTATATCATTTTTTAGAGCTAGGCTGTGCCCATGATTTAATGATTTTTTTATAAATTTAGAGGCAGCAGCAATAGGTACATTAAATGGATTTTTAAATTTAAGATCTACATTTAATACTTTAAGCATGTGTGTATCAATATTTTCATGAATATTATTAACTTTTAATAATTTTATTTTATAATTTAATTTTTTAAATTGAGATTTAAGAAGATTTAGATTGGAGATAATATAAATTTTTTTTCTCGTAGAGACTTTAAGTTTTTTCCAGCTTTTAAAAATTATTTCTGAATTTATACTATTAGGATCACCGCTAATTATTAAAATTTTATTTTTCATTTATATTCGATTAAACTAGAACTCCGAATTTTAGATAAATGACTTCGTGAATATAAGTTAAAAAGTTCATTTCGTTTTTTATTTATCAAATTTTTTTCTAATTCAACTTTATCAATATTTTGAGATGAAGATATTTTTTTGTCACTTAATTTAAAGAAAGTCGCTGTATTTTGTCTTAGTATGGGCTCGGACACATCCCCAATCTTCATCTTAGAAATAATTTGCAAAATTTGGTCTGAAAGTGATTTTGCATTTAGCCATCCTAAATTACCTTTGTCACTTGAAGATGAAGAAATACTATATTTTAAGGCAGTAGATTCAAAACCATTTTGTTTAATTAGTTTCTTTAAATTCTCAATATTTTGATTATTAGTTTCTTTATTGTTAATTAAAATTTCAATTTCAGAAATTTTGTATTGTACAATTGTGGAATTATTTTTAATCAGGTTATTGATTTCTTGATTAATAATTTTTTTATCGATTTCAATTCTATTTGAATAAATTTGATAAATAAATGTTTGCCATTTTATTTTAGTTTTAATTTCATCTAAAAATAATTGAAAACTTGCATTATTATCTTCAAATTTTTTTTTAAATTTGGTGATGTCATTTGATGTTATTGACTTAAGATATTTGTCTACTTGATTGGTATCTTCTTTTATATTATGTTTTGATAATTCAATTTTTGATAATTTATATTGAATTAAAGATTCAATAGCTTGTTTTTTTACATTATTTATATTTTTTTGATTAATTTCTTGCCCACTAATTATGAGCGAACTAATTATTTTATTTTTTATTTCAAAACTTGTAATTATTTCATTTTCTATTTTAATAATAATTTTATTTTCTTTATTAGCGAAACAAGCATTTGATATATTTAATAAAACTATAATTAAAAAAACTAATTTCATTGTTTAAAAGAGGGAGAGCTAATACTTCCAAATGGAGTAAGAGTTATTTTAAACATTAAAGAATCTTCTGGCTCTAATTCAGAGTCTGTATAAAACTCTCTTCTATAAACTAAGCCCGCTCGCAAACAATCATTTAAGTATTCATAACTTAAATTATAAAATTCTGAAGAGTCAGTTACTAGATTTCTTTTAGTTTCAAATGATAAAATACCATTTTCACTTCTTTCATAATTAATTTTAGTTTTAAAATATTCTTGATTACCTATATGTTTATTTTCATCAAGATAATTAAAATCAAATTTCATTTGATTATAACTAATTACAGTCCCGACTTCATTTTGTACAAATTCATTATAGTTTTGGTCTATATTAAAATTGTATTTGATATCTATATTTTCATTAATTTCATAATTTACAGATCCAACTAAATCAGAAAGCTTTTCATCTAAACTTGTTTCAGACGCCATCTTTTTATTTTCTTTTTTGTTTATGATTTGAGCTACTGAGAAATCAAAATCTTTTTTATTCTTTGTCACTTTATAATCAAAACCTAAAGTAGAGTTTAATCCTGTTTCAAAATTATTAATGTTATTAAGTCTATCTAAGCTAAAGGCATTTATAGGGTCTAATTTAGAACCACTTGTTTCTTTTCTCATGCTACCTGGCGCATACCTCAATAGTATCTTAGGTTTAAGTAAATGTGTAGTAGCCCCACTTTTCTTCTTGAGATTAATACTAGTTAAATAACCAAAAGCGCCGTAAAGCTCAGCAGTTGTTTCATGTTTGTAAACATCAACATTTTTTGTTTCATAATTAATATTTTTAATGTTCGCTAAAAATTTACTCTTTAATCCCGTGGAGTGACTTATTTCTCTATAATTCCAATCAAAATCATTAATCAAAAAACTTGTAAGCTTATTAGTATCATATTTATGAACCTTGTATTTTGTTTGAAGATCTAAATCTCCTAAAAAATTGTTACTCATTAAATTTTTATCTATTGTAATTTCTGGAAGTATATATTCATATTTATCGTCGTAATCATCTTTTAATGTTTCATAAATACTTGCATCTAGTCCAAGAAAAAGATTTTCATCTTCGCGCGTGAAATTTACAGATGTTTCAAGAGTGTTGGAATTATAATCTACTAAATTAGATTCAATTTTATATAATTTTAAATATTTATCATTCGATACTTCTTGAACAGCTATGTTTAAAGTGTTGTCAGAATTATCAGAACTTTTAAAATTTTTTACAAATTTAGAAAAAAAATGTGATTTATCTCCGGCTTGTTTTTTTGAGTTAGTTTTTTTGTAACCACCTGTGTAACCAAAATCAGTTATTAGACTAGAATTTTTAAAAGATTGATGAAATTCTCCTAAAATTAAAGGATTTTCATCTGCATATAATTTACTTGTTATAGTTAAATTTTTATCATCTGCTAGTGCCCAAAAATAAGGCACTGTTACACCCATTCCTAAATTTTTTGTATCAGAAAAAGAGGGTGGCAAAAAACCAGATCTACGATTTACAGTTGGATCTGGATGAGAAAGTTTGGGAAAATAAAAAATTGGAATATTATAAACTTTAATTATTGCATGGTCATAATAGATTGTTTTTTTTTTATTATCATGAAGCATTTGTTTTGCTTGAATAGCCCAAGGTGGACATTTATCATTTTTTCTGTAATCGCATAAAGTAAAAGTGCTTTTGTTAAAAACGCTTTTTTCATCATTCATTCTCAAGGTATTTGCAAAAATACGAGGTTTATTATTTTTATTTAACTTAAGGGAATCATCGTTTGCGAATGATTTAATATCTGTACCAAGCATCTCTTTTTTAATTGTGTCTATATAAATTTGAGAAAACTCATAAGTATTATTCATTTTGTCTATTATTTTGACATAACCAATAGATTTAAAAATATTATTAGAAGTTTGATAGTCAAAATTTTCTAAAAAAATTTTATTATTTTCTTGATCAGTTAGGATAGATTTTTTGCTTGATTTAATCGAACTATTACTATTATTAAATTTTATATCGCTTCCTTCAATTATATATTTTTCTGATGTGGTAATTTTAGTTGGGCCTAAACTTTCTAAAATTTGAGTATTATCATTAAATTTAGCATAATCACTCTCAATAATATTATTCTTGTTGTCAATTGCTACAATATTTTTTTTTAAAATTATTATACCACTAATTTTATTATATTCTGCGTAATCGGATTTTATTTTATTATTATCTTTTGTAGTAACTATTACTTCATTTTCAAAAATAGTAACTTCATTTTTTTTATCTATAGAAATATTTTTTGATTCAATTAGAATATTTTCAGCAAATAAAAAATTTGTACTTACTAAAATTGAAAATATAATTAAAAAGATTCTATTTTTCATTTATTTGCAGAACTCCAATAAAAGTAAATAAACTTAAAGCAATAACAGGCGCCCATATTGATAGAATTAATGGTATGCGATCAGTTTGACCTAAAGCTAAGGAGAGGTCTTTAAAATAGAATATAATTACGGCTATTATTAATCCAAGTATTGTAAATTTAAAATTATCTGATCTTTTTAACGTGTTCATTGTCAATGTTGAAGCTAAGGCAGTCATTAATAAAAGGAAAAAAGGTAAAGATAGCATTGTATGTAAACTTTGATTTAAAAATGATTGATTATAACCATTATTAAGTAAAATTTTATAGTTAAAAACAATATCTACAAAGGACATAGTATCAAAATTTTTGAACAAACTATTTATTTTTTCAAAATTATATATGGAATTAATTGTATATTTCTTAAGTTTTGTCTCAGATAAAATGCCATCTTTTGGAGCGTATATAATAACGTCCAATAAAACCCACTCATTTTTCTCAATGTTAACTTTTCTAGAGGTAATTTTTTCTAATAAATTGGATTTTTTGTCTAAATGAAAAATTGTAACATCTATTAAATTTATTCCATCTGGTTTTGATGCAGAAATAATTCTTTGTTTTAATGGTAAGTTTTCTTTTATCCAGAGTCCATTTTTATTAAAAGTCACCAAATGATCAATGTCACGTGAATAGTTCGATTTAGTTTTTTCATAATATTTTGACATTGAGGAAGTTATTGGATTCACAATAAATAAAACTAACCAACCTAAAATAAATGATGATAAAGCTAGAATAATAAAAATTTTTAGGTTTGAAAAACCAAAAACTTTTAATGTTAAAAGATCTTTATTGTTTCTTATTTTTAACATGAACCACATACTAGAAATAAAGATGATGAACGGTAATATTTTAATCATCATGCTTGGAATATAAATTCCCGTTAATATTAAAGGCATTAAAGCACTTACATCAATATTTTTAAAAAACTCAACTTCTTCGAATAGATTTAAAATTATTCCAAAACAATAAAAAATTAAAAGTACCAAAAAAAAAGATTTAAAAAAGTTTTTTAGTAGATAGTTAAATATAATTTTGTTCATTAAATTTTTGATTCTCTTGAAAATTTATAAATAAGATAAGTATAAATTATGGAAATTAATATGATAGGAACAAAAATAAAAGCTAGCATGACTGTAAAGCTAATACCAGTATACCTGACAGCCAATTCAGTAAAAACTAATAATGCAAAGCTATATACAAATATACTAAAATTATTTGTATATTTTTTTTTTGTTTTAATAAGAAGCAATGAACAAATTAAAGATAAAACTGGAATATAAAAAGGAATTATAATTCTTCTACTTAAAGTAGGTATAATTTCTTTTTTTAAGCTCTCTCTACAAATTCCATTATTAAAAGTATTTTCAAAAAAACAATTAATCAGGCTTAATGTGGAAGTTTCCTGAAGCTTTGGTTTTTTTATAGTTGTTGTTCGTAAACCATCTAAGTCAATATTTAATTGCTCAAATTTAATTACCTCATTTTTAGAATTATCTTTTGATGAAATTATTTGACCGTTAAATAAAAACATTTTCTTTTTTTCCACAATACCATTTTCCGCAATAATTGTAGTCTCTTTAATTTCACTAGCATTAGTGGATAGATTTTTTATGTTATTACCTTTATCATGTAGAAAAATATTTTGAATTTTATTATCAATTTTTTTATCAACAAAAAGAGTAAAACCTTTGAATGTATCACTGAATTGTTGCATTTTTAATATTGGTAAAAAAGAATTTAAGTTTTCATTGCTTAATAGCTGTCTTGATTTATTTAAAGCTAAAGGTGTAAATAGAACTGATAAAGTTAAGTAAAAAATTAAAACCATCACTGAAACTAAAAAAAATAAATTCACAATTCGTATTTTTTTAACGCCAGATGTCCATAAAATAACAAACTCACTTTCTTGAATATGTTTTAAAATAAATATTATTAATGAAATTAAAAAAGCAAGGGGAATGAATTTTGGAGCTATGCCAAAGAGATTTAATAAGGAATATTTAAAATAAGTAGAAATAGGGTAACCATTATCTACGATAAGGTCTAAAAAACTAACAGCTCTTACAGTTAAAGCTATTAAAGAAAGACCAAAAAGAATTAGAAAAAATACTTTAATAATTTCTTTAATAAAATTTTGATAAATTTTGTTTTGAAGCATTGTAATTTGGAGTATATAAATAATATATCTTTAGTTAAAACTCAACCTATGATAGTACACTAAAGTAAACTTTTCATTGAAATATGATATATTTGACCATATATACCAGTCAGTTAGATCGAGTAAGCTCTTAATAAAATTATGTCTATAAAAATTAACTATACAAAAAAAGCATCAAACAAATCAACATCCAATCTAGTACTATTTGTCGATGAAAAATTCAATACCAGTAGTTTAAAAAAATATTTATCCAATACTGAAATTTCCTACATAAATGATTTGTTAAAAAATAGTGATTTGAAAAAAAATATGTTTTTTTATGAGATTAATTCAAAAAAAAAAATAATATTAATTTCTATTAAAAAAGATTTGAAGAGTTTTGATCAAGAAAATTTAGGTGCTGAATTTTATGGACGTATAAATCATGGAAAAAATTGTGAATACTTTTTAAATTCTGACACTGTAATTGGTAAAAATGATAATTTTATAAGCTACTTTCTTCATGGGCTAAAGTTAAAATCTTATTCATTTAAGAAATATAAAACGAAAAAAGACATACGACTTATTTCTATAAATGTGTTGGGAAAAAAAAATAAACCTTCTAATCAAAATCAGTTAAAATTTAATGCCTTAGAAGAGGGGACTTTTTATGCAAGAGATTTAGTTTCAGAACCAGGAAATATTCTTCATCCAGATGAATACGCAAAAAGATTAAACTCTCTAAGAAAGGATGGTTTAAAGGTTAACATATATGATGACAAAAAATTAAAAAAATTAGGTATGAATGCTTTACTTGGTGTAGGCATGGGAAGTATTAGAGGATCTTATCTTGTGACAATGGAATGGAATGGAGCAAAAAATAACTCTAAGCCTTTAGCATTTGTTGGAAAAGGAGTGACTTTTGATACTGGCGGATATTCATTGAAACCAGCAAGATTTATGGAAGACATGACTTACGATATGGCGGGTTCTGCTGCAGTTGTCGGATTAATGAAAAATTTGGCAATACGAAAAGCAAAAATTAATGCTGTTGGCGTTGTAGGACTTGTAGAGAATATGGTAAGTGGAGACGCTCAAAGACCCGGAGATATTGTTAAATCTTACAGCGGTAAAACTATCGAAGTTTTAAATACTGATGCTGAAGGTCGATTAGTTTTAGCAGATGCACTGTCATTCACTGAAAAAAAATTTAAACCTAAATTTATAGTTGATTTAGCAACTTTAACTGGCGCAATTATAGTCTCTTTAGGGTCGGAATATGCGGGACTTTTTTCTAATGATGATAAGTTGTCAAAACAAATTTTAAACGCTGGTGAAAAAGTTGAAGAAAAATTGTGGAGAATGCCTCTTCATAAAAATTATGATAAACTTATGAATTCCAAAAATGCTGATATGCAAAATATAAACTACGTAGGTGGAGCAGGGTCAACAACAGCTGCCCAATTCTTGCAAAGATTTATTTTAAATAAAACACCATGGGCGCATTTAGATATTGCTGGTATGGCTTTTTCAAAATACGGAGGAGCATTAAATTCAGGAGGAGCGACTGGATTTGGAGTAAGATTATTAAACCAACTAATAGAGGAAAATTATGAGAAATGAACAAACACTTTCAATAATAAAACCTGATGCTGTAGAGAGAAATTTAGTAGAAGATATTAAAAATATTTTTACAAAAAATAATTTAAAAATCAAAGATAGTAAAAAAATTCACATAACCAAGGATGAGGCAGCAGAATTTTATAAAGTTCATCAATCAAAACCATTTTATAATGATTTATGTGCATATTTATCATCTGGACCAATAGTTGTGATAATTTTAGAAGGTGAAAATGCAGTAATGGAAAATAGAAAATTGATGGGTGCAACAAATCCTAAAGATGCTGAAGCAAATACAATAAGAAAATTGTATGGAATTTCTATTGACAAAAACTCCGTCCATGGATCAGACTCTATAGAAAATTCAAAAAAAGAAATAGAATTTTTTTTTAAAAATTAATTGTTTCTAAAAATTTTAACTATAGCTTCAGGAAATGCAGAGTATTCAAGTTTTTGTGTTTTTTGTTTAAGAGTTTTTTCATCATCATTAAGTGAAATATTAAAACTTTTTTGCAAAATAATATTTCCTCCATCTAGTTTTTCATTTACATAATGTACAGTACAACCTGTTTTTTTCTCTTTATTGGTTAAGACCCTAGAAAAAGTATTTAGCCCCTTAAATTTTGGCAATAAAGAGGGATGTATATTAATAATATTTTTACCAAAATTTTTAATAAAATTTTTAGAAATAATCTTCATATAGCCCGCTAGACAAACTAAAGTAATTTTATATTTCTTTAAATAATTTATTATTTTTTCTTCATAATATTTATTTTTGGTATTTATAGTTAAATATGGAATAGAATTTTTTTTTGCATAGTTAATACCATAGGCATTTGGATTATCACTTATTATCAATTTAATACTTATTGGAAAATTATAATCTCGAGATTTGCGTATTAAATTTTTAAGATTAGACCCTCTGCCTGAAATAAAAACACAAGTATTTTTTTTTACCATTTTAAAGCATTAACAAGATTTATTTTATTTTTTTTAACAGAAATATTTCCTATTTCGTAAGGCATATATTTTTTTGAAAAATATTTTTTTATTTTATTAACATTTTCTTTTTTTACAATAATACAAAAACCCACTCCGCAATTGAATGTATTAAGCATTTCTTTATCATCTATATTATTTTTTTTAATCCATTTAAAAATTTTTCCTATTTTAATTTTTCCTAAATCAATATTTACTGACAAATTTTTTGGAACAGATCTTAGAATATTTTCTACCAAGCCACCTCCCGTAATATGAGCTGCAGAGTTAATGAGATTTTTTTTAATCAAATTTAAAATTTCTTTAGAATAGATTTTAGTTGGTTTAATTAATTCCATTTTTAGTCGTTTATTAATTTGTTTTCTTTTTAAAATAGATCTTATCAAAGAAAAACCGTTAGAATGAATTCCATTTGAAGGAATAGCTAATATAATATTATTTTTCTTTACTTTATTTTTATTTAATATTTTTTTTTTTGAAACAATACCTACACTAAATCCCGCTAAATCAAATTTATCTTTAGAATATACACCCGGCATTTCAGCTGTTTCTCCTCCAATAAGTTTACAATCTGATTGAGCACATCCATTAAAAATACCTTTTAAAATTTTTTTAATTTTATTTAATTTTAATTTCCCTACAGCTACGTAGTCTAAAAAAAATAATGGTTTTGCACCTTGTACTATTAAATCGTTAATGCACATTGCAACAAGATCAATCCCAA
>Ga0233444_10005217_pt1 | contig 12105 bp, 7 predicted proteins | sample SI_124_October20_6_FD_182792 | JGI IMG/M metagenome (GOLD analysis project Ga0233444, IMG submission 182792) | Seawater microbial communities from Saanich Inlet, British Columbia, Canada - SI_124_October2016_10_MG | ecosystem: Environmental > Aquatic > Marine > Inlet | place: Canada: British...
ATAGAGCTGCTCTAAATATTTGGCGGCATAAAGAGTGTTATGCTCAGGGCTTAACATTTCTGAAAAATTGCTAAAATATTTCGCATGCCATTTAATATTCAATTGCATGCAGCCCACATCCACATTCGTCTTACCGGAATTTGATAATTTTGTAAGCAAGTCTAAAGCGTCTGCTTCGCTACTGAGAAAATACCCTTTGCCGCCATTGTTTAAAGTCCATGGCCAGCTCACAAATTCTTTATTGACCTTGCGGCCTGACTCTAGGCGCGCGATTTTCATCAACACAGCCCGAGGAACCGTGCTCTCTTGCGCCGCACGCGCGATGCTTTCATCGCAAATCGAGCTGTCCTCAAACGCTGCATAAAGCGATTGGGGCATGAAAAACAATATTAGGCTTATGCAACCAGCGCGGATCAACTTCGACATTGCAGCTCCTTTCGCAAAAGAGTTGCAATTACTGGACCAAGTTTGCAGATCTTACTTATTTTAGAAAATCAAATAGGGATTGCGAATTAATCGTTGAATAAGTCTGCCGCGCAGCATCGCGGGTAACCATGATGGTTTGCAGCTCCGTGATCAGCGTTTCAATATCCGCATCTCGAAGATTAGAAATCTCCGTTTTTATAGACACGCTACGGTCCGTTAAAACATTATTCTGTGCATCCGCATTGTTAATGCGAGCACCCACAATTGTACGCGATAATGCAAAATGCTCTACCAAAGATCCAATTGCCACACCTTGCCGAGATAACGCTTGATTTTGATCACTTAACTTTGCAGCTACATCACCACTACCATCCAAAATTTCGATATAATATTTTGGAACCTGCTGGGCCAAATTATAATCTTCAATTGAGATCTCTTCAAGAATTACATCAGCCGTAGAACTAGGGTCGCTTTTCGCGATGCTTAGCGTTCCATCTCCATTATCTGTAGCGACTAAACCAGTTCCACTAACATTAATTGCGCTCACAAGCGCGCTCATAGAGTTAGAATTTATATTAGCATTTATTGTCGCGCTGCCCTCCGGCCCAGTAATCATCATAGACCAATTCTGAGGTTCTCTAGAGGCATTAACCCGCAATTTCATTGCTCCAGATACGGCATCCGCCGCCTCTGAAATGATGGCTAATTGTGGGCTGGTGCTACTACTTGCAGGTGAACCGGTGTTAAAAATAGTAAAATCGGTGTCGGTGCTACTAATTGAAAACGCGTTGGCTTCACCGGCTGTTGAGTTGATTTTTAACGTCAGTCCTGTGTCACCCTCGACAAGGCTCGCCGTTAGATTGCTGATCTTGCTAATTTCGTTAACGATGCCCTGCAATGTATTATTACTGCTATCAATCGCTATAGGAGTGGTTGAGCCACCTAGAGATACGGTAAAGGTTCCCGTTTGTGTAGTGCTTGAAACTGACGGATTTGCTGTGGTCGGATTGAAAAAGTTATTAAAATTACTGTGAGATAAATCATATGAAATCGATTGTGCCGTATCCGCTGAATTTGCAGAGTAGGATTGATCGAACTGACTGTCGGTTAATAATGCATTGGCAAAACTATCCAAAATATCGAAGCTACTTTTAGTTGACACGCCGTCTTGAACTTCCATGAATAGCGAACTGCCATTCAAACTTGTGGGGAGTTTCACGCTTTCTGATACTTGCAAACTGTGCTCCCCTCCATCACCGCGATATCGCACTTCACCATTCTCATTGGCCACGAAGGGAGAGGCTTCAGTAGAAAACCCACCATAGAGCGCATCACCATTATTATCCGTTGAATTGGCCAACCCAAAAAGACTTTCTTTAAAAGAAAGCACTTCCAGACGAATGGCTTGGCGCTCTGCATCGGTGACAGTAGCAGTATTGGAAGCTATGAATTTTTCATTCATTCGAGTTACCAAATTTCCAACGGTTTCTAATGTTGTATCTGCCAATCCAAGCCGCGATGTGACCTTCCCAGCATTAGATTGAAATTGCTCCAAGCGTGCTTCCAACTCGGTACGTGCTGTCAATGTAACAGCATCTAAAGGGGCATCCGAGGATTGCGTAAGCCGCGTTCCAGTAGCAATTTGAGTATTTAGATTTTGCAATCTATTTTCAATAAATTTAAACTGATCTAACATTTGAGTTGCGAAAAGTTTGCTCGAAATTGTCATATTACCCTCACATTATACGAATGATCGCATCAAAAAGATCACGCGCAGTTTGCAAAATCTGAGCGGCTGCTTTGTAAGCCTGCTGCTGTTCTATCAATTTACCAGCCTCTTCATCAAGATTTACGCCAGAAAGTTCGTCTTCAGTAGCAATAGCCGCATCTCGTATAGCAGTTGCCGAAGCACTCAGTAGCCGCCCAGACTCAAGTTGTGATCCGACCATCAATGCGATATTCCGGAAATCATCTTGGAAACTGCTACGCTCTGCAGTCGTTCGGCTTAAGGCGACCATAGCCACCATATTGCGCGCATCACCCGCATTCGATCTATTTAAAGCAATGTCAAAATAGTCACCGGTGTTACCAAAACCAGCCAGTTCAAAACGATAATCGTTGGCTTCAAATTCCACTACACCATTAGTAAAGCGCGTCGCAACAGAAGCCCCAGTTTCAACGTCGAATAATTCCACCCGGCCTGCAGCTGCATCAACCACTTTAACGCGATAATCTCTTTGCGTTTTTTCATCTTCTTCACTGTTCATTTCAAAACTTGAAGTAAGGCGCTTGGCTCCATTTGCTTCGAGAAGAACAATTAAGTCTTCACTTGGCAGCCCGGTCATCGATAGCACCTGCCCCGTGAGGTTATTTACAGATAGAGACACGTTTGAAGGCTCACCGCTGTAGGAGGATGTCTTTATTCCAGTCTCTGTTAATTCCATCGAAAAATCGGCTGTTCCAAAGCCCAAAGCACCAGCCGCTTCGCTAGGCGTAATGCGCAGCGGCCCTCCCACAGAGCCGTCGCTTTTATAATAAGCCAAGTCAAGGCCAATAATATAGGAGGATCCATCAGCAGATATTGTAGGCGTAACGGCAGAATTGCTTGAAGTGATTGCAAAACCACTGGCGACCGTCACTTTGCTGTTCGCTACGCCCCCAGAGGTGACAGCATTAGTTGCAGTCGTTGCCGACGCTACGCCAGTGAAAGTGGTTCCAGCGGTATATGTAACGCTGTTATAAACAACAGATGCGTCAGAGACTGTGTACTCTGCACCTGCCACAATAGCTACTGTGCCCGCTCCGCTTATGGTAGAGGCTGCAGAACTTACATGCCTTACTGAAAATGTCGTGTCCGTCGAGCCCACCATCGAGCCAAAAGTCTTTGCGAAACTTAGAACACCAGCCCCATCATCAGAGATTGATATATTGCTTAGAGTACCCGCTGCGATCAACGCGTCCAACTCTGCTTTAACCTGAGTTGCCACTCCAGCATTTGTATTCGCGTAACTATCCGTTGCAATTGTTATTGTCTCCGTAATGCCGCCCAAAGTTACGGTGATATTGTTGTCATTGCTCCAACTTCCACCTGAAAACGAAAGCGTATCATTTACGGAACTCAACGAAATAGCAGAGCTAGACGAGCCATTTAATGTTGCGGCACTCACTAGGGTAAAATCACTAAAGGCGCGGCTTTTTAAACCGCTAATCGCGGTTGTTTCACTTTTAGCCAAACCAAATTCAGCCAAGTCGCCCCCATCCAGGATTTCTATGCTGCTACCGTTTAAAACACCTCCAGGAACGTTTATTGTGAACCGATTTACATATGGATCTGACGATGTACCTATTCCGGAAGTTTGAATTTCAGCTAAAATCCGGCCACTTTCTGGTCCCTGCACGGCAAACTCACCAGACTCATAGCGAATATCGTATTGGGAGGCGCCTACTAAAACAGAAATTGTACTTCCCTCACTCGGATCAACACTGATCGCAGCGCCCTTAAGAGATGGCAGAGCCGATGTTGAACGAAAGGAATTCAGCAGTGTTTTAGAAATATTACCAATCGATACATCACTGAGTGAATTCGCATTTACTGCAATATCTGTATCTGAAGAGGATCCATTCATCTTCCCGGATAGGGTGAAAAGTGTGTTCGCTGCTGCCAAACGTAACCCGTCAGGACTTGACTGAGGTTCTAAAAGTTCTGGCGCTATATCGATTGACAATTCACTCACCGTTCCCGCGCGACTTAAGGTTTCGCTTATCCCACCTTCTTCTTTTGAATACGTCTGGGACAGAGCACTAACACTAGCATCTAAGCTCGAGCCCATCTTAAATGCTCGTGGAGAGCGCAAGCTCAAAGAACCAATGATTTTAGTATTTTTATTTAAAGCGACGTCCGAGGCCAATAATTCATTATAGTTTTGATCAAGAGAATTCACAGTCAGAGCTTGGCCGGTAACATTAGTTATTGAAATATCTTTACCATCTGCTTGTGACAAAACAATGCGGGATCCGTCTCCAGAGGTTTCTGCCGTGATCCCTGTCTGGATGCTGCGTTGATTAATTTTACTCACCAACGGAGAGAGGTCAGAGTTTCCAAATATTCCCGAAATTGAAACTGGATCTTTATCCCCCGAAGCGAGGCTAAATGAAATGTCACCGGAAGAGGACGCTCCGTTAGCCAATTGTAATGAGGCGTATGTTCTTGCTTCCGCGACAAAACCATAAGGCTCAAGTTGAACATTTATATCGTCGGCAATAGTTTTCATATTCACGCCAGCATCAACAGATACATTGACATTTACTACATCGTCGGTGTTCGCCGTGGCCGTTCCGTTACTGTCTACCGCCGTAGTTTGAAATGAAAGGGTCTGCTCGGCGATTGAGTTGAGCATGTCTCCCTGTTTGATCAATGAGCTTGTTGATCCAGCTGTTAGAATACTTGCTGCCGAAGTAACAGTTGAATAGCCTCCGGGTAGGATATTGTTTATAGTTGCCCCTCGATAGCCAATACCATCAAGAGGGTTCAAATAATCTGCGCGATATTCTGCTTGTGATGAAAAACCGTTGGTCTCTGTTAAAAGAAGATTAGCTTCATTGCTTGACAGAGGGACACCGGCAATCTGCCGCCCTTCACGTGTAAATACCCGAAAGTTCGAAGCCTCTTCAGCCGATTTAACAATGGCATCACTCTGAGTTATAGTACCACTTGACTCTATCGTTACTGTTCCTGATGTAAATGAAGAGCTTCCGGTAATCTTTAAGCCGCCTTCAAAGCCGGCTGCAAACAGCCCCACATCTTGAAGTCCCAATCCCGTCGCTATCGTTGCGCCGACAGAATTCTTTTTCGTTAATGTCAAAAAACCATTATTTAAGTAATCCGCCAAATGGGTGACATCCCGCAGACTATTAACAGTACTTTCAGATACGACAACTTCATATGTGTCAGAACCTATTAAAAAGGTGAAACCTCTGAGCTCGTTCAACTTATTAAAATTTAAAGTCAAATTTGGGTCTTGTCCCAAAGATGCTAAATCCAGATTTTTTACGCCCGCGGGTATGTAGGCGATGGCCCCACCGTTTAAAAACTCTGTATAAGCGACGGAAGACAAAGAATTGTGTGTGACATCTGTAATCGATGCTAAATCGGGACGAGCCATCACAGCTGCTTCGCTGATCATCGTAGCTGCACCAGCATTAGAGCTATTGGGGGTGATAACAAAATTCGAAGCCGCAGCAATTTGGCGACCATCAGTTAATAAAAACGATATACGGTCTGCTTCCCCACTCGTTTTTTTCAATGTAAAACTATCGCCGTGAACTGCTTGATTTTCTATTTGAACAATTGCCCCATTCAAATCAATTTCAGATCTACCTGTGGCAATAACTTTATTATTACTATCGTAGGCCTCCCATGCAGCAGATCGTCCATTATAGCGAAAAGTTGCATCTTCAACCCCATCTACTAGGCCGGGAACAGTGAGAACACTTACATCTAAAGGACCACTATTTTCGCCAGCTGCCGCAACTAAAAAGTCTCTTGCGGTGAACATAGAGCGCCCAAATTGTCCATCGAAATCAATTCCATTTCTATGGGTAGTGTTGACTTCATTGATCATCCGGTCAGCAAGCGCATCCAATTGTGTATGAGTGTCTTGAATGACCGTCAGCGCGGTCGATAATCCTCTCAATCCTCCATCATCAAGATTTTTTATAACCTGTGAACTTCCCAGCCTATAGCTGACGCCATTTTTTTCGCCATAAATTGGTTGAATTGATTGTGCTGTTTCTCCGTCAAGAAGTAAGGGGCCGGTAAGGTGCTCTCCTAGCCGCACATTGACATCGTGACGTGAACCATAATTTACCGAAATTCGGACCTTTTTAGAAACTTCGGCAATCAGGCGATCCCTTTCATCCAAAAGAGCATTGGGGGGGGATGCACCCAAATTAGAAGACCGGAGCTTTCCGTTAACTGAACCTAAAGAGGATATAAGGCGATTAACTTCGCTGACCTCTTGATCAATCGCACCTGAGATTTGCGTTTCCAAATCACGTAACACAAATGCTGTTACATTAAATGCATTTGCTAGCCCATTTCCTTGCTCGATCGCAGCAGCCCGTGGGGCCAAGTCACCAGGGCTGGCCTCAACATCTGACAGGGCAATAAAAAACTTTGATATTTGAGACGATAAGTCTCCCTCGCTCGGCAAAATCGCATTTTCAAGCCTTTCCATCGACTCCACAAAAGTTTGAGACGACTCAAAGCGGCTTTGTGAAGAGTTAGTACTAGATGCCAAAAAGACGTTATATGCACGACGGACTTCGCCTAAGTTAACGCCTAGGCCGATCTGAGATGAAATTGAGGTAAGCCCACTTTGACTGCCCGAAACTTCCGTCAAGTCGGCACTGCGCTTGCGATAGCCTTCGGTATTTACATTGGAGATGTTTTGACCAGTCACATTCAACGCTTGGCGCTGCGCATTGACCGCCGCTTTACCTATGTCAAATAAACTTGCCAACCAATTCTACCCCGTTATTTGCGTTCGAACTGTTGAACAAGCGCCTCTGCAATTCCAAGGCTGTTACGTTTTGAGATTGTTTGCGAAAACTCTTGATCCATCATATCTAAGAACGGCTTCGTTCCAGAATTGCTTAGAATATCATCTGATAACTTCGCAGCTCGGCTCGATTTCATCAGTTCATTGACAAAAATCGCTTCAAATTGTTGCGCAACCTCTTCCAAAGAGGCTCTGCGGTCAATGCGCTCAAGCGCCGAAGGCCCTGCCCTGGCGCTGTGCGAAACAAATGCTCTGACTTCATCAACCATCGTATTTCCTAAATAATAATCAACTGCGCGCGCAGCGCACCAGAAACCTTCAACGCCTCCAATATGGCAACCAAATCAGACGGCGTTGCACCAACGGCATTGATCGCATCTACTATATCTGTCAGCTGAATGCCCGGATCAAAGACAAACGCTTTTGCCAGTTTCTCTTCTGCGTCCACGGCGCTGTCCGGGGTTACAACGGGCGCGGCCGGCGTGGCCACAACGCCTGCATCATTGGCAACCAAATTGGTCTGCGTTAGCACGTTTGGATCTTCGGTCACGCGCACGGTCAAGCTGCCATGAGTGATAGCGGCCGGCGTTACGCGCACATTTCCATTTATAATGATTGTGCCCGTCCGCGAATTCACAATCACCTGCGCGGGCGGCTTGGCAGGCTCCACTTCAACGTTTTCAAGCAGGCTGACAAAGGATACACGCTGCGTTGGATCCGCTGGCGCTTGCACGCGAATGGAGGAGCCATCAATCGGAACAGCCGTTCCCTGTCCAAAAATGTCATCAACCGCGCGGGACAATGAGCTGGCGGTTGAAAAGTCACTTCGGTGAAGGTTTAAGATTAAAAACTCGTTTTCCAAGAAAGGTGTCTCGACCATTTTTTCAACAGTCGCTCCCTGAGGAACGCGGCCAACTGTAGGAATGTTTACGGTTAATGATGATCCGTCGGCCGCAGCAACGCCCAAGCCCCCGACAGCCAAATTTCCCTGTGCAATCGCGTATGTTTGCCCGTCTGCACCCAAAAGCGGTGTCATCAAAAGCGTTCCACCTCGCAAAGATTCTGAAGCGCCCAGCGCCGAAACGGTTACATCAAGCGTTTGCCCAGGTTTGATAAACGGAGCTAAATCTGCCGTTACCATCACCGCCGCTGCGTTGGCCCCCGACAAACCAGAGGTTTCCGTTGACATTCCAAAACGCGACAGCATTGCCTGCATAGATTGCAAGGTGATCCCCAAATTAGCATCACCCGTTCCCGATAAACCGACAACCAAGCCATATCCAACCAATTGATTGTTGCGCACCCCAGCTAAACTGGCCAAATCTTTTATACGGTCCGCATGGGCTAGACTGGCTAGCCCTGAAAGCCAAAAGCAGAAAGCAAAATTAACTAAAAGTCTCATTGTTTATCCTACTTAAATCGGTGAAACGACGCTGAAGACCTTTGACAGCCAGCCCTTTTTAGACGTGTCCGCCAATTCGCCGGCGCCAATATAGGTTATTTCGGCATTAGCAAGGCGGTTAGAGTTCACGATATTTCCGTTGCCAATATCTTGCGGGCGCACGATCCCTTTAACGCGCACATACTCATCGCCATTATTCAGCGTCAGCTTTTTCTGGCCCAAAATTTCCAGATTTCCATTTTGGTACAGGCGCACGACCGAGGCCGATACTAATCCCGTTACAGCGTTGGATTGAGAGGCCGATCCAGAGCCCGTAAAGGCCTGCGTGGTACCCAATCCGTAATCTGTTGAGACAGCATTGGGGAATACGCCTTTCGGCAATGTGACACCGAAGCTGTCATCTTTGCCACTCGTCGCCGATTGCGATTTAGTGGCCTGAAAGCTTTCATTCAACGAAATGGTAAGGATATCGCCAACTTTTGACGCTTTTCGTTCCGAGGCGAATAAGCCTTGAGCATTGCCATCAAAAATCGCCCCATCAGCCACCTGTGTGGTTTCGATTTCTTCTGGAAACACAGGTGCGAATTCATCGCTGGCCAATTCTTCAACATAGGTCGAACAAGCCGACAGCCCGATGCAAAACAAAACCGAAAAAAGAGTGATGATGCGCATTTTATGTAAGCCTACAAGTTATTAGAGATGTATTTCATCATCTCATCCGCAGCGGTGATCGATTTCGAACTCACCTCATAGGCGCGCTGCGTTTCAATCATCTCTACCAATTGCTGCACAACGTTCACATTCGAACTTTCCAAAGACCCCTGTACCAATTTTCCGCGACCCTCCGTGAACGGAATTCCGATGGCTGGCGCGCCACTGGCAGCCGTTTCGACCAAGAAGTTTTCACCCAACGCTTTCAATCCGCGCGGATTGGCAAACCCCGCCAAAGTGACTTGGCCCAATTCGCTGGGCGCTGCCTCGCCAGCCAGTAATGCGGTTACCAGCCCATCTTGCGAAATATTGATTTGTGAAGATCCAGAAGGGATAGTGATTTGAGGTTGCAGAACATAGCCACTGGATGTCGTCATTAGACCGTCTGCGTTTCGCGAAAAAGTACCATTGCGCGTATATCCAATATTCCCATCAGGCATAAGAATTTGAAAAAAACCGTCGCCATCAACGGCCACATCCAAGGCATTATCTGTCGTAATCATACTGCCCTGAGAGAATTTTTTTTCGGTACTGACCGCACGTACACCCGTGCCAAGCGCCAAAGAAGAAGTTAGCGCCGTATCTTCAGAGGTTTGATCACCGCCCGAACGGGATATTTGATAAAGCAAGCTTTCAAAATTCACCCGGTCACTTTTAAAACCGACAGTATTCACGTTGGCTAGATTGTTTGAAATCACTTGCATCCGTGTTTGCTGCGCGGTCAGACCGGTTTTCGCGACATACATTGCTGAAGAAGACATTTTGACACCTCTCTTTTGCAACTAGTAATGCAAATGATGTGCCAAAGTTTAAACGAGCGGCGTTTATTAAAATTAATTAAAGCGCCCACTCTCAACCAACCAAAGGCGACGCCACACCATAAGCTTGATCTGGAAAACAGTTTTCTTAAGTGCCTGGAAGGCGCATGATACGTGTGGTCGCTTCGTCTAGGTTTTTAGCTTCTTTGATAAACTTGACGTTCAGCTCAAAATATCGCTGGCCTTCAATATTGGCCAAAAGCGCGTCTAAAGCAGTGGCGTTGCTGCCTTCCAAAAAACCTTGGGCCACTTCGGCGCGCTGATCCGCAACCGGCATTTCATTTTTATTATAGGGGCGAATATAGCCATCTATCGATTTCACCAATTGCGCGTCTTCGGCCAATGTCGTCCCTAAGATCGCGATTTGTTGCCGCGTTCCGTCCGGCGCATCAATCGGCTCAATCAGCACCACGCCCGACTCGTCAATGATCAAATCACGATTTTGCGGCACATTGATTTTATTCATATCGTTATCAAGCATGAAATTGCCGGCACCATCGGTCAAAAACCGATCTGCGGTTATGGCAAAATCACCGCGCCTTGATAAGGCGATATCAGCACCGTTTTTAGGCTCGATAAAAAAATATCCTTGATCGCGAATGGCGAAATCCATCCGCTCATCCGTGCGTTGGATTGCGCCGTTTTGCGAGGAAAACAGCGTTTCCTGGCTGGCCTGAGCGAAATATCGGCTTTGATATTGGTCCATATTGGCCAAAAAGGTACTTGCGCGCACAGTTGACAGGTCTTTTTTGAAACCCGGCACGTTTAAATTTGCCAGGTTTTGCGCGTTTACCCTTTGGTCAAAGCGTGAATTCGAAAGAGAATTCAACGCTGTGTATATCATCCGATCCATATCAGACCCCTGCTATGCCCGCCTTAGCCTTACGAGCGAATATTAATGATCGCCTGCGTCAGCTGGGTCGAGGTTTCAATCGCTTTTGACGACGCTTGGAAGTTCCGTTGCGCTGTGATCAAGTTCACCAGCTCTTCGGTAATATCCACGTTTGAGCGTTCCAAAGAACCTGATTGAATAGCGCCAAAACCCTCTGCACCCGCTTCTCCGAAGGTCGGCGTACCAGAGGTGGCCGTTTCAACAAAGGTCGCGTTACCGACCTGTTTCAAACCGTTTTGGTTGTTAAAGTTCGCAAGAACGATCTTACCCAAGGGGCGGTTTTCACCGTTGGTATAGTTCGCGCGCAACAAACCGGTCGCGTCAATATCCAAACCGTCAAGCCGACCAGAAGTAAAACCGTCTTGCTCTAAGTTATTCACACTAAAGGGCTGTGAAAGCTGTGTTGAAGCACTGTAATCCACATCTAACGAGATTGAAAAACCAGCCGCCTGTTGTTCGTAATGAACACGGTTCAAAGGGCTTATGATTTGACCGGTTTTATCGAATGTCAATTCGCCTTCATCGATATAAAGAGGATAATAATCCGTCACCAAGTTATCTGGGGGTGTTTCAACAATCTCACCAGCCGCGTTCACATAAAGCGGCACGCCTGCATCGTTGGTTGCTTGCACCAAGTTCACAATTGTTGGAACCGAACCAACACCCAAAGGCACATCATCTAGGCCCAATTTTGCAGCCCCTTTAACCTTAATAGTAGATTGGTCACCCGTTGTCCCCGTTGTGAAAACAAAGTTGTTTGTATCAGCCTGGTACTTAACAGTAACGCCACCTACAACTTCGCCTGTCTCAGTATCAGAAATCTGATTAATTCTCGTTTGCAATTCTGCTGCAAGGGTCGAACCAACATAGTTTCCTGATGGGACTTCGATAATACCACTGATGCCGTTTACTGAAACGTTAAAAACGTTTGCGTTACCAGCAGATGATAAATTAAAGATCTCGTTTAGGGGTTCTGTCGCTGGTGCTCCAAAGGCCTGCGCCGGGTCCGAAGCCAATCCTCGGGCTGTTTCAAAAACCGTATCGTTTTTACTAGCGCCCACTCCCATCAGGCCGTTATCGCCCGACCCCATATATCTGGTAGCAGTGTCAAAACTGGCGTTAACCACACTGCCGTCACTTGAGCTTATTGAATATCGCCCAACTTGAATGTTTGAAGCATTTTGGTCGGTATTCACTCCAAGAGCGCCATCGGCAGAAATTGTTTCTCCTGTTGTACCACTCAAGAAGGTAAATGTTTTGGTATCACTGTTATAGGCAACACTTGCACCAAATCTC
>Ga0233444_10005219_pt1 | contig 12102 bp, 9 predicted proteins | sample SI_124_October20_6_FD_182792 | JGI IMG/M metagenome (GOLD analysis project Ga0233444, IMG submission 182792) | Seawater microbial communities from Saanich Inlet, British Columbia, Canada - SI_124_October2016_10_MG | ecosystem: Environmental > Aquatic > Marine > Inlet | place: Canada: British...
AGATCAGTGATGCCCCGATTCGACAAGGCATTGCAGAGGCATCACGTTTTGGGCTGATCAATGCCTATCAGCCTCCAGAATCTATCGGCGCTGACCGTTGGTTTGCGATGCTTGGCGCCTGGTGTGAGCACAAAGGACCGCTGTGTGTTGTTGATGCGGGGACTGCGATCACCATAGATGTTGTCACGGTTGACGGACACCACGAGGGGGGTTTCATCATCCCAGGGGTTGATCTTATGCGGCAATCACTGACTAACGAGACCCGTCTGATCGACGTAAAGGCATTGGCTGCCCCGTCGATAGTGCCCGGCAGTAATACGGCACAATGCGTCAACGCCGGGGTATGGCAAGCGGCTCAGGGCGCGATTCGGTCCGTCACTACCCAATATCCTCACCACCGACTGATGCTCACGGGCGGCACCGCAACTGAGTTGATGGCATTGGGAAGCCAAGGGGAACATCGGCCGCATTTGGTGCTCGACGGGCTAAGGGTGTGGTTGTCATCTGAGCTTGACGAGTCGGCCCGCTGAGGGGATGATTCGCACCCCAAACGGGGCAAGCATTTTAGTCCTCCGTTTGTTTCGCGCTTAGCTGGCGTAGCTCAGTAGGTAGAGCAGCTGATTTGTAATCAGCCGGTCGGGGGTTCGATTCCTCTCGCCAGCTCCAATTCTCACTCTGTGTAGTGCTTTAAAGCGCTAGGGCAAGCCCATTTCTGACGTCTCAGAGGCGGTTTCGCGGGTGAAACGGGGCTTCGATGTCACTGGCGCCGTCCCTAAGCAAGGTGCGCAGCCCGCAAGCCCGCAGTGAGTCCGTATTCGGCATCTGCCATCACAGGCAGAATTCCCTAACCGACAGTGTTGACACAGAGGGTGTAGATCTAGAGAATGTGCGCCCTTCCGGAGGGGTTCCCGAGTGGCCAAAGGGATCAGACTGTAAATCTGACGCGCGAGCTTCGGTGGTTCGAATCCACCCCCCTCCACCAAGGATGACGCCGGAAGGGGGAGTGAGAACCTTCGGTGTTGGGCGCGGGTCCCGAGGTGAAAGTGACGCCGCGGGTATAGTTTAATGGTAGAACCTCAGCCTTCCAAGCTGATGATGCGGGTTCGATTCCCGCTACCCGCTCCATTAAAGAGCAGCAGTTTTGCTCATATAGCTCAGTCGGTAGAGCACTTCCTTGGTAAGGAAGAGGTCACCGGTTCAAATCCGGTTATGAGCTCCAATGCGGTATGGCGCCATGGGCGCGACACCGGAAAGGTGGGCCAAAAGGCTCACAGAAGAGAAAAGGGTGGGCGCAGTCAGCGCACTGAGTAAGACGAGCCGGCGACTGATGAGTCTGCGCCGCAAAAGAAATTGAGGAGAGTGTCGCCATGGCAAAAGAGGCATTTGAGCGTTTGAAGCCCCACGTGAATGTGGGAACGATTGGACACGTAGATCACGGTAAGACGACGCTGACGGCGGCGTTGACGCGTGTTTGCTCTGAAGTATGGGGCGGCGAGCTGGTAGCGTTTGACGGCATTGATAACGCGCCAGAAGAGAAAGAGCGTGGCATCACGATTGCGACGTCACACGTTGAGTATGAGTCGGAAGCCCGACACTACGCGCACGTTGACTGTCCTGGACACGCGGATTATGTGAAGAACATGATCACGGGTGCGGCGCAGATGGACGGTGCTATTCTGGTATGTGGCGCGACCGATGGTCCGATGCCCCAGACCCGCGAGCACATTTTGCTGTCGCGTCAGGTCGGTGTTCCTTACATCGTGGTTTTCCTGAACAAGGCTGACCTGCTGGCAGAAGACTGCGGCGGTGTGGACTCTGAGGAGTACACCGAGATGAAGGAACTGGTTGAGATGGAGCTCCGTGAGCTGCTGGATACCTACGAGTTCCCTGGCGATGACACGCCGATTATTTGTGGTTCAGCGCTGATGGCGTTGGAAGGCAAGGATGACAATGGTCTGGGTACAACGGCGGTTAAAGAGCTGGTTGAGACACTGGATTCTTACATTCCTGAGCCTGAGCGAGCGATTGACCAGCCTTTCTTGATGCCGGTAGAGGACGTGTTCTCTATCTCGGGTCGCGGCACGGTGGTAACGGGTCGTGTTGAGCGCGGTATTGTGAAGGTGGGTGATGAGATCGAGATCATCGGTATCAAAGAGACCCAGAAGACGACCTGCACGGGCGTTGAGATGTTCCGCAAGCTGCTAGACGAAGGTCGCGCGGGCGAGAACGTGGGTGTTTTGCTGCGTGGTACGAAGCGCGATGACGTAGAGCGTGGACAGGTACTGGCGATTCCGGGATCGGTTCAGCCGCACACTAAGTTTGAGGCAGAGGTTTATGTCTTGTCGAAGGACGAGGGTGGCCGCCATACGCCGTTCTTCAAGGGCTATCGTCCGCAGTTTTACTTCCGTACGACGGATGTGACGGGAGCGGTTGAGCTGCCTGAAGGCATTGAGATGGTAATGCCGGGTGACAGCATTAACTTTGTGGCGACATTGATTGCGCCGATTGCGATGGAAGAAGGGCTTCGTTTTGCGATCCGTGAGGGTGGTCGAACGGTAGGCGCTGGCGTCGTCGCTAAGATCTTCGAGTAACACAGATTGGCGGTCTAGAGACCGCCTGACGAATGGGCCGAACCGCCTCTTATGGCTGTTCGGCTTCGTCGTCTCTGGAAAAGCGGTGTTGACCGCCCCGAGACGGCTCGTAGGAGTGGAAGGCCAGTAGCTCAATTGGCAGAGCAGCGGATTCCAAATCCGCAGGTTGGGGGTTCGATTCCCTCCTGGCCTGCCACCTTAGGCACGATGCCTAGGTGGTAGGTAAAGAGAGGCTGGTAGTCGGCGGTGGCCGTAGCCAGCGAATGGAGAGAGAGACATGAGTGAAGCCGCAACAAGCAGGCTTGATTCGCTAAAATGGGTTGTCGTACTGGTGCTGGTCGCCGGCGGCATCTTTGGCAATAGTTATTATGGCGATCAACCGATCCTTTATCGGGTCCTGGCGCTGTTGGTATTGGCGTTGTTGGCCGGCTGGTTCGCTTCTCTCACGCAGAAAGGCGGTGATTTTTTTACGTTAGTCAAAGGGTCACGTAACGAAATCCGTAAGGTCGTGTGGCCTACGCGTCAGGAGACGACACAAACGACACTCATTGTTTTTGTCTTTGTGATTGTGACGGGCCTGATTTTGTGGGGCCTCGATAGTGTGCTGGGTTGGCTCGCGTCTTTGATTCTTGGTTGAGGGTAGGAATATGGCTTTAAAGTGGTACGTAGTGCATGCCTATTCTCAGTATGAGAAGAAAGTAGCCATCGCCATTCAGGAACGCATTGAGCGGCTGGATATGCAGGACCGCTTTGGTGAGATCATTGTGCCCACAGAAGAAGTGATCGAGATGAAGGGCGGACAAAAGCGTAAGACCGAGCGTAAGTTTTTCCCCGGTTACGTGCTAGTGCAGATGGAATTAGACGATGACAGTTGGCACTTGGTGAAAGACACGCCACGCGTGCTCGGCTTTATTGGTGGAAAGGCGGATAAGCCTTCTCCGATAACGGACGCAGAGGTCAATGTGATTCTTCAGCGCGTCGAGGCGGGTGTTGATCAGCCTAGGCCTAAGACGGTATTTGAGCCCGGTGAGATGGTGCGGGTGATCGACGGTCCTTTCAACGACTTTAATGGTGTTGTCGAGGATGTGAACTACGAAAAGAGTCGCCTGAATGTGGCGGTGCTGATCTTCGGGCGATCGACGCCCGTAGAACTAGAGTTTGGTCAGGTCGAAAAGGCCTGATCGGGTGGGGCAGGCGTGAGCTTGCCCTGAACTGAGCACCGCCTTGGCGGTGAAAATGGGGAGCCCGCGTAGCGGTCCGCGTCACGCGGAGACTACAACGGCGTTGGAACCCAGGAGAGAAGAACATGGCAAAGAAAATCGACGGCTATATTAAGCTGCAGATTCCGGCGGGTCAGGCTAACCCCTCGCCACCTGTGGGCCCCGCACTGGGCCAGAAAGGGGTCAACATCATGGAGTTCTGCAAGGCGTTTAATGCCGATACGCAGGGCATGGAGCCGGGTCTACCGATTCCAGTCGTGATTACGGTCTACAGTGATAAGTCCTTCACATTTATTAAGAAGACGCCTCCAGCCTCTGTCTTGTTGCGAAAAGTGGCGGGTATCAAGAGCGGTTCAGGGCGCCCCAACACCGAAAAGGTTGGCAAGGTATCTCGGGCTCAGCTCGAAGATGTGGCTAACCAGAAGTGGCCGGATCTCACTGCCTCGGATATGGATGCTGCCGTGCGCACCATAGCGGGTAGTGCGCGTTCCGCGGGTATTGAGACAGAGGGTGTGAACTGATGGCTAAGTTATCAAAACGTGTGCGTGCTTTTCGCGAAAAGGTTGACGCTAATCAAACCTATTCTCTTGACGAGGCCATTGCGCTGTTGAAAGAGTTTGGAACGGTAAAATTTAATGAGACGGTCGAAGTGGCCGTGAATCTGGGTATTGATGCACGTAAATCTGATCAAGGTGTTCGCGGTGCAACCACGTTGCCCCACGGCACCGGGGCCGAAGTGCGTGTGGCGGTGTTTACTCAGGGAGACAACGTTGAAAAAGCCAAGGCATTGGGTGCCGATTTTATTGGCATGGAAGATCTCGCCGAGCAAATTAAGGGCGGCATGATGGATTTTGACGTCGTGATTGCCTCTCCCGACGCGATGCGCGTGGTGGGAACGTTGGGTCAGGTGCTGGGACCGCGTGGTTTGATGCCTAACCCCAAGACCGGCACGGTGACGCCTGATGTCGAATTGGCGGTCAAGAATGCCAAGGCGGGTCAAATGCGATTCCGCAGCGATAAGAACGGCATTATTCATGGCGGTATTGGCAAAGTGAGCTTTGGTCCAGACGAGATCCGAGGCAACTTAGTCGCGGTACTGGCAGACTTGAAAAAGTCCAAGCCTGCGTCAGCGAAAGGTGTCTACGTCCGCAAGGTCACGCTTTCGACGACGATGGGCCCCGGCGTCAGTATCGATCACAACGCGATCGAATTTTAAGTGTTCAGTCCGGCCTAGGGCACTTGTTGTCCGAGGTCGGTGCGCTCTCAGTGTTATCGAGAGGGCTGGGCGAAGCGCCGTAATGGCTTCGTCCGCTTTGGAAGTCTTTGCAGGGAAGTGTGGGATACCCCCGCTGAACGCCAAAGACTGTCAAAGACCGTAGGCGGTCCCGCATCGGGACCTTAATGGCAGGCATGGGCCTGAGACCTACGCAGATGGTGAGGCAGTTCATCACCGAGGGGGGTCGCTTGCAGCATCGGCGGCCTAAATAACCACAAAAGGAGTAAGCCAAGTGGCTATAGGACTCGAAGAGAAGAAAGCAATTGTTGCTGAAGTCAACGAGACAGCCGCCAGTGCACTTTCGCTTGTAATTGCCGACGCGCGCGGTGTTGCATCGAATGACATGACTGCTCTGCGCGCCTCTGCTCGCGAGAACCGTATTGATCTCAGGATGGTACGGAACACGCTAGCAAGACGTGCGCTGGAAGGAACGGAATACGAGTGTGTCACTGACACGCTTACTGGGCCTTCGCTGTTTGGATTTTCTATGGAAGATCCAGGCGCCGCAGCACGATTGTTCAAAGATTTTGCCTCTGATAACGAAAAGTTTGAGGTGAAGGCACTGTCGGTGAGCGGAAAGCTGCTCGGAGCCGATCAAATCGATGTGTTGGCCAAGCTACCCACCAGGGAGCAAGGTCTGGCGATACTGATGAGTGTGATGAAAGCACCTATCGAGAAGCTCACACGCACAACGAATGATGTTCCAGGCAGGCTGGTCCGCGTTATGGCGGCAGTTCGCGATCAAAAACAGCAGGCGGCCTAATTCGGTTCGACCTGACCCTGCAATTATTTAACGGAGATTAAGACATGGCACTTTCAACAGACGAAATTCTCGACGCAATCGCCGAGATGAGCGTAATGGACATCGTATCTTTAGTTGAAGCGATGGAAGAGAAGTTTGGCGTTTCAGCTGCGGCAGCAGTTGCTGTTGCAGCTCCCGCAGCCGGCGGTGACGCAGGTGGCGCAGCTGCAGAAGAGCAAACCGAGTTTGACGTCATTCTGACTTCAGGCGGTGACAAGAAAGTCAACGTCATCAAAGTCGTTCGCGCGGTCACAGGCCTTGGCCTGAAGGAAGCGAAAGCAGTCGTCGATGGCGCACCCGGACCTGTCAAAGAAGGCGCAACCAAAGACGAAGCAGAAGATATCAAGAAGCAGATCGAAGAAGCAGGCGGCGCAGCAGAACTCAAGTAATTGATGTTGTTGTTTTTGGCACCGTAACGGGCTGGGGCGTGTATGCGCCCCCGTCTTTTCCCGGTTAAAGAACCGGTTTTCGAATATTGATGGTGTGCATTGTGGTCGGACAATGCAGATCGTAGGGGAGTATTGATGGCTTACTCGTATACGGAAAAGAAACGCATTCGCAAGGATTTCGGTTCGCTGCCCAAGGTAATGGATATCCCTTATCTGTTGGCGATTCAATTGGATTCCTATCGCAAGTTTACCCAAGACGGCGTAGCGCTTGAGGATCGTGCGGAGAGTGGCTTACACGCCGCTTTTAAGTCGGTCTTCCCGATCGCGAGTTATAGCGGTAGCGCTGCGCTCGAATATGTCGATTATGCTTTGGGCGAGCCTGTCTTTGACGTCGACGAATGCGTCCTGCGCGGCACCACTTACGCCTGCGCGTTGCGAGTAAAGGTCCGGCTGATTATTTACGATAAAGAATCATCGTCGAAGTCGATCAAAGACATCAAAGAACAGGACGTTTACATGGGGGAGATACCCCTCATGACGCAGAACGGTACGTTCGTCATCAACGGTACTGAACGTGTCATCGTCTCTCAGTTGCACCGTTCCCCCGGTGTTTTCTTTGATCATGATCGCGGTAAAACACACTCATCGGGCAAGCTCTTATATAGCGCCCGCGTGATTCCGTACCGTGGCTCTTGGTTGGATTTTGAATTCGATCCAAAAGATATGGTTTATGTGCGAATCGACCGTCGCCGTAAGCTGCCCGCAACGGTGTTGTTGCGAGCGTTGGGTTATGACTCCGAAGGGATCCTTGAGATCTTTTACGAGACCACGACCTTCCAGTTGGGTGAGGAAAACTCCGCGACCATGACCCTAGTGCCCAAGCGGTTGCAGGGTGACATGGCGGCTTTTGACATTATGGCGGGAAAGAAGCTGATTGTAGAGCGTGGCAGGCGCATTACTGCTCGTCACATTCGTCAGTTAGATGACGCAAAGATAGAGATGCTGTCCGTGCCCGAGGAATACCTCGAGGGCCGTCGGTTGTCTAAGAACATCGTTGATACCAAGACCGGCGAGGTGTTGGCAGAATGTAACGCTGAGATCACCGTCGCGCTGCTCGCTGAGCTACGCGAAAACGGTGTACAGAACATCGATACGCTCTATACCAATGAATACGATTGTGGTCCCTTTATCTCTGATACGTTGGCGATAGACGGCACAAGAAGTGTCCTCGAGGCGCTGGTCGAGATTTATCGCATGATGCGTCCTGGCGAGCCACCGACGAAGGAGTCCGCTGAGAATTTATTCCAGAATTTATTTTTCTCTCCAGAGCGTTACGACCTGTCGACCGTAGGTCGGATGAAATTTAATCGGCGCCTTGGGCGAGAAGACAAGATCGGGTCAGCTACCCTAGACAAAGACGATATCGTCGATGTGATGCGCGCGCTGGTCGGCATTCGAAACGGTAAAGGGATCGTGGATGATATCGATCATCTGGGTAATCGCCGCGTTCGTTCGATTGGCGAAATGGCCGAGAATCAGTTCCGAGTGGGTCTTGTCCGGGTAGAGCGAGCAGTAAAAGAGCGCCTCTCGATGGCCGAAAGCGAAGGCCTCATGCCGCAAGACCTGATCAATGCGAAGCCAGTCTCGGCGGCAGTGAAGGAATTCTTTGGTTCCAGCCAGCTGTCGCAATTTATGGATCAGAATAACCCGCTGTCTGAGGTCACTCACAAGCGCCGTGTTTCAGCGCTTGGGCCAGGTGGTCTGACCCGCGAGCGGGCGGGCTTTGAGGTGCGCGACGTGCACCCCACCCACTATGGGCGAGTCTGTCCCATTGAGACCCCTGAGGGCCCAAACATCGGTCTGATCAATTCGCTGGCGACGTATGCCCGCACGAACGAATACGGTTTTTTGGAGTCGCCCTACCGCAAGGTGATCAAGGGCGTTGTGACAGATGACATTGAGTACTTGTCTGCTATCAACGAAGCTGAGTATGCGATTGCGCAGGCGTCGGCTCCGCTCGATACAAAGAACCGCTTTGTGGAAGACCTGATAAACGTGCGCCACATGAACGAGTTCACCGTCAAAACCGCGGCAGATGTCCAATATATGGACGTATCGCCTCAACAGGTGGTCTCGGTCGCAGCGTCGCTGATCCCCTTTCTTGAGCACGATGATGCTAACCGCGCCTTGATGGGTTCAAACATGCAGCGCCAGGCAGTACCAACGCTGAAAGCTGACAAGCCCCTAGTAGGCACGGGAATGGAGCGCTATGTGGCTTCTGATTCCGGTGTGTGCAAAGTGGCGGCGCGCGGTGGTGTGATTGACTCGGTCGATGCGAGTCGCATTGTGGTGCGTGTGAACGCCAAAGAGGTGGGAATCAATGATTCTCCCGTCGATATTTATAACCTCACTAAGTACAAGCGATCTAACCAGAATACCTGCATCAACCAGCGCCCCATTGTTCAGACGGGTGACTCGGTCGAGCGAGGTGATATTTTGGCAGATGGCCCATCGGTAGATCTCGGTGAGCTGGCCCTTGGGCAGAACATGCGAATCGCCTTTATGCCCTGGAACGGCTACAACTTCGAAGACTCTATCCTCGTTTCTGAGCGAGTCGTTCAAGAAGATCGTTTTACGACGATTCATATTCAGGAGCTGACTTGTATCGCTCGCGACACCAAGCTGGGCTCCGAGGAAATCACGGCGGACATCCCCAATGTGGGTGAAGGCGCACTGAGCAAGCTCGATGAGTCTGGCATTGTGTATATCGGTGCCGAAGTGGATGCTGGCGATATTCTGGTCGGCAAGGTAACGCCTAAAGGCGAGACTCAGCTGACGCCAGAAGAAAAGCTATTGCGCGCGATCTTCGGTGAAAAAGCCTCTGACGTGAAAGATACTTCGCTTCGAGTGCCGTCAAGTTACAAAGGCACTGTGATTGATGTGCAGGTGTTTACTCGCGATGGCTTGGAAAAAGACCCTCGCGCGAAGCAAATCGAAGCGGCGCAGTTAGCCGACTACCGCAAGGATCTTCGCGAAGAGTATCGGATCTACGAAGAAGCGACATTCGCCCGTTTGGCCGGCCTGTTGGATGGGCAAGCCACGGTGTCGGGTGGTGGCCTCAGCAAAGGCACCAAGCTGACTAAGACAGTGTTGGCAGAGCTGGAGCGTGAGCAGTGGTTCAAGCTCAAATTGTCGGATTCCGATCTCAATAGCCAATTGGTCTCGGCCCAGCGATTGTTGGAGGAGCAGAACCAGCAGCTCGAAGAGCGTTTCGAGATTAAAAAGCAGAAGTTGCAAAGCGGCGACGATCTGGCACCGGGCGTACTGAAAATCGCTAAGGTTTACCTCGCGGTGAAGCGGCGCATTCAGCCCGGTGACAAAATGGCGGGCCGACACGGTAACAAGGGTGTCATTTCAGTCATCATGCCCGTGGAGGACATGCCTTATGACGAGCACGGTGATCCGATTGATATCGTTTTGAACCCGCTCGGTGTGCCCTCGCGGATGAACGTGGGTCAGATTTTAGAGACCCACTTGGGGATGGCGGCTCGCGGTTTGGGTAAAAAGATCGACGAGATGCTTGAGCAACAGGTCAAGTTGACGCAGTTGCGAAGCTTTTTGAAACAAGTTTACAGCCACACTACAGACGCTCGTCGTAGCGCCGACATTGCCTCACTGAGTGATGATGAATTGCTCGCATTGGCCGAGAACTTGCGGGCGGGTGTGCCGATGGCGACGCCAGTATTTGATGGTGCTCGTGAAGAATCCATCAAAGAGCTGCTGCGCATGGCAGAACTGCCCGATAGCGGTCAGCTGACTTTGTATGACGGTCGAAGTGGTGATCAATTTGATCGGCCGGTTACCGTGGGCTACATGTACATGTTGAAGCTCAACCACCTGGTTGACGACAAAATGCATGCGCGCTCGACGGGTTCGTACAGTCTGGTCACACAGCAGCCACTGGGCGGGAAAGCGCAGTTTGGTGGACAGCGGTTCGGCGAAATGGAGGTCTGGGCTCTGGAGGCTTACGGTGCTGCTTATACGCTGCAGGAGATGCTGACTGTGAAGTCAGACGATGTTGCTGGCCGTACCAAGATGTACAAGAACATCGTCGATGGGGATCATCAGATGGATCCGGGTATGCCCGAATCCTTTAACGTGTTGATCAAAGAAATCCGCTCACTCGGTATCGATATCGATCTCGAGTCTGAGTCATCCGGCTTCTGAGGGGAAATAAGACGTGAAAGATTTATTAAATCTGCTGAGCAGAGACAAGAATGAAGACTTCGACGCCATCCGCATCGGACTGGCGTCCCCGGAGATGGTTCGTTCATGGTCCTTTGGTGAGGTCAAAAAGCCGGAGACCATTAACTACCGTACTTTCAAGCCAGAGCGCGACGGTCTTTTTTGCGCCAAAATTTTTGGCCCAGTAAAGGACTACGAGTGCTTATGCGGCAAATACAAGCGGCTCAAGCACCGCGGTGTCATCTGTGAGAAGTGTGGTGTTGAGGTGGCTTTGGCGAAGGTCCGCCGTGAGCGAATGGGTCATATCGAATTGGCCAGTCCGGTGGCACACATTTGGTTCCTGAAATCACTCCCCTCCAGGATTGGTTTGCTATTGGATATGACGCTTCGTGACATCGAGCGCATCTTGTATTTTGAGGCCTATGTGGTCACTGACCCCGGTCTCTCTGCGCTCGAGCATGGACAGCTCCTCAACGACGAGCAGTACTACGAGGCGATGGAAGAATTCGGCGATGAGTTCACCGCTAAAATGGGTGCTGAGGCGATCCAAGATCTCATGATGGAAATCAATCTCAAGGTCGAGATTGAACATCTGCGTGAGGAGATCCCCCAGACGAATTCCGAGACGAAGATCAAAAAACTGTCGAAGCGTTTGAAACTGATGGAGGCTTTTGACAAGTCTGGTAACAAGCCAGAGTGGATGATCTTGAACGCATTGCCCGTGTTACCGCCAGATTTGCGGCCGCTGGTCCCGCTAGATGGTGGCCGCTTTGCGACCTCTGATCTGAACGACTTATATCGCCGGGTCATTAACCGAAATAATCGACTCAAGCGCCTGCTTGATTTGAACGCCCCTGACATCATTGTGCGTAACGAAAAGCGGATGTTGCAGGAGTCGGTTGATGCGTTGCTGGATAACGGCCGACGCGGCCGAGCCATTACCGGATCTAATAAGCGCCCATTGAAATCGCTCGCCGACATGATCAAAGGTAAGCAGGGTCGTTTTCGACAGAACTTGCTGGGCAAGCGCGTGGATTACTCAGGTCGCTCCGTGATTGTGACCGGCCCCACACTCAAGTTGCACCAGTGTGGTTTGCCCAAAAAGATGGCACTCGAGCTGTTCAAGCCGTTTATCTTCGGCAAGTTGGAGCTACGAGGCCTGGCCAGTACGATTAAAGCCGCCAAGAAGATGGTGGAGCGTGAGCCATCAGAAGTGTGGGATATCCTCGCCGAAGTGATCAGAGAGCATCCGGTCCTGTTGAACCGGGCGCCCACTTTGCACCGGTTGGGTATTCAGGCGTTTGAGCCAGTGCTCATCGAAGGTAAGGCTATCCAGCTGCATCCGCTCGTTTGTGCTGCTTACAACGCAGATTTCGATGGCGATCAGATGGCAGTGCACGTGCCGTTGACCCTAGAGGCACAGCTGGAAGCGCGCGCACTGATGATGTCGACAAACAATATTTTGTCGCCAGCCTCAGGTGAACCCATCATTGTGCCGTCTCAAGACGTGGTCTTGGGCCTGTATTACATGACTCGGGAGCGGGTAAACGCGAAGGGAGAAGGCATGACGTTTGCTGAT
>Ga0233444_10005222_pt1 | contig 12097 bp, 10 predicted proteins | sample SI_124_October20_6_FD_182792 | JGI IMG/M metagenome (GOLD analysis project Ga0233444, IMG submission 182792) | Seawater microbial communities from Saanich Inlet, British Columbia, Canada - SI_124_October2016_10_MG | ecosystem: Environmental > Aquatic > Marine > Inlet | place: Canada: British...
GATCTTTGACCTGAGCTATAGAATATTCCAAGGCACAGTCACCACCTTGACTACCATCAACTGCAAGTAACATGCATTGTGTCATAACCAACTCCTCAATTAGCGCTCACAGGTCGAAAGATTCTCCTGTGAGCAGACGTAACAGAACGAAACGGTAAAACAAAATAATGGTAAATTAGAAAAGCAATCTATAGTTTTAACTTTGTAACGTAACTATGATTTACCTACCTGACTTTCATAGTTTAAAACCAAAGTGTCAATAATCACAAAATAGCAAATACATGTTTTAAAGACGGCAAGGGTTACATTGCCCATATAATATTCATTTCAGAGCAAATATTCACTCGTTCATTCATTCAGGCGCGGCGCGCATAATCAATGCGGCCAATGATGTTCAGCAATATCTGCGCGGCCAACGTCGTGGTACTGCCGGACAGATCATAATCTGGCGCCACTTCCACCAGATCAAGGCCAATCACATCACCACGTTTAATCAGACCTGCCATCAATTCCAGCACTTCATAATACAAAAATCCACCATGCGACGGCGTGCCTGTACCAGGTGCGATCGATGGATCAAAACCATCAATATCAATCGTGACGTAATAGCGGCCACCTGCCGGAATGCGATCCAGCATAGCCTCAACCCCCATCGCGCGGAATTGGCGCACTGACTGAATATCAGATCCCATTTTACGCGCATCTTCATAACCGTCGCGGGCGGTTGATGACACGTTGCGAATGCCAATTTGTGACAAGCCTGTCACATAGGGTTTTTCAGCCGCACGCCGCATCGGGTTGCCATGACCATAGCGCACACCATGGCGTTCATCGACAAAATCAAGATGCGCATCGATCTGCACCAGATGGAATGGTTCCTGATCAGAAAATGCGTTGATACAGGGAATATTCACCGAATGATCGCCGCCCAGAACAATTGGAATGGCACCCGCTTTCAGAATCGCCCGAACCCCCGTTTCGATATTGGCGTGACTTTGCATGGTATCGGTATGGATAATATCAGCATCACCAATATCAACAATCCGAACCTTGTCTGCTTCAAGATAGGTGACATCATCCTCATGGTCATACGCGCCTGCATGACCAAAAGAAAACAGCGTTGATGCCTCACGGATGCCGCGTGGTCCAAAGCGCGCGCCTGCCCGAAACTGTGTGCCAAAATCAAATGGCGCGCCCAGCACCGCGAAATCAGCATCAATGCTATCCCAGTCAGGCTGATATGGATATTTGCCAAATGTACACAACCCAACAAAAGGCAGGTTTAACCGCCCTTTTTCATATCCATGTCCGCTCATCTGCTAGGCTCCTCACTTCATATGATCGTTAGGCTTGATGACAGCTTTTGCTAGCTGACAGATGCTCAAGAAACTGTCCAAACGCTAATGTAGTTGACCTTATCTTGCAACCACAGATAGCCCTAACGATACCCATATCCATACCCATATAAAGGGATTGCAAATTTGGGCTTTACTCTGATCACATTACGCGCAAAAGATAAGTTTCAGATTGTGTAAAGAGGATTTTCTGATGCTTAACGATGCGCAAAAACAGCATTATGATGACCATGGCTTTGTCGCCCCCATTGATATTTTTACCAATGCCGAAATCACCGCGATCCGCGCCGAGATCGAAGCCGCCGAAAAAAAATGGCATGATGAACTAGCTGGCGCGGGGCGTAACAATGCCCATTATGTTTTGCCAGTGCTTGACGCCATCACGCATGACAGCCGCATCCTTGATGCTGTTGAATGCCTGATTGGCAGGGATATTCTGGTTTGTGGCACAACCTTGTTCATTAAACCGCCGCATACTGACGGTTATGTCAGTTGGCATCAGGACGCCCGTTATATCGGGCTGGAACCGCATAACTGGGTAACGGCGTGGCTGGCGATCGATGATGTCGATGAACAAAATGGCTGTATGCGCATGGTCAGCGGATCACATAAAGCCCCCTTACAAGATCATATTGATACATTTGGTGAGGATAATATCCTGACCCGTGGTCAAACCGTGCCTGACATTAAAATTGAAGATAGCGTCCCTGTCATCATGAAAGCTGGGCAATTATCGCTTCATCACCCGCGTATCGTGCATGGATCAGGCCCCAACCACAGTGACAAGCGCCGGATGGGTTTTGCGATCCAAAGTTATATCGGTGCTGATGTTGATCAGGTCATAGGAAAAATCTGGGTGCAACATGCGCGCGGTGATGATACCTATCACTACCACCAACATGCAGGCCGCCCCATCAAAGCAATGCAGGCTGACGATCTTGCATTCAGACACCAGGCAAATGAGTGCCTTTCAGATATTTTTTACGCAGGCGCCGACAGAAAAGGGAAATTTTGATGAGTCATTTAAATCAGGCGACGGGACAATGTAACATTGTCGAATGCATAACCAATCCGAACCATAATCCAGGCACATTTCCGGACGATGACCGCGTGCTTAGCAACGCCCAGATGGAAACCGCGCAATCAGTCATTGCCGCATGGCCTGACTATACGCCTACGCAATTACTGGAACTAGACCTTGCGGCCAAAGCTTGTGGTGTCAAATCGGTTCTTTACAAGGATGAATCAACACGCTTCGGCCTGCAATCATTCAAGGCATTGGGCGGTGCTTACGCCATTGCCGACGTGTTGAACAGTTTTGTCAGCAATGGTGGCAAAGCCGAAGATTTTACTGCCGCTACGGCAACTGACGGCAATCATGGCCGTTCGGTTGCGTGGGGTGCTCAGCAGGCTGGCTGTAACGCCAAAATATATATCCACGCGCATGTTAGCACAGCGCGCGAAGACGCCATGAAAGCCTATGGCGCCGATGTGATCCGCGTCGATGGCAATTACGAAGCCTCGCTGGCGGCCTGTAAACAAGATGCCGAAAAACATGGATGGCAGCTTGTTTCGGATACATCATGGGATGGATATCTGGATGTTCCGCGTCAGGTTTTGGCAGGTTATTCGATTATTTCAGCCGAAGTCATGGATCAGATGGGGGATAAGCGCCCAAGCCATGCTTTTTTGCCGGTTGGTGTCGGCGGCCTTGCCAGCGGTATTGTTGGTCCATTCTGGAATGATATGGGCGACAATATGTGCAAAGCCATTTCGGTTGAAAGTTCGATGTCTGCCTGTTTCCTTGAAAGCATCCGCAATGATCGCCCAACATTAGTTGATATTGCCGAAGAAACCATGATGGCTGGCTTGTCATGTGGTGAAATCTCGGCTCTTGCATGGGATATGTTGCGCCCCACCCTATCGCATTGCCTCAGCATTACCGATGACGGCGTTGCCCCGCTTATGCAGGCATTCGCGCATGGTCAGCTAACATCGGACAACACCAAAATCGAGGCTGGCGAATGTTCAACTTCAGGTCTTGCCGCTTTGATTGCCGCGACATCTGATCCGAAAATAAAAGCCCAACTTGGCCTAGATGAAAATTCAACTGTGCTTTTGATAGGTACCGAAGGCGCAACCGATCCGGCACTCTATGGCGAAATCACTGGCATCAACCTCTAGCTTGATAGGGATCTAACATGACCGTAGAACGCGGCTTTACGTCAGAGGAATTTGCACAACGCTGTCAGCGCATCCAACTGGCGATGCACAGCAGAAATGTGAATACATTACTGCTCAGCTCAGAAGCCGAAATTCGCTATTTCACTGGCTTCATGACACAATTCTGGCAAAGTCCAACCCGACCATGGTTCATTCTGATTCCGGCAGATGGCAAACCAACAGCCATAATACCGACAATTGGCGTGCCGCTTATGCAGGATTGCTATGTCGGTGACATTAACAGCTGGCCATCACCAGCCGAAGATGATGATGGCATCAGCCTCGTGCATGACGCCATCAAAAGCCAACTTGGATCACATGGCAGGCTTGGCATGCTCATGGGGCGCGAAACTGCAATGCGGATGCCGCTGGCCGATCTTGATATTTTACGCGCGCGGCTAGGCGATATCGAATATGTCGATATGACGACTGACGTTCAGCATATCCGGATGATCAAATCACCAGCAGAAATTGCAAAATCGCGCCATGTATGCGGCATTGTATCATCTGTCTTTGCCGATTTGCCAAATTGGGTAAAAGCAGGCTTGCCTCTGCGTGAACTGTTCCGCGAATTCAAAATTCGGGCGTTGCAGGCCGGAATTGATGACGTTAGCTATCTTGTCGGTTCAGCAGGCCTAGGCGGCTATTTTGATATTATTGCACCGCCAGATAGCCGAAAGCTTGCCGCAGGTGATGTCTTTATGCTGGATACTGGATGCATATGGGACGGTTATTTCAGTGATTTTGACCGTAATTTTGCCATTGGCCATGCCAGCGAAGAGGCGCAAAGCGCCCATCACCAGCTTTATGACGCCACCCAGGCGGCCTTGGACATTTTAAAACCTGGCATAACAGCGTCTGATTTATTTCATGCAATGGATGGCGTTTTACGTCCAGGCGCAGACGCAAGTGATGGCGGCGGCGATGTTGGCCGTTATGGGCACGGCCTTGGCACGCAACTGACCGAGTCACCATCGCACACAATATGGGACAAAACCGTCATAGAGGCTGGCATGGCACTGACCATTGAACCATCAATTATCTATGGTGATGGATATCTTATGGTGGCCGAAGAAAATTTAGTCGTGACCGATAATGGTTTTGAGTTATTATCACATCGCGCTGCACGTGATCTTCCCATAATCAAATAATGGCCAGTTCATGAAGGAGACAGTAAATGGATGAAAACCGCCCACAAAAAGTATCGTTCAGTCGGCTACCTTTTGATGTTATTGCCCCTCAGGATCAAGCCTTGCAACTTGGTCTTGTGACGCTGGAAACTGACCTGACAATCGAAAATGAATTTCGCTATTTTCTAGGTGATGGCGCGCTTTCGCTCATCCATACGCGTATCGCCTGTGACGATCAGGTCACCGCCGACAATCTGACCATGATGGAAGACCGCTTTGCCGAAGCTTTGTCCCTATTTCCACCTCAATATGCTTTTGATGCGGTCGGCTATGGTTGTACATCAGCTTCGTTACTGATTGGCGAAGCAAATGTTGAAAAGATTATCAAATCACATATAGACACAAAACATGTGACAACACCCATGACCGCCGCCAAGCGTGGCTTGTCAAAACTGGGGGCACGCAATATCGGATTTCTGGCACCCTATATTTCCGATATATCACAAAAGATGTGTAATGATCTTTCCGATGCTGGGTTTAACGTTGCCGCAGCTGCCAGTTTCGATGAAGGTCGCGACTCGATTGTTGGCTGTATATCGCCGCGTGCCATTCTGGCCGCGATCACCGCGGTTGCCGAAAATTCAGCCAACACACCGCTTGATGCTATCTTTGTCGCCTGCACATCGCTGAAATGCGCGCCAATCATCGCCGAAGCCGAAGCAACACTAGGCATTCCGGTGCTGTCCAGCAATTCGGCATTGGCATGGGATATGGCGCGTTTGTCTGGCCTTGCTGTTGGGTCGGCTGGTAAAGGCGCTCTATATAGCTAAATCAGCGTGCCCACATCCTAGCGTAGCAAAATACTGTCATCAATGCTGGCCAGATCACTTTTGCCGCACAGACCCATTGTGACATCAAGCTCCTTATGGATTATTTCCAGCGTCTCGCGCACACCATCCTGTCCACGCGCCCCAAGCCCATAAAGAAAAGCCCGCCCAATCAGAGTTCCTTTGGCACCAAGGGCAATCGCCCGCAACACATCCTGCCCTGATCGAATACCGCTATCCATCCAGACCTCAGTCTTGTTGCCAACAGCATCAACAATCGCTGGAAGTGCCGCAATCGCGGATATCGCGCCATCCAACTGACGCCCCCCATGGTTTGATACAATAATGGCATCTGCGCCAATATTAACAGCGGCTTTTGCATCCTCGGCATCAAGCACACCTTTTATAATCAACTTGCCACCCCATTGTTTACGGATCGCCGCCACATCATCCCATGACAAAGACGGGTCAAACTGACTATTCGTCCAGTGTGCTAAGGACGACATATCCTGAACGCCCTTTACATGCCCCACGATATTGCGAAAAGCCCGACGTTTTGTGCCAAGCATACCAAAACACCATCCTGGCTTTGTCGCCATGTTAATCATGTTTTTTAAAGTCAGCTTCGGTGGCGCGCTCAGACCGTTATGCACATCTTTGTGACGCTGCCCAAGAATTTGTAAATCAAGCGTTATCATAAGCGCCGAACAATTCGCATCACGGGCGCGTTCAACAAGCCGTGACACAAAATCACGATCCCGCATTACATAAAGCTGGAACCAGAACGGTTTGTCCGTATGTTCGGCGACATCCTCGATTGAGCAAATCGACATGGTGGACAAGGTAAAAGGCACGCCGAATTCAGCCGCCGCACGCGCAGCCAGAATTTCACCATCGGCATGTTGCATACCTGTAAGCCCGGTGGGAGCAAGCCCAACTGGCATAGTCACTTTTTCACCAAGCATGGTCATTTCGGTTGATCGTTGGCTTACATCCAAAGCAACACGCTGGCGAAATTTTATCTGCTGTAGATCAGTTTCGTTTGCCCGATATGTTGACTCAGTCCATGACCCACTATCAGCATAATCATAAAACATTTTCGGCACACGCCGTTTTGCAAGCTTTTGCAAATCTTCAATACAGGCAATTTTTGTCATTCATAGAGCCTTTGACGTAAAAGATTAAAGTCTCAGTAAACAGTAACATTGTAAAGTCTATCGGTTACCTTTGAGCATCATATTCATGAAAGCAACTGGTGCTAGCCCAGCGATCACAATCATCAAGGCTGGCAACGCGGCTTGTTCAAGCATTTCGTCCTTGGCAAATTGATATGTAAAGGTCGCCAATGTTTCAAAATTGAATGGACGCAACAATAACGTCATGGGTAGCTCTTTCATGACATCAACAAAAACCAGCAAACCTCCGGCAAACAGGGAACTTCGCAACAGGGGTAAAATGATCCGCTTTATACTGCTTGAATATCCATGCCCAAGAATGCGGCTTGCATTCATCATATTTGGTGGTAAACGCCGGACACCAGACACCATCGCCCCATAGCCAACAGCCTGAAACCTTACGACATAGGCAAAAAGCAAAATTCCAAGCCCGCTCAGCATAATACCTAATATATGCCCGTTGGTGACTGTGGCAATCATGCGGTCGAACACACTAGCAAAAATCAGCACACCTATCGCCAGCATTGTCCCGGGAAAGGCATATCCAAGTGACGATAGTAACGCTAGCCCGCGCACCAATTTACCCGAGCGATATGTTGCGGTCAGCACAATGAAACAGGACACAACCATGACAGTGACCGAGGCCATGCCAGCCACCAGAAGTGTGTTTGACATAATCCCGAAGATTGCCCCAAAGTCAGCATTTGAACGGCTTCCCAGCACAAAACTCAGCAACACCAGAACGGGAATGATAAACCCAAGCACAAGTGGGATCATGCAAATCAACCAGCATACAAACATCTTGCTTCCATGAAGCATGATCGGGGCTACAGGCGTTGGTGGTTTGCCATTGCCAGAAAATTGTTGGCGCGCACGCGCATATAACTCTAATCCCAACAGGCTGATAATGAATACAAAACCCACCAGTGAAATCTGTGCCGCCGCCACTATATTATTCATGCCCAGCCAGACATTAAAAATACCTAGCGTGATGGTTGGAATAGCAAAATATTCAACCGTACCAAAATCCGAAACCACTTCCATCAAGACCAATGCAAGCCCTGCCATTATCGCTGGTCTGGCAAGCGGTAGCCCGACAGTCCAGAATTGCGATTTATCATGCACCAGCGCAATTTCAAACAGGCTGGCTGGCGTCAGACGAAAAGCCACACGTGTGACCATATAAATATAAGGATAAAGCACCGACGCCATGACCAAGGCCGCACCGCCAAGTGACCTGATTTCTGGAAACCAGTAATCCTGCGCTGATTGCCACCCAAAAATACTACGCATGCCACTTTGAACAAACCCAGCATATTCAAAAAAATCTGTATAGGTATAGGCGATAATGTAAGCTGGAATTGCGGCTGGCAACAACAGCGCCCATTCCAGCACTTTCTTGCCTGCAAAATTATAGCGGCTGACAACCCATGCTGTGCTGACACCAAAACCAATAGCTAAAACACCAACGCCAGCCATCAAAATGAGCGTGTTTATTACATAGGTTCCCAACACTGTATTCAGCAGATGTGTCCATAACCCGTCACTATCACCACTCGCAGTGACAACAAGTGCCAACACAGGCGCCAAAGATAATGCGCATAAAAGCACGACGACAATCAGCCAGCGATCAATATGTTGCCGTGGAACGCCTGCCCAGTTTGAAAGAAATGTAGCTACCATAAAACCAGTTCAACTGTCTTTGCGTGTATGGTCTAACTTTGTCTGATCAACCAATGGCAAGATACGTAAATATCGGATAAGAAGTTAATAAGAATGATTATCAAAATCAAAAACTGTTTGCAAGCATCAAGTTGATAATCATTCTCAATTTTAAAATTCAAAAATAAAATTCCTTTAATTCTATTAAATAGCCCCTTTTATTTCGCCCGCATTGCTTCTATCTGTACACGGTATCACTGTCGCCCGTTCCGCAATAAAATCATTCAGAAAGCCTTTATCTATGACCGAATTTATGACTGATGCGCTTGTCATCTCCATTCTACAAATTATCGCAATCGACATAATTCTGGGTGGTGATAATGCGATTATAATTGCGCTGGCATGTCGTGATCTTCCTGAACGTCAGAAAAAGCTGGGTATTTTGTGGGGAACAGCTGGGGCCATCATTTTGCGGGTTATTCTGGTTTTCTTTGCCACGACCTTGATGGCGGTTCCGGGGCTAAAGCTTATTGGCGGGCTTCTGCTTTTATGGATTGGTGTAAAATTACTTATCGAAAATGACGGTGAAAATGAGCATAAGGTCAATAGTTCACAAGGGCTGATGACAGCTATCCGTACAATCATAATTGCCGATTTTGTCATGAGTCTGGACAATTCGATTGCCATTGCGGCGGCGGCAAAAGGTAATATGTATCTTGTGGTTTTTGGCTTGCTTCTCAGCGTTCCCATCATCATTGCAGGTAGCGCCATAATCCTCAAACTAATGTCCCGCTATCCCGTTATCATCAGCATGGGTGCTGGCCTTTTAGGATGGCTTGCTGGCGATTTAATCGTTCATGACCCGCTTTTGGAAAGCTATCTGAGTCTTCACATCCCTTATGCAAATATATTGGTTGCGGGCGGGCTGGCGGCCATCGTGGTCACCGTCGGGCGGGCGCTTGCAAAGCGGCAAAAACCCGTTTAATCAGCCATCGTCTTGTGCGAAACAACGCCGATATATACGCCTGTAGCGATAATTGCGACAAACCCAACCCATTGCCAATAATCCAGATACTCACCAATAAACAACGCAGACGACAACGCCGCAACGATAACTTCCGACAGCATCAAAATGCCAACCAGACCGGGTGAAACATACTGATTTACCCGAAAAATAATCAGCACTGACGGCAGGAAAATACACACCGAAGCTACAAATGCCACAGGTAGCCCACTTATCAGAACGGTCACATCCGGAATTGGCACGGCCAGAACCAACGCCGCTATAGCGGCCAGAACCCCGCCAACACCATATTGAAACAAGGTGATATTCATAATATTGGCTTTTGGATATTTGCCAATGATGATCGACCCGACTGACCAGCTTATGCCAGATAGCAACCCCAGCAAATCACTGGCAACAAACTGCATATCAAAGACATTCACCTGCATGATCAGAATGCACCCAACCAACCCCATACTTATGGCAATCCAGCGCCCCGCATTTAGTTTTTCTGCTAGATAGATGCTGCCAAGCAAGGTTGACCATATCGGTGTTAGATAAAATAAAACCGTGGTTTTTGTCACTGACGCCACAACAAGACCAAGAGAATACAGCACAAAGCCAATGCCCATTGCGCCCCCTGCAGCAAGGTAAATACCCCAATCAGCGCGATGTGCCATCAATGACTTTTTGCAGAATGGAAACAGGGCTATAAAAGGCAACGTCTGAAAACTGACCACAACCCATAAACCATCGATACCTAGACTTTCGACATAGCGCATCGGCACCCAGATCAACCCCCACAGGGATGCCGCCGCACAAACCAGCAACAATCCCGTGCGTTTATTTGTTGATTCAAGAATGGCCTGTGAAATACCCAATATACACCCTTTGCTGTACCTATGGCGTCTTGTTTGGATTATTGAAGATCAGCAAAAGCATCTTGCAAACGTGCCACAGCTTCAACAATAAGGGCGCGGCGTGTTGCCAGATTGAAACGCATGAAATTATCGCCGCCTGCCCCGAAACTACTACCAAAATTTCCGGCAATCCGTGCTTTTTGCGTCACCCGGCTGTTAAATTCATCTGGTTTCATTCCCGTATCAGCAAAGCCAACCCAGGTCAGATAGGTTGCTTGTAAAGGCATTATGCTTAATCCGGGAATATTGCGGATACCTTCGGCAAAGATTCGGTTATTCTCGGACAGATATAACCGCAACGCGTCAAGCCACGCATCACCATGTTCATACGCGGCTTCCGACATAATCATGCCAAAGCGGTTTAGCGATATACCCGCCGCCTTTTGTGCTTTTATAAATTGATTACGCAACGTCATATTTTCAATAATCACACTGCCCAGCATGGCACCTGCAAGATTGAATGTCTTTGTCGTTGCGGCCAACGTGACCAGACTTGCCGTAAATTCTGGCGCAATTTTTGCCAGCACATGATGCTCATTTCCGTCCAGAATAATGTCATGATGCACTTCATCACTTATCAGAATAATATCGCGCTCAGCGCAAAACACCATGACCGCACGCAGCTCATCCTTTGTCCATATACGCCCACCGGGGTTATGCGGCGAACACAGAAACATCAGCTTTTCATCACCCTTCAGCCGCGACGCCAACGCATCCAGATCCATATGATAACGTCCGTCATCAAGCACCAGTTCAGACTCGATAACCTTACGGTCATTCGCCCTAATCAGCCGATGAAACGCATGATAGACGGGCGAGAAGACAATGACGCTGTCGCCCACATCGCTATAGGCGTGAACTGCCAGCGATAGCGCATTGACCAGCCCATGCGTATTCACAATCCAGTCTGGCTGAACAGTCCAGCCATGCCGGCGGCGCATCCAGCCAACAAGCGCGCTTCGGAAGCTTGAATCATCGCCGTAATAGCCGTAAACGCCATGCGTATGCATATCTTTCAGCGCATCGGAAACGCCTTGTGGTGGCTTGAAATCCATATCAGCGACCCACATCGGAATGCCGTCATGCGGCGACACATTATAATTTGCCTGCATGGTGTCCCATTTGTCCGAATGGGTGTTTGTGCGATTAATGATTTCGTCAAAATCTATTGTCATCAAGAATCCTACTGGCAAAAAGTATGTGGCTGATAGCCAATATTTCCAAAGGCAACGGTGTGGAAAATCATCTCTGAGATAAAACCACGCAAATAATCCAATAAATTACAGTCGTTTATCGGCACAGGTCAAGCTACCACCTTGAAAGCCATACGCTATAATGTAGCATCAAGCGCCGTGATCAGCTTTTGCACCTCATCAGCATGGGTGTAATGCACAAAGCTCAAACGCAGCACACCGGGGTCTGCCGCAACGCCCATCGCTTCGATCAGACGCACAGCATAAAAGTCACCACCACCTGCCATAACACCATGATTTGCAAGCGTCTCGGCCAATTCTGTGGCTGGTTTATCTGCATGTATGGCCACTGTTGGTACACGTTGCCCCACCTTATCAGCGCCCATTATACGAATATCATTTCGGCTACGCAGATAATCCAGCAAAGGCGTCAGAATCAAATCTTCATAATCGCGTTGTAACTGGCGCACTGCCCGACCACGCGCCGCTGCATCTTCATTTGGCGTAAAATGATGGTCATGAACAGCATCAATATAATCCGCCATGCCAGCACAGGCGGCAATTTGGGCATGATCGGGTCCAGCTGGGGTAAAGCGTTTATACCGAACA
>Ga0233444_10005224_pt1 | contig 12092 bp, 5 predicted proteins | sample SI_124_October20_6_FD_182792 | JGI IMG/M metagenome (GOLD analysis project Ga0233444, IMG submission 182792) | Seawater microbial communities from Saanich Inlet, British Columbia, Canada - SI_124_October2016_10_MG | ecosystem: Environmental > Aquatic > Marine > Inlet | place: Canada: British...
TCTGTTCCGTCAAAAAGGACTATGGCATCGCTGGGAGGAGTAGAAGAATTTCCTGGGTCAACCATCGCGGGAACGGGCTCCCAAACTTCTGTCATTTCGGGTTTCATCTTTTTTTGAGCCAATAATGGCAATGTTGCAAGAAAAAAAATAAGATATTTCATGATATAAAATTCTGAAAATATAATAATGGGAAAGCCATAGACTTTCCCATTCATAAAATTGATGGGTATTATGCTGTTTTTAAACTCTTCTGCCAGAATAAAAGCACCGTGAATAAAACGATCAAAATAGCTGGAAAGCTTATCATCGTGGTGAGCGTTGCTTGACCTGACGCTAATTCTAGTGCGGGTCCACTGAGTCCTTCGGCCTCCATTTGAGTAGTAGATGAATCTATCCACCCTCCAATAATGGGTTGGAATATCGATGTGGAAAACATCCCCATCGCTCCAATGATGGACATACCCAGTGCGCCACTTAAAGGAATTTTTTCTGCGACAAACCCAATCATATTGGGCCAAAAATAACAAACTCCTAATGCGAAAAATACCGCTGCAACATAAGTCATTCCTCCAGTTTGTGTACTGAATAAAAAGATACCTATTGCTGTCAATACCGCAGAGCCCAAAAGAACACCTGTTTGATCGTATTTGTGAACCATATCACCACCAAAGTATCTCCCTACGGCCATCAATCCTGTGATCAGAGCCAAAATTACCATCGGCTGTGCTCCGCTACTACTCAAGATCAGCGTGGTCCACTGTTGTGGGCCAAATTCTGAAATGGCGGTAAAAGCCATACAGACTAGCATAAAAATGTATAAGGGTGTAGCCATCGCCTTTAGGTTTTCCCCAACTGAAGTGGTAGCCTCTAATTTGGGTTTTGGAAAAGTTTGTCCGTAAAAAAGATAAAAATAAATCAATGTAGGAATCATGATGATCCAAATCTGTGCCTGCCATCCTAAGTCTAAATCGGTCATGAATTTGGAAACTAAACTTCCCACTACTATTCCTCCGGGGAACCACATGTGAAAGCGATTCAACAAAGTGTTCATTTTCTTCCCTTCGTATGCATCAGCAATCATGGGGTTACAGGCTGCCTCGGTACATCCATTTCCAATCCCTATCATTAGGGTAGAAATCAATAATCCTGTATATCCACCAGAAAAAATGGTGAGTATGATCCCCAATGTGTGGGTTATAAATGCAAACTGCATGATTCTTTTTGGACCCAATTGATGATAAAAAAGCCCTCCCAAAACCATGGAAATAGGAAAGCCTAAAAACCACATCGAATTGATGAATCCTAGTTGTTGACCAGAAAGTTGGAAGGCCTCTCCCAGCTGTGGTAAAATACCCGCTCTAATACTAAATGAAAATGCCGTGGTGATCAAAGCAAAACAACTGCCATAAAAAAGTCTACTATCGTTATTCATATTATTTGGTTTATTATTTCGATACAATTTATAAATATTATTTAAACAGGTTCTAAAAACTATTGGCCAAGATGCTTTCGTATAGCTCTTGCTTACCGCTGCTGTGTGCTATTTCGTCTTGATTTAGGCCTATTTTATAAAGTTCAGCAATGGAGAGTTCTCCTTTTTCAAAGGCTTTTCCCTGACCACTGTCATAGGATTGATAGCGTTGTTTGAACATATCGGAATAGGCCGTGTTGGTTAAAATATGTTCTGCAGCCATCAGTCCTCTGGCAAAAGTGTCTGCTCCCTGAATGTGTGCGATAAAAAGATCTTCCAAGTCTGTAGAGTTTCTCCTTACTTTGGCGTCAAAATTGATGCCTCCCCCTTGAAGTCCTCCTGATCTTAGGAAAACCAACATGGCCTCAATGGTTTCGTAAAGATTGATAGAAAACTGATCGGTGTCCCATCCATTTTGGTTGTCTCCCCGATTGGCATCTATACTCCCCAACATGCCTGCATTGGCAGCTACTTGCAATTCATGTTCAAAAGTGTGCTGTGCTAAAGTGGCATGGTTGACCTCGATGTTCAATTTGAAATGGTCTTGAAGACCATACTGATTCAAAAAGCCAATAACCGTAGCACTATCAAAATCATATTGGTGTTTGGTGGGTTCTGCGGGTTTGGGTTCGATAAAGAAATTGCCTTTGAACCCCTGCTCTTTGGCATAGTCCACCATTTTATTAAAAAACACACCCAGGTGATCTAGTTCGCGTTTCATATCGGTATTCAGTAGGGACAAATAACCCTCTCTACCACCCCAGAAAACATAGTTTTCTGCTCCGAGTTCCACAGAAGCGTCAAAAGCAATTTTGATCTGTGCAGCAGCTCTAGAAGCTACCCTGAAGTCGGGATTGGTGATGGCTCCGTTCATGTAAACAGGATTGGAAAAACAGTTGGCCGTTCCCCAAAGTACTTTGATACCCGTCTGTTTTTGCTTTCCTTTGATGTAGTCTACGATTTGAGCGACTCTTTTTTCGGTTTCGGCAAGGGAAGCCCCTTCAGCAATCAGATCGATGTCGTGAAAGCAGAAATAGTCAAAGTCCATTTTTTGTAAGAATTCAAAAGCGGCATCGGCACGGTTTTTGGCCTGTTGCAAAACGTCTGTTTCTTGATTCCATGGATAGAGATTCGTAATCCTTCCAAAGGGATCGGCACCGTTATCATTCATACTGTGCCAATAGGCCATGGCAAATTTAAAATGATCGCGCATGGACTTGCCCATCACCTGTTTGTCGGCATCATAGTATTTGTACGCCAGTGAATTATCGGATTCCTTTCCCTCGAAGTTTATCTTATGAATGTTTTTAAAATAATTATTTTCCATTTTAAATGATGTTGTTGAATAGTTGTGTTCTCCATTTTTCAAACGAAGCAATGCTTTCGTCTCGAAGCTTAGGATTGGGATTAATGGTTTTGGTTATGTTGATGTTATTGTTGCTTTGTGTTTGATTGGCACGGTCAATGCTGGCTTTGGCAGCACCTTCTGCTCCAGTGGCTTCAAGCATTTGAATGGATATACCCAAGGTGTCTGCAATGGTTTTTGAAAATACATCGGATAAAAACAAATTGTCATTTCCGACTTTAAGATTTTCAATGATCACTCCATCGTTTTTTAAAATTTCAATGCCGTAGATCATGGCAAAAGCAATACCTTCCAAGGTGGCCCTGACCATATGATTGTTGTCGTGAATATTGAAATTGATGTTACTGATGTGTCCGTTGACAACTTTGTTGTCGAGCATACGCTCGGCTCCATTTCCAAAAGGGAAAACTTGCAGTTCATTGCTTCCGATGGGTACTTGTTGAGCCATTTCATTTAACTTATCATATCCCAATTCACCCATCAATTGATGTAACCAGCGGTATTGTATCCCCGCACCATTTAGGTTGAGGAGTTTGCCAAATATTTTCTTTTGGGGTTGATAGTCGACATGTGCAAAGGTATTGACCTTGGTCAGTTCCTGACCAGATAATTGGTCGGTGAGAGCATAGACTACGCCTGAGGTACCACCTGTTGCCACTACATCTCCGGCTTTTCGAGCTCCAAGGGTATAGGCGTTGTTGGGCTGGTCTCCCGCTCTATAGGTAATGGGGGTTCCTTCCTTTAATCCCGTTGCTTGTGCTCCAGCGCTGGAAACAGTAGCTTGAACGGTAAAATTGTCAACCACCTCAGGCACCAAACTTTGATCCATTTGGTAGTGGTCAAAAAGGGCTTTTGAAGGTTGGTCGTTTTTAAAATCCCAAAAAATACCTTCGGAAAGACCTGTGACGGTCGTCTGCGTTTCTCCAGATAGTTTGGCCGCAAGAAAATCTCCCGGAAGCATAAGTTTATGCGCTTTTTGGTACAGTTCTGGTTCATTTTCAATGACCCAAGCGAGTTTGGATGCTGTAAAGTTACCAGGAGAATTGAGCAGATGATCTTTGCAGTAGTCCTTTCCCAATTTTTCAAAAGCCTTTTCTCCAAAGTGGGTGGCCCTGCTGTCGCACCAGATAATTGATTTTCGTAAAGGATTGAGGTCTCGATCCACCAAGACCAATCCATGCATTTGATAGGAAATACCGATACTGGAAATTTGGTCGGCTTTAATTTGGGCATCACTGAGAAGTTTTTTCGTAGCATCACAAAGGTATTGCCACCAAAGATTGGGGTCTTGTTCTGCCCAGCCTATTTGTAATGCGTCTATAGATATTTCCGCTTCAGGAACCCGTGCCCGAGCAATGGGTCTTCCCGTCTCAACATCTACCAAAGCAGCCTTAACAAAAGAACTGCCTATGTCGTATCCTATACCTATCATTGTTTGTAGGCAGGGGTTATGGTGGATTCTTTTTCTGTGTATTTTCCTTCCGAAGCCCATCGAAAGCCTCTCATTTGCATTTCGAGCACCTCTGGCACATCAAAATCGGTAAGGTGATGGCCTATAGAAGAATGAAAGATCCTCCCCTTACCATAGTATTTTTTCCATACCACTGGCATGGTGCCTCCTTTGATGGGATCCTCCTTTTTACCAGGTTTCCCATATTTATCTCTATCAAATACTGAAATGGCCAAAACCTTTATATTGGGATCAATAAGCATATAATATTGTTCCGTTTTTTTTAGGTCAAAATCATTTAATCCTCTTGTGATAGGGTCTTCTTTGTCAATAATTTTTATGGAGTGATCAATATTACCCCCCGGGTGAAATACAAATTGCCCGCCTACCATAAACTGATATCTGAGGTTATCTCTAAAAGCATCACCCATACCTCCATGCCAACCAGAAAATCCAGTACCATTCATTACGGCTTTCTCCAAACCTTTGAATTGCTCTTCGGTAATTTTACCCATGGTCCAAATTTGAATGATCAAATCGGTTTCTGCCATAAGCTTTTCGTCCGTATAAACAGAAAGAGTGTCAAAGACCTTGACATTGGCTCCCTCGGCTCTCAATTTGGGAACCATCATATCAACACTCTCTGCGGGTTTATGACCTTCCCAGCCTCCGTAGACATAGACAATATTTTTGCTTTTTAATGAAGGATTCTTTTCCTCTTTTTTCTGTGAAAAAATATTTAAAGGGAGTAATAAAAGGAAAGCGAAAAAAATAGAGTTAAGAAAGATTGAAGTATTAATTGACTTTATTTTCATCATGGATTAGTTTTTTAATTTCATTTAAAATTAAGGGTAGTGCAGGATGTTTAATCCCATGACCATATCCCTCCAACACAATGTGTTTTACGTTTTGATGTCCTGCTACTTTAAGCATGCGCATCATATAAGCATTTTCTTCTGCCCGTCCCAGCATTTCTAATTCTGGATCGCCAGTGTACAATACAATTGGAGGTGCATCTGCTCTTACATGATATAATGGAGCAAATTGGTCGATGACAGGTTGGGTTTTGGGAATATTATTTTCCGACCTGACCGTAAAATGAGTAATGGTATGACCTGTCAAGGGAAGTAAGGCGAATATATCATTAGCTTCAATGTCATGAGCTTTGAGATAACTCTTGTCTAAGCCCACCATTAAGGTCAAATAACCTCCTGCGGAACTGCCACTAACTACTATTTTGTTGGGGTCTCCCCCATACTGTACTATATTTTTGAAGGTCCATGCTAGAGCAGCGGCAGCGTCTTCAATATAAACTGGCGCCTTGACCTTGGGATGTAGTCTGTAATTAACCGCTACTACTGCAATCCCTTTATCCTTCAATAGATCAGGTACCACTTTTTCCCCACCCTTTAATCCCCCTCCATGGAACCAAACTACGGTCGGAAAGTCTTTTATTCCTTTGGGGAAATAGACATCGAGTTTACAACGCTCTTTTTGATAAGAGTCGTTTATATTTTGACTGTAATAGTTTATGTTTTCCTCTAAAATGTATTGTTGAGAAACAACCTTAGCAACCCATATATGGGTTACAAGTAGTAAAATAATGTGATATGGTGATCGCATTTTTAATTTCAATAGGGAAAAAATACAAAATAAATTGAAAGTAAATTCAAAACAAATGGAGCTAATTGAAAGAGAAACCCAAGATAGGTTCTTTTGAAATTCAAATATTCTTACAACCTATGTATTATTTAAAGTATTTTCGCAAAATATATGGCTCCGTAGTTCAACGGATAGAACAAGAGTTTCCTAAACTTTAGATACAGGTTCGATTCCTGTCGGAGCTACAACCTGATAAAAGTAATCTTATTGAATCTTTTAGTCTTTTATCCGATAAGCTTAAAGTAAACCTGAGGAACTTTAAAATAAGTTGTCTGGAAGTAGGAGTCAACATTAAGCCTCCTATCGATAGTCAGGAAATAATAGCCAACTCACTACTGTATAAAAGCAGACCGTTCGAAAGTAAGTACCACAATGACGAAGGAAATTACAAGCAAGTTAGTTTATCAGAGTATAGAGTAAAGCTTTATGACAAAGGCCTTCACTAGGAGACACAAGGGTATGAGATTGAGTGAAGTAAAGAGTTGTGGATTAATGATAATGAAAGAAGATTAAAAAGATTAATAGGTCAAATAGAGCCACCCCTGAAGAACCTTATTATTATCAGATACCTCAATTATATAGTAATAAGATCCTGCAGGAAGTAGGTCTCCGGTTTGTTGAAAAGTTCCAGCCCAATCATTTAGATAATTAATCTTCTTGTAGACCTGAAGACCATTTCTGTCGTATATCGATACTTTTGATCCAGGATAATTTTGAATATTCATCACTTTCCAGGTAGCTTCATTACCCCTAACACCAGGAGTTACAAGCGCTGATACGAAAATTTGCTGATCTGAAAATCCATCACCATTAACATCATCATCTGAATTATCGCCTATCCCATCACCATCAGTATCAACAGATTCACTAGGGTCTAATGGGAAATCATCAAGTCCATCAATAACCCCGTCTTTATCTGTATCTCTATCGTTGGGATCACTTCCTAGATTGTCCTCGTCCCCGTCTCCTAGTAAATCATTGTCTGAATCAAAAAGACAAGGGTCAGTTCCATTTAAAAGCTCTTGCTCATCAGTTATTCCATCATTATCATCATCCTGATCAATAGTATCTCCAATCCCGTCAGAATCACAGTCTGTGTCATTTACCGTAAAAATTGTACTTATGGAGGCTGACCTAAATTGAGGGCTGGCAACTTGAATCGCTGAAATGGTGCAAGATCCAATTCCTTTTATAATTATTTTATCACCTGTTACTTCTGCAATATCTTTATTGCTACTTATATATTTAATTACACCAGACCTGTTTGAAGTTGGTGGAGGAATAACAAAATTATTGTCGTTAATCAACTTATCCGGGATATTGAAATTTGTGAGTGTGGTTATTCCCTGTAGTACCGTAATAATTTTTGTTTTGGTCAAAGCTGGGTTGAAGACACTATTTCCGGGTTGACTAACTTTAATGATCAATTCACCAATGTCAAAAATATTTAAGGTATTACCACTTAAAGTAGCATTATTACCGGCAATGATATTATAGTTTGGGTTCAATGAAGAATCGCTGAATGCATTTATTCTGTAGGTTAAATTTTCTTCAAAATAGATGAACTCAGGTTTGTAGGGGTTTATCGTTATATTTTGATTGGTTTTAATTACATCGATAACTGCTGAGGTTGTGGCCGTTAAATAATTCGGATGGGCAGCGGCATCGGTTGTAAATGTTATTGATATGAGTCCTGATTGGTTAATGTTTGATAAAGTATAGTTCCCTGGTATTCCAGATATTGAAGCAGCTGATCCACTTTCAAGAGAAACGATAACTGGAGCCCCCGAGGTGGATGTTGCAGATACAGTAATTGATGTAAAATCCTTTAATGGCTTTTCAATTGGTAATGGATCAATAATTATCGATTGGTTTGCTTTCAAAACAACTAAAGTCACAGTTACTGTTTTTGCCTCATAATTTTCATCCGAGGATATATCCGCCAACAAGGTTACTGTTCCTATAGTGTTGATTGTAAGGGTTCTGGATGTAACACTTGCAATACTTGGATCTGATGACCTAAAGTTGAATGTTCCATTGTAGTCTGAAGCTACAATTGGATCTATAATTTCAAAAGGAGGTATGCCATAAGTCCTGGTTATAGTTGATGTAGAATACCACTGAGCATTATAGAAATCATTTCTAAGAACAGTGAGTGTCATCGAAGCCAGAGCCGAGTTGTAATTCTCATCTTCAGCCTGAACTGCTGTTATTGTTGTGGAGCCGACACCACTTATTGATATTGGCAAAGAACTTCCCGATTGATTAATCCGACCTCGAGAGGTTGGAGTATTCACGCTTAATATATTTGACACAACTCTTGTGACAATCATCCAATTATCAATTGAATAATTAAAATCCCCAGTGCTACTTGATGTAGCAATTACACTAAAATCCGGACCACCGTATGTTTTTGTTACGTCAGGGAAATAGATTATTGGGTCAGCTTTATTTACAATCAATGTAATTGAGGAGACTCCGGTATTGTAATTATTGTCAGATGATTGATTAATTAAAATAGTTGTTGTCCCAGCCCTACCAATGGTAACTGTATTACTAGATACTGAAGCAATTGAAGTGTCAGAAATCGTATAAGAGAATAACCCTGTACTACTTGAAGTTGATGTTAAATTGAAATCAGGATCTCCAAATGTTTTTGATATAATATTTGAGGTTCTGATTATTGGATCGGCCTTAAGAACATAAAGTTTTATTGTTTTACTTGCAGTTAAGAAATTTAAATCCCCTGCTTGATCAATTACTATTGATGTCATACCAGCTCCAATTATTGTTACAGAACCAGTTGCTGTGACACTGGCGATAGTATTATCTGAAACTTGATATGAAAACACACCTGTACTGCTTGACACCGCAGATAAATTAAAGACATCATCACCAAAAGTCTTTGTGATAACGTTTGACAAAATTATAGGGAGAGCAATTTTATTTACGGTTAATGTTGAACTTAATGATGCAGACTCATAATCCCCTGAGGCTAGCTGATTTACATTGATATAGGTTGAGCCAACACCCTTAATTGAAATAAGGGTTCCCCTTATTGTAGCAATAGAATTATTGGAAATACTATAGGATATATCTCCCGTACTACTTGAGGAAGCCGAAACATTAAAATCAGGATCAGCGAAGTTTTTAATGAAATCGTCAAGGGACAAGTTTGGATCCAGTAGTCTGTAATCAAAGATTATATTCTCAGCCCCTGAGTAAATATTTCCAGCAAAATCTGTTGCGCTAACCGTAAGCGTGTATTGACCTTTTGGAATAGAAAAGGATCTGAAATCAAATTCATATGTCCAAACAGACTGAGATGCAGTTGCAGTCATGTCAATATTCTTTGGACCAACACCTGAAAAATTTACTTTCGGAGTATTTTGAACGGCTTCAGAAAATGTAGCTGTTACTGTGATTGTGTCTATAGGATAAACTATATTATCATCATCACTATCTGTTAAAATTAAACTAGCAGAAGTTATATCTACTGAAAAGTTAATAATATCTACAGAAGTCTCATCTCCATCTTGAACTCCTGTTGATGGTAGGTAATTGTTCCCAGCGAGATCACCACCATTTACTGAAATAAAATGATCTCCGTCACTCCCAATTGAGAGTGAAGATAAATCAACAGAGTAAGTCCATATCGATGGGTTACCAGAGTTAATCATCGCTTCATCTGTAATAAGTCCGCCAAAGCTTAACTTGGGAGTATTTTCCATCGGTTCACTGAATGTGGCGGTAATAAGAACATTGTCACTTGTAACAAGACTATTATCGGGATGATCATGAGTTATTATAACTGTGGGGTGTAAGGTGTCAATGGTAAAAGTAATACTGTCCACAGATGTCTCATCACCATCTTGAATACCTAGGGATGCTGTGTAAGGATTCCCTGCAAGATCACTACAACCGCTAATGGAAATAATATAATCTCCATCACTTGGTATGGTGAGGGTCGACATATCTATAGAATAATTCCAAATCAATGGATTCCCAAAATTACTCATTGCAGTATCAGTAACCAGTCCACTAAAAATTAAAACAGGAGGGCTATTGTTATAAACATCAGATATCTCATCTGCTGTTAATTTTCTTTTCCACACATAAAGATCATCTACAAATCCTTTGAATAGCTCGTTTGTATGAAAAATTTGAGTTCCAATTACAAAATCGGTAGTCGAGAAATTGGAGGCTCTAGTGCCATTATTTATTTGAACACCATCAATATAAATTACATGCTCATTAGTTGCTTTTTCAAAGGTTACCAAAACATGAACCCAACCATTACTAAAGAAAGAGTTTCCAGCATTAAATCCTGCTGAACCCCATGTGCCAAATCTAAGATCTCCGCCAACAATACCTAAATGTTGGGCAGTATACCGTTCACCAAATGCAAAAATCCATTCATTGCCCGTGCGGCCAGGTTGATCAGAGTTTATCCAAAGGGAGTATGTATAGTCATTATCCAATAATTCTGGCATATTTCCACTTATGTAAGAGGTGTTATTACCAGGGAAGTAATATGCATTGTTTGCCTGGCCAATTCGATCTTGCCCAAATTGGGGGTTCAATGCATTAACCAAAGTTGAGTTTGCTATTTCATTAGTATTTCCATTGAAAGGAAAATGCATTAACAACCCAGAGGTTGGAACTGAATATATAGGTTCATTAAAAGTAGCGGTAATCTCAAAGGTATCAGTTGCAACGAGGGTGTTGTCAGAATGATTATGGTTTAGAATAACATTTGGGGAATTTATATCTATTGAAAAAGTAATACTGTCAACAGATGTTTCATCACCATTTTGCACACCAGATAAAGATTGGTATGGATTACCAGCAAGATCACTTCCGCTAATTGATATAAAATAAACCCCATCACCTCCAACAGAGATTGAAGGTAAATCAACATTATAAGTCCAAATCAATGGATCACCAGTGTTAATCATCGGATTATTTGCAAAGAGTCCACTAAAATTTATGTTTGGAGTGTTATCCATTGGCTCACTAAAGGTTGCGGTGATTAATACCGTATCATTGCCCGTGAGCAAATTATCCGGATGATTATGGCTAATAATAACATCAGGAGTAGTAATATCAATCGAAAAGGTAATACTATCAATAGAGGTTTCATTCCCATCCTGAACCCCTGATGATAATAAACTGCTATTTCCAGCGAGGTCAACACCACTTACAGATACAAAATGATCACCGTCTTCAACAATAGCCAGAGAAGATAGATCGATAGAGTATGTCCATATCGATGGATCACCCGAATTACTCATTGCAGTATCAGTAACCAGTCCACTAAAACTTAGAGTGGGAGTATTACCCATGGATTCACTAAATGTCGCAGTGATAAGGACCGAATCACTACCGATAAGAGTATTATCAGTATGGTTATGAGTTAAAAATACAGAGGGATGTGTAGTGTCCACTGTAAATTGAATAGTGTCAACCCCTGTTTCGTCTCCGTTTTGAGTTCCATCAGATAAATCATAAGATGAACTACAGTAGTCAATTGCGGTAATTGACACATTAAATGTGTTGTCGGTTAATGAGTCAGCATCTATTGTAAAATTCCAGGTTGTTGAATTTACTGCTGTCATGTTAGTAAAGGGAGTTCCGTTATCAATTTTATACTGTGCAGACCCAGAAATATCCCTATCGAAAGTAGCGGTTATGATAAGACTCTCCTCAGCCCCTATAAGATTGTTTGGATGAGCTACTGAGTCGGTCAATGTGACAAGGGGGGTACAAGGAATTCCCCATCTAGGTAAAAAAAGTGGTTTTGAATCTATAGGTGAACTATTACTAAAAGATGATCTACTAGGGTCATGAACCACACACCAGCAGTTGAGGTCTTGATCAAATAAAGAAGCCGCTGCAAACATATTATTCATATTAGTGATTGATGTTACATCCCATCCACCCAGAGGTTGGTTAAATCTTGAAGCACCATTTAAAAGGTTATTTGCCCTTGTAACATTACTTACATCCCAACTACTAATATTACCATTAAAAGCAGGTGCACTTGCAAAAGTAGATTCAATAGTTGTAACATTTGAAGTGTTCCAATTCATAATAGTTGACGAATCACCCGCTGAGAGCCCATTATTAAAAATAGCTGCTCC
>Ga0233444_10005233_pt1 | contig 12078 bp, 16 predicted proteins | sample SI_124_October20_6_FD_182792 | JGI IMG/M metagenome (GOLD analysis project Ga0233444, IMG submission 182792) | Seawater microbial communities from Saanich Inlet, British Columbia, Canada - SI_124_October2016_10_MG | ecosystem: Environmental > Aquatic > Marine > Inlet | place: Canada: British...
AACTCATCAAGCTTAATATCACCATCATAAATAGCTTTACCAACAATGATACCTTCAATTTTTTTATTATTTAATTCTTTGGCTTTTTTAACATCGCTAATAGAGGATACTCCACCTGAAATAACAACAGGACAAGCAGAAATCTCAGCGAGATTTACTGTCTCTTCAAAATTAGGACTAGTTTTCATTCCATCTCTACTAATATCTGTGTAAATTATGCGACTCACGCCAATATTATTCACTTCTTTGAGAAAATCTATAGTTTTGATATTTAGATTTTCTTTCCAACCAGATGCGGCTAGCTTTCCTTTTTTTGCATCTAGTCCCAAGGCAATTTTGTTTTTAAATTTAGCACAAGCTTCTTTTAGAAAATTCTTATCCTTAATTGCAGCACTTCCTAAAATAACTTTTTCCACACCTATATCTATATATTTCTTAATACTATCAAGTGATCGAACGCCTCCACCTATTTCAATTTGTAAATCGTATTTATTAACTATTTCCTGAATTGTTTCTAAATTAACTGTATTGCCAGTTAAAGCGCCGTCCAGGTCAACAATATGTATATTTTTAAAACCTTGTTCTTTATATTTTCCTGCCTGATCAATTGGAGATGTTTCATATTCGGTTTTATTATCAAAGTCGCCTCTGATTAATCTCACGCATTTTTTATCTTTAATATCAATTGCTGGAAATATTTTCATTTTATAGATTTAAAAAATTTGTCAAAATTTTAATTCCAGTGTTTTGACTCTTTTCTGGATGAAATTGTGAACCAAATATATTTTCTAATGATACTGCTGCCATAACTTCTTTTCCATAATTCGACGTTAAAGAAACAACTTTTTTATCTTCAGGTATGAATTCATAGCTATGAATAAAATATGCATGATCATTATTATTTATATCTTGAAAAACTTTAGAACTGTTTTTTATTTTTAATTCATTCCATCCCATGTGAGGAATTTTTAGTGTTGAAGCACCTAAATTTAATTTATTAACTTCACCTGGTATCCAATTTAATCCCAATGTAGTTTCTTCTTCGTGTCCTTTCGTTGCAAATAATTGCATGCCAGCACAAATTCCATAAATTGGTTTTTTTTTTACTAAAACACTTTCATTTAATTCTGCTTGCAATCCTTTAATATTATCAATTCCAGCTTTACAAGCTTTGAAAGAACCTTGGCCTGGTAAAACAATTTTGTCGGATTTTGTCACATCATTAACATCTGAACTAACTTTAACTGAATAACTTAAATTACTATCCGAGTTAGCTTTTTCAATAGATTTAGCGATTGACCTTAAATTGCCAACTCCATAATCAACGACTGTAAGTAACATTTATATTTAAAGTGTGCCTTTAGTAGACGGAACTGAGTTTTTAATTCTTTTATCAATAGTCAGCGCATCTTTTAAGGATCTTGCTAGACCTTTATAACAAGATTCAATTTTATGATGACTATTCTCACCGTATATATTTTCAACGTGAAGCGTAACTCCTGCTGACTGGGAAAAAGCTTGAAACCATTCTTTAAAAAGTTCTGTATCCATTTCACCCAATTTTTCTACTTTTAAATCTACCTTCCATATTAAGTAAGGCCTATTAGACACATCTAGCGAAACTCTACTCAAGGTTTCATCCATTGGTATCATTGTAGAGGCATATCTTTTAATACCTTTACAATTTCCAGCTGCCTTTTTAATAGCTTCACCTATAGCTATACCTGTATCTTCTGTTGTATGGTGAAGGTCAATATGTGTGTCACCTTTTGCATTCACTTCTAAATCTATTAGAGAATGTTTAGCTAATTGCTCTAGCATATGATCTAGAAAACCAATTCCAGTTTTTATTTTATACTTTCCTTTACCGTCTAAATCGACAGAAACAGAAATACTTGTTTCTTTAGTTTTTCTTGATATTTTTGCTCTTCTTTTCATATTCTTTTGAGAATTATTAATTGATATATATACAATTAGCTATTTTATCAATAAATCAGATTACGCTATTGAAGAAATAAATTTAATCTCCACATATAACTGTATGAATACAGCTGAAAAATGGCATGGAACAACAATCGTTTTATTAAGGAAAGATGGTGAAACAGTTGTTGCTGGGGACGGACAAGTTAGTCTCGGCAACACAGTTTTAAAAAGTAAAGCAAAAAAAGTTAGAAAAATAGAAAGTAGAGGAGTAATTGCAGGATTTGCTGGATCAACAGCAGATGCTTTAACTTTGTTTGAAAGACTTGAAGCTAAATTAGAAAAACATGCAGGTAATTTACAAAGAGCCGCTGTGGAGCTAGCAAAGGATTGGAGAAGTGATAAATTTTTAAGAAGACTAGAAGCTTTAATGGCTGTAGCTGATAAAAAATATAGTTTTATTATTTCAGGAACAGGAGATGTATTAGAACCTGAGGATGGTATTATAGGAATAGGTTCAGGTGGAAACTACGCATTAGCAGCTGCAAAAGTATTAATTGAAACTAATATGCACGCAGAAGAAATAGCTAGAAAATCTATTAAAGTTGCCTCTGAAATTTGTGTTTTTACCAATAATAATATTACGGTTGAGAAAGTATAGAATGATTAAAACCAGTAAAATAACAAATTTAAATGTTATAAAAAATAAAGCAAAAAAGAATTCAAAAGTAAGTGCTTTATCTCCAAGGGAAATTGTTTCTGAATTAGATAGGTATGTAATCGGTCAAAAAGAAGCAAAAAAAGCTGTAGCGGTCGCATTAAGAAACAGATGGAGAAGACAAGCTGTATCTGATGAAATGAGAGATGAAATCCTACCAAAAAATATTCTAATGATTGGACCAACTGGAGTTGGTAAAACAGAAATATCAAGAAGATTATCTAAATTAGCAGAAGCTCCCTTTATTAAAGTTGAAGCAACAAGATTTACAGAAGTTGGTTATGTGGGAAGAGACGTAGAACAAATCATAAGGGACTTAGTGGAAATAGCTATTGCAATGGAAAAAGAAAAAAAAAGAAAAGAAGTAAAAGCTAAGGCTGAATTAAAAGCAGAAGAAAAAGTTTTAGATGCTTTGATTGGAAATAAAGCAAGTGTAGCTACTAGAGAAAGTTTTAAAAAAAGATTGAGAAATGGAGATCTTGACGATAATGAGATTGAAATAGAAGTGCAAAACAGTTCATCCGGCATGCAAAGCTTTGAAATACCGGGTATGCCAGGTGGAAATGTAGGAATGGTTAACCTTGGAGATATTTTAGGTAAATCGATAGGAAATAAAAAAGGAAAAAAAAAGAAAATGACAGTCAAAGAATCCCATGAGATTCTAGTGGCTCAAGAATCAGATAAAATGATTGAAGAAGAAAAGATTATTCAAGAAGCTAAGAAAGCTACTGAAGAAAATGGAATAGTTTTTTTAGACGAAATTGATAAAGTATCTACTAGAAGTGATAGAATGGGTGGAGATGTCTCAAGAGAAGGTGTGCAAAGAGATTTATTACCACTAATAGAAGGGACAACTTTAAGTACAAAACATGGCCCTATCAAAACAGATCACATTCTTTTCATTGCGTCAGGAGCTTTCCAGCTTGCTAAACCTTCAGATTTACTACCTGAACTACAAGGAAGATTACCAATAAGAGTTGAATTGAATGCCCTTAAGGAAGAAGATTTTGTGAGAATACTTAATGAGCCTGATAATAGTTTAATTAAACAATATAAAGAATTATTAAAAACAGAAAATGTTAATTTAAATTTTACAAACGATGGTATTGAAATGCTGGCAAAAATTTCTGCAGAAGTTAACGCATCGGTAGAAAATATAGGGGCAAGAAGGCTTCATACAATCCTAGAAAAAGTTTTAGATGATATAAGTTTTAACGCTTCTGATAGATCTGGAGAAACAATTACAATTGATCATAATTATGTGCAAAACAACTTAGGTAATTTAGTTAAAGACACAGATTTAACTAAGTTTATTTTATAATTTTTTTAATTTAATTAAGATTGCACCAGCACCACCATCTTTCATAGTAGCTTCAGTAATTGAGAAGACACACTCGGTAAGCTCTTTACTGTTTTTGATAAATTCCGGTACTGAAAATTTTAATTTACTTAAATCTTTTGAAGCATAAATATCTTTATCTGAAGTTGAGTGTAACCCTTTTCCAGTAATTAAAAGTAATTCTTTATATTTTTTTTTTACACATATTAATATTATTTCTCTAACTTTTCGGTTTGCCTCATCTAAAGAAAATCCATGCAAATCGTACTTAAACCTCTCCTTTCTGAGATCACTAGTGCTGTAATCTTGTTCTTTATCATAAATGTCTGAAGGACTCTTAGTATATTCATCCCAAACTTTCTTGTCTTCTTCTAGGAGATCTTTTTTTTTTTTCACTGACTTATAATTTCAGCTAAATACCAATTGGGGCTTTTATTTTTTATATTTCTTGTAAACTTCCAGGTGTCAGTAACAAATTTAATTTTATCGGGATTACCTTCAATAATTTTATTATCTTTATCTTTTTTCACAGAAATAACCTCAGCTACAAATTTAACCGTGGTAAATAAATCATCTTTTACTTTTTCATACTTTTCAACGGACGACTCCTTAAAACCTATAAATGTAAATTCAGATTTGATTTTCTCTTTTATCCTAGCTTCGATAGCGCTAGAAAAATTATTATTCATAGTATCAGTTAAAAGGTTTTTTAGCTTTTTTGTATCACCTTCAGAAAAAGATGAAAGTATTGTTTCGTAAGCAATTTCTGCTCCTTTTAAAAAATCTTTTTTATCTTTACCTTCTAGGATTTCATGATTCTGCTTTAACGGCTTTACATCGTTTTTAGTTATATTAAATTTTTTTTCAGCAAAATTTGGGTAAACTTTTGACTCGTGTCCTGTTTTTCTACCTAATATGCTTCGCAGTCGCAAAATTATAAATCCTGCGATCATACCCAGTAAAATAATGTCTATATAACCAAAACTATTACTCATAATTTGATAATTATACATTAATCATATAATTTTGTATCAGACAAATGAACTCATTTTTTTTGCTTTTTATAGGCCTGCCAGCGCTTGAAATATTTTTAATGATTAAAATAGGTGGTCAACTGGGTGCTCTTAACACAATAGCACTAATTTTCTTAACAGCAATAATAGGTATTTATGTAGCAAGATTACAAGGTATTCGCACTCTAAGGTCAGGTATGATTAATCTTTATCAAAACAAATTGCCTGTTTTTGAAATACTATCTGGAGCTTCTATAGCAATAGCTGCTTTGTTATTAATTATACCAGGTTTTTTTTCAGATTTTGTAGGATTCCTATTTTTAATTCCGTTTACTAGGAAAATTGTATTTACTTTTTTTGTAAAAAATAGAAATAAAGTTGATATAAATAATAAAAACAAAACTATTGATGGTGAAATAGTAGATAACAAAAAAGATGAACTATAAAATTATTGGTAAATATATTAAGGGATTAAATTTTAATATTCCAAATCCTAAAACTTTTTTTTTACTTTCAAAAAATATTTCTAATTACAAAATTAATATTGATATTAAAAGTTCTCAAATTAAACAAAATATAATTGAAGTTTTAACAACTTTACATTTACATCCAATAAATAATAGCTTCGATAAAATAGATACAAAAATTGTTTATTCTACAGTGATAGAATTAGAAAAAGAAAAAGTAAAAAAAGAAGAAATAGAAAAAATAATTTTAATAGATGTCCCGACTGAGATATATCCCGAATTAAGGAACATATTTATTTTTCTTTTTGAAAATTCAGGTTTTAAAGATATTAAGATCAGTGAGACTGTAGATTTTAAAGAACTTTATAAAATGAAACAAAATTAATAAAAGTTTTTTTTTAAATCTGTTTTAAGAAATTCTTTGTGTTTATTAATCTCAATTTCTGAAATATTTATAATCTCTTTATTATAATTTTTACTTGTCTTAGTGTTTTTATCAATATTTGTAGATGATAAATTAAATTTTGGTTCTTTGACATCTAAGAGATTAATATAAACCTCTCTTAGCAATTCGCAATCCAGCAAAGCATTATGTTTAACTCTTCTTGATAAATCTATGTTAAATTTTCTACATAGTGCATCGAGAGAGTTTGAGGTGCCCGGAAATTTATTACGCGCAACTTCAAGTGAATCGATAACCAATTTTCTATTTATTTTATTTTTATTTAACAAGCTTAGTTCTCCATCTAAAAATCCAAGATCAAAACCAGCATTATGTATAATTATTTTCTTACCCGTTACAAATTTTATGAATTCATCAGCAATTTCACTAAATGTTTCTTTATCATTTAAAAATTTTTGTGAAAATCCATGAATTTTAAAAGCTTCCTCAGGAATACTTCTTTGCGGGTTTAAGAGCTTGTGAAAAACTTTACCTGTAGCAATTAAATCTTGTGTTTCAATACAAGCTATTTCAACAATTTTATGTCCATCTCTGAAAGAGAGACCAGTAGTTTCTGTATCTAAGAAAACTTCATTCATATAATTTGATTATATCTAGTAATTTTTTTTTAAAATATTTAAATTTTTTTCATTAACAACAATATGATCACAAAATTTAGTTTTTTTGAAATCTGGTATCTGTTTTTTGTTTAAAACATTAAATAATTTTTTTTGACCACCTTTCGATTTGAATCTTTTCAATCTAATATCTTTTTTGGCTTTTATAAATATTATAATATCAAAATAACTTATTAACTTACTTTCGATTAACAATGGTATTTCAAAAAAAAGAAGTTTTTTATTACGATTAGATAATGTGAATTTTTTCATTTCACTTCTAACCAAGGGATGAATTAATTTTTCTAATTTTTTAAAATTTTTAGTATTTGTTAAAATTTTTTTTTTTATTTGAGATTTAAATCCTAGGTCTTTATGAACATCAAATTTTTTAACAAGTAATTTTTGAAAACTTTTTTTTGAATATAGCTTTTTAACAATATTATCTGCGCTAAATAAAGGGCCTTTTCTTTGTGATAAGATTTTGCTCGCCGTAGTTTTTCCAGAGGCGATAGAGCCTGTTATTCCAATTTTTTTCATCTTAATTTTGAAAGCAATAAGTCAATTAAATTTTCATCTATCTCTGGATTAATTTTGTTCCAGAGATAAAAAGATTTTTGACCCTGATAAATAAACATCTCTAATCCATTAAAAACTTTTACATCTTTTTCCTTTAAGTATTTAAAAGTTTTAGTTTCTATAGGATTATAAATTGTATCTATATAAATCAAATTATTTTTGAAATTTTTAAAATCAAAATTAAAGTCTTCTCCATTTTTAAGACCCAAACTAGTTGCATTGATTACTATATCATAATTTCCAATTTCTCTCTCTAAATTTTTCCAAGATAATATATTTAAGTACTTAAATTTTTTTTTTAAAAAAAGACATTTTTCTTTAGTGCGGTTTATAATTGAAATACTTTTAATTCCGGATTTCTGCAAAGACAATATCACGGAAGGAGCAACCCCGCCGGCTCCTATAATTAGTGCTTTTTTATTTAAAGATTTTTCAATTTTTTTTAAATAAGCAGCTTGCAAACCAAATACATCTGTATTTTCTCCAATAACATATCCCTCGGTATTCAAAAAAATAGTGTTTACAGAACCAGTAAGGTCAGCATCATTAATAACTTTATCAATATAATTTATGATCTTTTGCTTATGTGGGAGTGTTACGTTTATGCCAGCCAGAGACTTATCTTTAATTTTTTTTACTACATCTTCTAAATTATTATTTTCTGTTTCAATAATAGAATAATCTGCATTTACGTTGTACTTTTTAAACCAATAATTATGTAATATTGGCGACAAAGAGTGTTTAATAGGGTTTCCAATAATACCAAATTTTTTTTTCATTGATTGTATTTTTTAATATAATTCATGATATCTTTAATTGGTAAACCCATTATTGAGTCAAGATCTCCTTTAATATACTCAAAAAGTTCCAATCCATCAGCTTCTATTTGATAAACACCATAAGCTAAAAGTGTTTTGGTTTCAATTTTAGCTAAATAAATTAACAATTCATTATCAGATAAATTTTTCATTTTAAGTTCTGAAGAATCGGTATGATTCCAAATCATTGATCCATTTCTTGAAATACAGGCAGAACTAATAAGATAATGCTTTGAATTGTTTAGTTTTTTCAAAATTTTGAAGGCTTCTTCTCTATTAATTGGTTTGTTTATTAATTCATTATTTAGTGAGATTACACTGTCAGCACCCAGCACAAGTCGATCAGGATTTTTATTACTCACTTTTATAGATTTTATTTCTGCTAAGTTTTTTGAAATAGCCAAGGGTGTTGCACCCTCCGCTAGAAGAGAAATTTTATACTCCTCCTCATCTACATTTGAATGAATAACTTCATTATCAATACTATATTTATCTAATATTTTTTTCCGGACACCGCTACTTGAAGCCAAAATTATTTTCATTTATTTTTTTTAATTTCAATAATTTTTAAAATTGAGGCAGCTGTTTCTTCTACGGAACGTCTTGTTACATCGATAAATGGCCAATTATTTTTTTTGAAGAGTTTTTTGGATTTTTCCACTTCATCTTTAATAAATTCCAAGTCAGTGTATTCTTTTAGATTATTATCTTTCATAATAGCTACTCTATTTCGTCTTATGTCAGCTAGTCTTTCTGGGTCGGCAATAAGCCCAATTATACAAGATTTGTTATTTAAAGATAAGCTTTCAGGAATTTCTTGATCGGGTACCAGTGGAACATTAACTGTTTTGTAACCTCTATTAGCAAGATATATAGAAGTTGGCGTTTTGCTTGTTCTGCTAACACCCAACAAAATAACATCTGCGGTGCTAATATCATCAATTTTTTTACCATCGTCATGTGCCATAGTATATTGAATTGCTTCTATCCTTTTATAGTAGTCATCGTCTAATACGTGTTGAGCGCTAGGTTTATGTATCGCTTTTTCGTTTAAAAGCTTTGAAAAATTTAAAATTAAATTTCCTAAAATGCCAAAGCAAGGAACGCTGTGCTCCTCACTTCTACCAGAAATATATTTTGCTAATTTAGTTTCTACAATAGTGTATAATATTAAAGAATTTTCTATTTGATTGCATTCTTTAATTATTTTATCTATTTGTTGTTCAGTTCTTACGAAAGCGTACTCTTTTTTATTATACTCAAAATTTGCAAATTGAGACTTAAGAGATAAAAAAATTCTATCTAGAGTTTCTCCGGTAGAGTCAGACACAAGATATACATTGTATTTTTCGTTCATAAATTTGTTAACAAATATTTAATAAATTAGTTTTTTACACTTTTTATTATTAATCTTAAAAATAATTAACATTAATTAACAGAGTTTTAACATTTTGTTATATGTTGATATTATTATTTTATAAATGTTTATAAAATGAATAAAGCCAATAAATTGCACATAATTTTAAGGACTTATTAACTATAGAATGTATTAAAATTGTATAAATAGTTATATAGGTAATTAACAGATCCTACAGTATAAACTATACTAATAAACTTTAATTATTTAATGAGTAATCTTAAAGAAATTCTTCTTAATAAAAAAATTTGTAAATCATTATGGTTTATGAGACAAGCAGGTAGATATTTACCTGAATTTCAGAAAATCAGAAAAGAAAATCCCGATTTCATAAATCTGTGTTTAAATAGTGAATTAAGTTCGGAGTTAACACTTCAACCCATTAATAGATTTGATTTAGACTCGGCTATAATATTTTCAGACATACTTCTTGTGCCATATGCCCTTGGTCAAAACGTCGAATTTATAAAAAATAAAGGACCACATCTAAGTGACTTTAACTTAGAAAAATTATTAGATAACGATAAAATTTCATTTACTCAAAAATTATATCCTATCTATAAAGCAATAGAATTAACAAGAAAAAAATTAGATAAAAATAAAACATTAATATCTTTTGTTGGAGCTCAATGGACTTTAATAATTTATATGCTGAACTTAAAAAAAAATAAAAATGAAATTAATTCGGAAAAAATTAAATCAGAAGATTTCAAAGTTAATTTAATATTAGATAAGTTAAATGAATATTTGTGTGTTCATATTGAAAACCAAATTAATGCAGGAGCAGATATAGTTCAAATATTTGACTCTTGGGCAGGAATATTGCACGAAAAAAATTTACCGAATTATTGCTACATACCAAATCTTAAAATTGTTGACTATTGTAAAGCTAATAGAATACCTTCAATTTGCTTTCCAAGAGGCATTGGAGAAAACTACAAAGAATTTAACAATATTGTTAAACCAGATGGACTAAATCTTGATTATGAAATTGATCCTTTATGGGCAAGGCAGCATTTGAAAGACGTTGTTTTACAAGGTGGCCCCGATCCAAAAATATTGTTGCTAAATGATGATGAAATAGAAAAAAACATAGGTAAATATTTGAGCATTTTTAGAGATACTCCATATGTTTTTAATTTAGGACATGGACTGCTACCAGAGACAGACCCCAACAAAGTTGGTAAGTTAATAAAATTTTATAGAAATTATTAAAATGGAAAAAAATCACCCAGAGGTAAAATTTGGAAAAACAGGAGTATTATTAGTTAACTTAGGCACGCCAGATTCAACGAGCTGGTGGGATGTTAGAAAATATTTAAAAGAATTTCTTTCTGACAGAAGAGTTATCGAGTTAAATCCATTTATTTGGCAAATTATATTAAACTTAGTAATACTCACCTTAAGACCTTCAAAATCAGCGCATGCATATAAAAAAATATGGCTCAAGAAAACAAATGAGTCGCCATTGCTGTATTATACGAGAAGTCAAGCCGAGAAACTCAAAGATAAAATTGCAAATAAAAATCTTATTGTTGATTTTGCAATGAGATATGGAAATCCTAGCATTAAATCAAAACTCATTGATTTAAAGAAATCAGGATGTGAGAATATTATATTGTTACCTTTGTATCCACAATATGCAGCAGCAACAACTGCAACAGCTTGTGATGAAGTTTATAGATCTTTAATGAAAATGAGATGGCAGCCTAGCCTTCAAATAATTCCTCACTACGAAAGTGATGATTTATATATAGAAGCACTGATTAATAGCATAGAGAAGAAAACGCAAAGTATAAATTGGAAACCTGATTTAATTCTTTGTTCATATCATGGAATACCTAAATCATATTTTGATAAAGGAGACCCTTATCAGTGCTATTGTCAAAAAACAACTAGATTAATAAAAGAAAAATACTCTAAGATTGATATTCAGACAACTTTTCAATCAAGATTTGGTCCCAAGGAATGGCTTACTCCCTATACCGATAAAACTTTAGAAAGCATTGCAAGTAAAGGAGTAAAAAATTTATTAGTAATTTGCCCAGGCTTCTCATCAGATTGCGTCGAAACCTTAGAAGAGATTAATATCCAAGGAAGAGATATTTTTTTAAACAACGGTGGTAAAAACTTTGATTTAATCCCATGTTTGAATGACACCTCAGATCACATTAATCTTTTTGAAAAGCTTGTAAAAAAGTATATTTAAAATGAATTTATATTTATTATTTAAATCTTTGCATATAATTGCAGTGATATCGTGGATGGCGGGATTGCTTTATCTCCCACGAATTTTTGTTTACCATTCTGAGGAAAGTCACGATGTGCAAAAAAAAGTATTTAAAACTATGGAGAGAAAACTTTACAACTACATAATGATGCCAGCTATGTTGTTTTCATGGTTTTTTGGCATTTTACTAATTCACAATCTCGGATTTACAATATTTATGGAATTATGGATGCAAATTAAGATAATATTTGTTGTAATATTAACTTGCTATCATTTTATGTTAGGATGGCATGTAAAAGAGTTTAAAGCTGACAACAATAAAAAATCATCTAGATTTTACAGAATAATTAATGAAATACCTACATTTATATTCATTGTAGTCGTTTTTGTTGTTGTTTTTAAGCCACTATAATTATTGGGGTTGAATTTTTCAAAAAAAGCCATATATTTTAAATACTTTCCTAACAAATCTTATCAATCACATGAATTTACAAGAATTAAAAAAAAAAAACCCTGCA
>Ga0233444_10005235_pt1 | contig 12070 bp, 10 predicted proteins | sample SI_124_October20_6_FD_182792 | JGI IMG/M metagenome (GOLD analysis project Ga0233444, IMG submission 182792) | Seawater microbial communities from Saanich Inlet, British Columbia, Canada - SI_124_October2016_10_MG | ecosystem: Environmental > Aquatic > Marine > Inlet | place: Canada: British...
GCAGTCCAAACATCTTTTATGGTATAGTTAGCATTAGAGTCAACTTTAGAAAATCTTTCAATTCTGTAAACAGTATCTTCTTCTAAATCCAAAAATTGCTCAGCTACTACTTCTTTTAAAAAATAGATGTTGGTGTCTTTACCAAAAGAGTTATGAATAATATCGGTTACCAAAAATTCTTTTTCACTACTTATTTGTAAAGGATAATAATTATGAAAGTGAGGTATCTCCTCATATTCTATTGGTTGACAAGAGCTTATTAATATTCCTAGGGAAAAATAAATTTTAATCTTTAATTTTATTCTCAATAACTTTTCCATTATTATAACTGATCTTTTTCATATTCTTATTTTCCCCGTCATAATATAACCAGGGCCCGTGTTTTTTATTATTTCTGTAAAGTCCTTTAGTATCTACAGAACCATTTAAAAAATAGTATGTAAAAACACCTTCTTTTGTTCCCATTTCATAAAAGCCTTCAGATTTAATAGTTCCTAACTTAAAGTATTGTTTCCATTTTCCATTTTTCAAACCTTTTTCACAATTATATTCTTCCATTAATTTCACTTGATTGGTTTCTGTATTAGCAGGATAATACAAATATTGTTTGCCCTGCATGGCTCCAACATTAAAATTGAAAACATTTAATAAATCGCCGTATCTAGAGTAAGTATACCATTTACCTTGTTTCATTTTATTAATAAACTTCCCTTTGGCCATTATATTTCCATTGTCAAAATACATTTCAGAGGAAGAAATAGAATCATTTATGAAATTTACAATCGCAGAAAGGTGACCTTCAATTGCGTAATAATGGAAAACATCTTTTGGAATGCCAGCTAAAAATTGCCCCGTATATCTCTTGGCATTTGAATTATCGTGGTACCCTATCCAACTACCTGTTTTTTTATTTTTTTTATCGTATTGGTTTAGCTTAACTTCTTGGGAATAAGACACCGATAAAGTAAAAAAAAATAAACTAATATTAAATAAAAATCTCACGAACCTAAGTTAATTAAAATATATCATTCTAATATGAGGAATTCCATCTTCTAAGTAGGTGTCACCAACAGCTTTAAAACCCAAAGATTTATAAAAACCTAAAAGGTATTTCTGAGCAGAAAGTTCCATTTTTTCTTCTGAATATTTTTTTTTTACGGCTTCGATGATAAAAAGCATTAAATCTTTGGCGTAACCTTTCTTTCTGTATGCAACATCAACAGCAATACGCCCTATAAATACGGTATCTTCTTTTTTATAGACTCTACCAACCGAAATAATCTTATTACTGATTGATCCGAAGACATGATCAGAAATTAAATCTATTTCATCCAGTTCTTGGTAAGGGCATTTTTGTTCTACAACAAAAATTCTTATTCTTAAATTTAAGATTTCAAAAAATTGATTTTTGGTTAAATCTGAATAATTGACGTACTCTACTTTCAAGGTATGAATATAATCTAAGAATTAATAACTTTACAATAATGAGCCAAAGTTTTAATCAAAACTATCAATACAAACCAAAAAAAAACCTTTCTGTACGAGAGGTTATTGATGGAATTTCAAAAGCCGATCCCCAAATACTTTCAAAGGCAATTACGATGTTAGAAAGTAAAAAAACAACGGATAGATTATTGATATATGATGCAATGGCTGAAATTCCAAAATCAAAAAATCGTTCTTTTCGAATTGGAATTACGGGTAGTCCTGGAGTTGGAAAAAGTACATTTATTGAATCTTTTGGTAAGTATTTGTCTCAACACGATATTAGTCTTGCAGTATTAGCGGTAGACCCAAGTTCAAAATTAAATGGAGGGAGTATTCTTGGAGACAAAACTCGAATGGAGGAATTAAGTTCTATGCCAAATATTTTTATAAGACCTAGTCCCTCAAAAGGACATCTAGGTGGTGCAGGTGAACAGTCCTATGATTCAATTTTACTATGTGAAAAAGCAGGTTTTGATGTAATTCTTTTTGAGACTGTTGGTGTAGGACAGTCTGAAACCCATGTTAAACATCTAGTAGATTTTTTTCTACTCCTAGTGCTAGCTGGTGCAGGAGACGAATTACAAGGAATAAAAAGAGGGATAATGGAATTAGCAGATGCTATTTTAGTAACTAAGGCAGATGGTGGGAATTTTGAAAAAGCTAAAGTTTCTAAAAATAATTATGAAAATGCTACACATTTATTCCCAAATAAAGAGAATAGTTGGATTACAAAAGTGGCCACTTGTTCTAGTATAGAAAATAAAGGTATTGAAAGCATATGGGATATTTTGAAAAAATTTCAAAAGCACAATACTATTAATGGTTGGATAGAAAAAAACAGAGTGAATCAGGACGTTTTTTGGTTTCATGAAAAACTTAACCAAGTTATTCAAAACGATTTTTACTCAAGAATTGGTATTTTAGAAGAACTCCAAGAATTAGAAGAAAAAGTAAAAAATAAACAAATAGACCCTTTTAAAGCGGCTAAACAATTATTTAATAATGAATCTAAAAAATAAATTTTCGACTTATAAAACTGACGAATTAGTAGAGATTGCTGAACTCCAAAGCGACTACACTATAGAGGCAAAAAAAATTGCAATACAAATCCTAGAAGAAAAAAAAAAAGAAGATTTAAGTAAAAATGTAGAAAAATATTGGACGAATTATTTAAAAGAAAACATCAAATCTATTTTAATTAACAAAGAAATTCCAAAAAGTCAATTTTTAAATGAAGAAGAAGTTAAGATCTTAATTAAAGAGAGCTTTTTAAAATGGAAAGAAGAGCAAGAGCTATATGAAATAGATACAACCAAATATTGGGCAGTATTTTAATTTAATACATATCTAAAAATTGATAGCTTAATTGTCTAACGAATTATTTATATTTAGGACTACTGACAAATTATGGAAATAAAAAATTACGTTTTAGGTGACTGGGTAGCAGGTGAAGGAAATGAAATTAACCATTATCATTCTATTACAGGAGAGCAAGTAAGTTCGACATCCAGCAAAGGGATAGATTTCAGTGCAGTTTTGGAATATGGCAGAAAGAATGGAAGTGTTGCTTTAAGAAAAATGACTTTTCAACAAAGAGGAGAAATGCTAAAATCTTTAGCCCTTTACTTACACAAACGTAAAGATATTTTTTACGAATTAAGCAAGGCAACCGGAGCTACTAAAATAGATTCTTGGGTAGATATAGAAGGGGGTATAGGTAATTTATTTGCCAACGCCTCATTAAGAAGACAATTTCCTGATTTACCCTATTATGTAGATGGACAAATGGCCAATCTTTCGAAAAGTGGTTCTTTTATTGGCCACCATATTATGGTTCCAAAAAGAGGAGTTGCTGTACATATCAATGCTTTTAATTTTCCTATTTGGGGAATGTTGGAGAAAATTGCTGTCAATTTGATGGCTGGTGTCGCTGCAGTTGTAAAACCATCTGAATATACTTCATACTTAACTGAAAGTATGGTAAAAGAAATTATCAATTCTAAAATTTTACCTGAAGGAAGTTTACAACTAATTCCAGGATTGGGTAGAGGATTATTAGACTTTATAGACCACAGAGATGTTGTTACCTTTACTGGATCTGCTAAAACTGGGAAATTATTAAAATCACATCCAAATATTTTAGAACATTCCGTTCCTTTTAATATGGAAGCTGATTCCCTAAACGCTTGTGTTTTAGGGGAGGACGTGTCTGAAGATTCTGAAGAATACCATCTTTTCATAAAAGAAGTATACAGAGAAATGACTGGAAAAACTGGTCAAAAATGTACAGCAGTAAGAAGAATTTTAGTGCCTGAAAATAAAATTGATGGGGTTCAACAAAAATTAATTGAAAAACTTGAAAAAACTGTGATCGGTAATCCAGAAAACAAAGAGGTTAGAATGGGTGCCTTAGCATCCAAGATTCAAGTGGAAAGAGTCCGAGAAAACGTTGATATTTTAATGCAATCACAAGATAAGGTTTTTGGAAATCTAGACCATTTTAATGTCGTTGATGCTGACAAAGAAAAAGGGGCATTTTTTGCACCAATATTATTTAGAAATAATCATCCTTTCGAAAAAGATCAAGTCCACAACATAGAAGCATTTGGACCCGTTTCAACTTTAATTCCTTACAAGAATACAGAAGAAGCAGCTGAGCTAGTTGCCTTAGGAAAAGGTTCTCTGGTGACATCATATGTTTCCAATAACGATCAATTAGCGAAAGAGTTTGTCGTAGAAACAGCACATATGAATGGTAGAATCTTAATTCTAAACTCAAGATGCAGTAAAGAAAGTACTGGACATGGATCACCACTACCACTGTTAACACATGGAGGTCCTGGAAGAGCTGGAGGAGGAGAAGAAATGGGTGGTATTAGAGGAATTAAACATTATTTACAACGAACTGCAATTCAGGGACATCCTGAAACAATTACCAAGATTACAGAACAATTTCAAGTAGGTGGAAATCAACCAGAGTCTAGCCCTCATGTTTTTAGGAAGCACTTTGAAGAATTAGAAATTGGAGATACTGTATTTACCCATAAACACACGGTTACAACTGCAGATATCGTTAATTTCGCCAATGTGAGCGGCGATAATTTTTATGCACATATGGACGAAACTTCTTTGGAAGGTACCATATTTGAGGAAAGAGTTGCCCACGGTTATTTTTTGCTTTCAAAAGCAGCTGGTCTTTTTGTAGATCCTGCAAAAGGACCTGTACTATTAAATTACGGGATTGATGAATGTAGGTTTACAAAGCCTGTTTATGCAGGAGCAACAATTGGTGTAAGATTCACAGTAAAAGAAAAAATCGATCAAAAAAAGAAAGATGAAGAAGATATAGCTAAAGGGATCGTGAAATTTTTGGTGGATATTTATGATGAAACGAATGAAACTGTTGGAATAGCGACCATTTTAACAATGGTAAGGAAACTAGATCAAACTAAATAAATGAACTTATTAAAAACTATTTTTCTTTTTCTTTTTTTACCGTTATTTCTGATGTCAAATGGTAAGGAAATAACAAGAAGTTCAACGAAAATAGAAATTATTATAAGGCGTATAAAAGCAGCTAAAACCGATACAACTAAAATAAAACTACTACAACAATGGAGCGATCTTGTATTTATTTCAGATCCCGAAAAAGATTTACAGCTACAGCAACAGGTAATTGATATTTGTGAGGAACATCTGAAAAATGAAAAGATTCCTTATCTAAAAAAATGGTTTTCTGAACAAGAATCTATGGCTTTTGACAAAACTGCAACTTCTTATTATTATGAAGGAGATGATAAAAAAGCCTTGAAATTTTATACAGCCAGTAGTAAAATATTAGAAGATTTATCTAACGATCATTTATTGTCAACCGATAATACTTATTTACTTTCCAATACTTGCAACAAAATAGCAAGAATGTATGAGGGAGAAGGAAATTTCAAAAATGCATTAAACTACTATCAGAAATCCATGAGGTTAGAGGGAGAAGTACAAGCTGAGAGAAATAAAGAACAAACACTACAACATGTTAAAGACAGTATTCTACTGGTAAGTAGTGATATTATGCATGAAAAAGAGATCAGTTATCAAAAAGAAATTACTAAGAAAAAAGAGCGAAACTTATTCTATATAACCTGTAGCCTTTTTGTTTTTTTAGGTCTGTTTATTTTAGTTCTCCGATCTTGGAGAAAAACCAAAACACAAAATAAAATAATTGAAAATCAAAAATCTGATATTGAAAATCAAAAATCAAAATTAGAAGAATCTCATAAAGAAATTACGGACAGTATTAATTATGCAAAAAATATTCAAGACGCATTAATGACTTCTTCAGAATATATTGAAACTACTCTTCCGGGAAGTTTTGTTTTTTTCCTTCCTAAAGATGTGGTTTCTGGAGATTATTATTGGGTCTATAAATTTTCAAAAGATGAAGTATTTTTTACAGTAGCAGATTGCACAGGACATGGGGTACCTGGAGCATTTATGAGTATGATAGGCACCTCTCTTTTAAATGAAAATATCGTGGATTATAAAATTGCTGATCCCGCAAAGATTCTTGGTAATATGAGAAATAAAATAATTGAGTCTTTGAACGATCACGCTTCAAAAACCAATAATAAAGACGGAATGGATATGGCGCTTTGTAAACTGAATTTGAAAACAAGGACCTTAGAATATGCTGGAGCAAACAACCCTTTGGTTCATATTTCTGAAGGTAAATTGAGTTATATAAAAGGAAACAGCCAACCAGTTGGTTTATCAGTAATAGACAATAAACCTTTTACCAATCATAAAATAAAATTAAAAAAAGGTGATATGATTTACGTGTATTCTGATGGTTATCAGGATCAATTTGGAGGTCTGAAAGGTAAAAAATATATGGTTAAGAAGTTTAAAATCTTTTTAACTGAAATCAGTAATCTTCCAATTGAAGAACAAAGAGTTAAGATACAAGAAGAATTCCATGACTGGAAGGCCAATCACGAACAAGTAGATGATATTTGTGTAATGGGTATTAGGGTTTAAAATCTAACTTACTTTTCAAGCAACTTAACCCTTAAATATTAAGTTATTAATCTATAGTTAAATTTATTATTAAGTCCTTTTTTTGAATTTTTAAATTTGGACACCACGATATTCTTACATAGTTTCCAAGTATGATTAATTTAATAGGTATTATTTTAAAAATTATATCTTCTACTTTCTACTTGTTATCAGGTATTATTTGGAAAAAGGTTGTAAAGAAAAACATCAATTATCATATAATTTTTTACCGATCAATTTTTAGTATTGCCTCAACTCTATTAGCAATATTAGCTTTTAGCAAAATGGATATATCTGATTATTCTATTCAAGATTTTAGAAATGGAAGTGCATCCGATTGGTTTTTCACCTTAGCACTGTGTTTCTTTAGTTTTTTTGGGCTTTACTATTATACTAATGCATTAAAAGTTGGTAGATACAGTTTTGTAACTCCATTTGTATCAACGGCAAGTATTTTTTCTTTTTTTACTGCTCTTCTTTTCTTTAATGAAGAGGCATCTATTTATAATCTGTCCTCCTTTGGGTTACTAACTGTTGGAATACTGTACCATCAAAAAAAGCAACTTAAAGATTTTAAGTTGAATAAAGAAATATTATTGTCTATTCTTTGCGCCTTTTTTTGGGGAGTTTCATTCGTACTTTATCTAATTCCCATTAAAAAATTTGGAGTTCTTAATTTCAGTTTAATATTAGAAGTTTGTGTGTTTTTAAATGCAATGGGAATCCTAATTTTTAAAGAAAAAAAGTTAGTACCTAGATTACTTTCAAAAAAGAGTATGAAATTATCTTTGATAATCGGACTATTAGTTACTGGGGGTAATATTACCGCTCATTATGCTTTAGAAAATATGCCTATAATTATAAATATAGTGGTAGCTCTTATTTTTGAAGCAATAATGCTGGTTGTAGGAATTAAAATTTTTAAAGAGCAATTTTTTTACAAAGACTGGGTACTTATTTTAATTATAACTCTAGCTACCACATTTGTACTGTTCTAATTGAAATAATTAACAAGAAAAGATTCTGTAAAGAATGTAAAGCCAGTTTTTTGGACAAGTTTCAAGTATTCTCTTTTGACTTTATTGGTTTCTTTACCTTCACCAAATAATTGATGTTGATAGTGATATAATGCGATTGAATATAAAATCTTTTGATAATCATCATTAACATGAAAATCTGATTCTGCATTAAAATATTTAAAAAGCTCAGGAACTAATTGGTATTCATTATTTTTTAGATAAACTAAAGAAAGTGCAATTAAATTATAACGTTCAATATGAATATGGTCCCAATGCTCATAATCTATTAACTCATTGTAGAAATTATTAAAAATTTGCTCAATTTTTTCCACCTTTTTAAGAATAATAAGTATTGGAATATATTCTTGAAAGAGTTCAATTTTAGAATCTATATTTTTACTTATTTTTAAAAATTCATCAAAAATTTCATTGCATTTTTTAGAATCTAATATCAATTTCATAGAATGGTATCTACCCAAGAGAATTGGATGGCAATTTTCAGGAATTTCTAATGAAATAATGGTCATATCGACAGATTTATTTCTTACAAAATTGTAAAAACCAAGCATCAGTTTGGTAAATAGAATTTCATCTTTTTTTACAATAATTGAAAATGATTTATTTAATAAATAGCCATAGTAAGCGTTTAAAGTATCTACGTCTACATAGCTGTAAAGCATTAAATTTCTAAAACTCTCATATTTCAAAAAATTACTGATCCATTTTAGATTTTCATTGGAAAATGATTTTAACTTTTTACTAATAGTAGTAGATATTTTCGCGAATTCCTTTCTATCAACTTCAAAAAGTGGTGAATGAGAAAAAATGGTATTTAAATATTTAGTCTTTTTTGTGTCTATATAAGAACTTATTAAATAAGTTAAGTACATGTAGTAATGCTCAGATTTTCTTCTTTGAACCAACCAATTAATATCTTTTTCAACTAAAGAATTTTTGAGCAATATATTATTGATTTGGTCCCAATTGTACCAGACCTTATCTAGCTTATAACCATTAACGAAACTAGAATAGTTCTCAAATCCTACATATTTGGATAAATAATTTAAGGTATTTCTACTAGGTTTAGTAGTTGGTAAAAAGCTGTAAAATCTTCTTAAGGTGTTGAAGCCGATACTTTGACTGGTAAATAAAAAAATATCATCTTTTAAATCTTTAAGGTCTGATAATGAACGTATTGACCTGCCAAACTTGCTTTCAATTTTTTTCTTAAGATCTGCTACTTTCATTTTCTAACTAAAACATATTAAGATGGGCTAATAATGGGCTAAATATAAAAAATTTTATCTGTTTTTTTGTAAAAAATATAAAATATGAAAAAACTACTACTTTTACCTATTTTATTTATCTATGTAACGTTAGTCGCTCAAGTATCCTTTACACAATTAGGAACTGATATTGATGGAGAAGCAGCAGGTGACTATAGTGGGTATTCTGTTTCCATGAATGCTGCTGGAGATAGAATTGCTATTGGGGCAAGGAATAACGACGGAAATGGAGTAGCTGCTGGTCATGTTAGAATTTTCGAATGGGATGGAACTGCTTGGACACAATTAGGAAATGATATTGATGGAGAAGTAGTAGGTGACCGTAGTGGGCATTCTGTTTCAATGAATGCTGCTGGAGATAGAATTGCTATTGGGGCAAGGAATAACGACGGCAATGGAGCTGATGCTGGTCATGTTAGAATTTACGAGTGGGATGGAACGGCGTGGACACAATTAGGAACTGATATTGATGGAGAAGCAGCTGGTGACAAAAGTGGTTTTTCTATTTCAATGAATGCTTCTGGAGATAGAGTTGCTATTGGTGCAAAAAATAACATCGGAAATGGTGGAAATGTTCTTGCCTGTTGTGCTGGTCATGTTAGAATTTACGAATGGGATGGAACTACATGGACACAATTAGGAAATGATATTGATGGATTAGGAAGTATAGGATCAAGTGGGCATTCTGTTTCTATGAATGCTTCTGGAGATAGAGTTGCTATTGGGGCACCTACACAAAATCAATATCTATCGGGTCAAGTTAGAATTTACGATTGGGATGGAACTGTATGGACACAATTAGGAACTGGTATAGATGGAGAAGCAGCTTATGACAGAAGTGGTTTTTCTGTTTCAATGAATGCTGCTGGAGATAGAGTTGCTATTGGGGCAAAAGAAAACGAGGGAAATGGAGTAGATGCTGGTCATGTTAGAATTTACGATTGGGATGGAGCGGCTTGGACACAATTAGGTACTGATATTGATGGAGAAGCAGCAGGTGACTATAGTGGGCATTCTGTTTCAATGAATGCTGCTGGAGATAGAATTGCTATTGGGGCAAGGAATAACGACGGAAATGGAGCTAATGCTGGTCATGTTAGAATTTTCGAGTGGGATGCAACAGCTTGGACACAATTAGGTACTGATATTGATGGAGAAGCAGCATATGACGAAAGTGGGCATTCTGTTTCAATGAATGCTGCTGGAGATAGAGTTGCTATTGGGGCTTATCATAATGATGGAGGTGGTTATAATTATGGTCATGTTAGAATTTATTCAAATGGTAATGCAATTTCACAAAGCACAGGTTGTTCAGCAACAATATTAAACACTTCCCCTAATACAGTTTGTTGGGACCCAAATTTTGTGGGGATGGAACCAGATGGAGGTGTTACAATTCAATTTACGGATACTATAAATATTGACACCAATTATCTTTCTTATGTAATCAACCCATCTCCATTTCCAATTTCTTTTGGTAGTTTTTGGTCTTATACATCAGACTCCAATACTGTACTCCTTTACTTGTATTATTTAGATGGAAATAATTATGATATTATTATTTCTTATGATGACCTCAGCGGATATTCTTGCAGCGACACTGTTATAGTAACAATTCCTGATAATGCAACTTGGAATATAAATGGCGGTTTTGATGGTGATGTTGTCTGTGATAGCGCGTTAAATGGTTCTGTTGGTGGTATTGTATTTGATGGTGAACCTCCATACTATGCTTATATGGGGCCTTATTCTGCAACATCGGTGGGAAATCCATTTGGGAATCAGATAGATTTTTATAATATTCCTCCTGGAAATTACAATGTAACAGTTGCAGATGCAAATAATTGTTCTTTTACTGACTATGTTGAAATCATTGTATCAGACCCACAAATTAATACATCAAATGATACAATTTGTGAGGGGGATTCTATTACGTTAAGTTTAGACCCTGATGATTACTCTGTCTATAGTGTATTTTGGCCTGATGGTTCTTCTTTAAATAACTATACTTTTAGTCCAATACAGTCAGGATTTCATTTTTTTAATACAGAAGTCTTAACTCCTATTTTTTGGAATTCGAATTCCTGTTCTGATAGTATTTACATAGAAGTATTAAACAATAGTACTTTCTCAGAAGTTCTAACGCTGTGCGATAGTATTGTATGGAACGGAGTAACCTACGATAGTAGTGGTGTTTATTCTGACACACTTCAAAACTCACTTGGATGTGATAGTATTCTTATTTTAGATGTAACTTTTGCTCAACCTACTTATGGTAATGAAACGCTAACGGCTTGTGATAGTGTAACTTGGAATGGTACTACTTACGACAGCAGTGGTACATTTATAGACACTATTCCTAACCATTTAGGTTGTGATAGTATTGTTACTATAGATGTGAATTTAGTAGGTAATTATGATATGAGATTTTTAGTATCTCCAGTATCTCTTATAGCTCCACCTTTTATTTTTCCTTTCATTAATGCAACTCCTAATTTAGTTAATTACGATTTTACTTGGGATTTTGGTGATGGTACTGTTATTGCAACTAACGATACTAACATCACTCACGAATATCAATATAATGGTATTTATACAGTTAAGTTAATAGCAGAAGATATGGTAAATAACTGTGGGATAGATACCCTAGAAAAAGTTAATCTAATTAACTGCTCTGGTGGTCCTAATCTTTCTATTGAAGAAACTTATAATAATCTAGTATTATATCCCAACCCTACTAGATATATGGTAAATATCAGTTATGGAACAGAAGACAATTTCAATAATCACTATGTAGAAATTATCAATAGCATAGGGCAGCAAGTATTTTTAAATACAATAGATGCATCAAACATTCAAATACCAGTATCTAATTTAGGTTCCAAAGGATTGTATTTCATCAATATTCGAAATGAGAATAATAAGATAATAGTAACCAAACATCTTATTATCAATTAATAACTATTAAATGTATTTAAAGGATATTTCAAAAGATGATTTACACAAGTACAAGTTTTGTTTACAGAGGGAAAAAGATATTGTTGCTACTAAAAAAAGTAGTGACAATATCAAAAGCCCATCAGGACTTGATAAAAAGCTAAAAACTAACCATTCAAAGCAACTACTTCATTAATTTCAGGAAGATGAGATTTTAACAAGTTCTCCACTCCTCCTTTTAAAGTAGCAGTGCTAGAAGGACAACCGCTACAAGAACCCTTAAGCACAACC
>Ga0233444_10005239_pt1 | contig 12065 bp, 11 predicted proteins | sample SI_124_October20_6_FD_182792 | JGI IMG/M metagenome (GOLD analysis project Ga0233444, IMG submission 182792) | Seawater microbial communities from Saanich Inlet, British Columbia, Canada - SI_124_October2016_10_MG | ecosystem: Environmental > Aquatic > Marine > Inlet | place: Canada: British...
GGCATTGAGCCCTAATCCTAAAAAGAATAGAAAAGTCGCTAAGAGATGTCGCTTATTCATTTGGTCCGATTTGAAACCTAATATAAGAATAGTAGGATGTAGTTAGATAATTATTTCCAACTCTTAACCTATATTTGCCCTCCTCGTAGGGGATGTGGCTCAGTTGGCTAGAGCGTTTGACAGGCAGTCCCTAAATTATATGTAAGTATCTGATTAACATATAATTGCATTCAGTCTTTTTAATTTTTGGTTGTCATAAAGAATGCCTTTATGAAGACAAAAAAAGAGCTGAGTCCTAAAATTTACAAAACAAAAGAGGGCCGGTACCAAATCCATCTGTGGTACAAAAACAAGCGTTACCGTTTTGCCAATGGAAGCACTTTTTATTCGATATGCATAGTTCCTTAAATATAGCCCTCCCCTTTTTAAAAACAATATAGCGAGTATGAAATCTGAGCAGTTGGATGTTGAGGATTTGCCAGAGTTGTAAATAAAAAGCCCCCTCCGAAGTAGGGGCTGACTTTATTTGTTATGATTATTTAAATGATTTCCAGCTTTTTTTAAAACTTCGTGTAGACTTCCCCAAAAATCGAACATTTACCAATTTGACTAGACCATTCACAAAAACAAGTAAATTCATAGAATTTCAAAAAATAGGTTGATCTAATTGGCTCAGAAAATAAAAAACATTTTCATATCTTAGAACTATCAAATCAAACCAGTAAGTCCTGCTAAATGAAAAAGCTCGTGTTAATCGCGATTTTGTTTTTTTATACAATCGTTTCCTATGGACAAGGAATAGTTCGCCAAATTAAACACCAGTCACTTCTAGATTTAGTTGCTAATGATACTTTAAATAGCTCTAATACTACACTCCACTATTACCAGTTGAATTTGAGCAAAGGATTAATCTCAAGAAGTTTAGGCGATTCAATGGAGATACGGTCATTGAAGTATAATGGAAAGACCATTATTGCCGAGGCATTAATAAATGGTGAATTGGCGTGTATCGTTAGTAATAACAATGAACAAGATGACTACTACGCAGAGCAAATATTTTTGTTTAGAGAAGAAAAGGATTTGTCCAAATCAATTGCATTATCAGCATCAAGTTACGCCCAGGAGGAACCTTCCCTGCCAACTAACTCAGCTCGGGATTTAATTAGTTACATCAATTACAACAAAAATTATTCTACGATAGAACTTGAACTTACGTTCATGCCAATAGATGGCTTTTCAACTTATATAAACCTGCATAGTATCTTCATTAATAACCTTACAACTACAGTTTATAAAATTAACGATTGGAATAGTTTGCCTCGATGGGAAGATGTAATAATAGTTAATCCGAATACTATCATTGAAAGTCCATCAATATTGAATGTATATGTGCCGGATATACAAATAAAAACGTACGCATTATTGCAAATTTTTCTTTGGCCTGAATTCTATGGTATCAGTTTGGATAAGGATAAGTTTGACCTCGTCGAAAGTTACAAGGAAGCAAAAACGCCTCCTTTTCATCGTAGCTCTTTTTCGGGGGGAATACAAAAGGACCTTTTAGAGGACGAAGATGCTGAAGATGAGATTTTCAATTTTGCGGTTGTAGAGAACAAGCCTATTTTCCCTGGTTGTGAAAATCTAGCTACAGAAGATGAGAAGTTCATGTGTTTCAATCAAAACATCATGCAGCACATCGGTAAGAAGTTTGAATTTCCAGAATTAGCCCGTCAGATGGGTATTCAGGGAAAGGTATATGTCAACTTTGTTATCGAGAAAAACGGTAAAGTGAGTAATGTAACCATTGCACGTGGAGTGGATAAACTCATCGATGATGAAGCCATTCGTGTCATCAAGTTATTGCCCAAGTTTACTCCGGCAAAACAGCGCGGTAAGCCCGTACGCATGCAATATACCGTACCAATAAATGCGAGATTGGAATAATCTAGTTAAAGTCCAAAATAATTTAAAGATAATCCCTATGAGACATATCAAGATTTTACTGATTCTGCTACCTTTTATAGTGTCAAGTTGTGGCACCGAAAATTCGAGTTCACAAGGTAACATTGACTTCAATTTATTTCCGGTTCAAGTAAATAATGAATATTCATTTCGTGACTTGAATGGTAAGTCTATTGAAGGAAACAGTTATGAGTATTTATCATTTTTTTATAATGGAGTAGCCATTGGAAGGTTACCCAGTGATCTGCCGAGAGGTTACAACATGGATTTCATAAATACCTCCGGTGACGTAATATTTAACAGCGATGCAATAGATGTAAGTATTGGTGGCTCAGAAATCTGGATATCAAAACCGAATGAAGCCCTCCAGCTTTTGAAAAAAAATGGTGAAAAAACTTTCACCGCTCCTAAGGAAATGATTTCTGTGTTTCCATTTCAAAATGGATTTGCCGCGGCGGAGTTTTGGAATAGTGAGACTAAAGAGAGCCTATGGGGATTTATTAATCAAACTGGCCAAACCGTCATTAAACCGCAGTTTAGCAATCTATTAAGTAATTCGTATTTTAATGAGGGAAAATGTCCTGTTAGGAATGACGACGAAAAATATGGATACATTGATACGCAAGGAAAATTAATTATCCCATATCAATTCGATTATTGTGAACCTTTTATTGATGATCGAGCAATCTTTCGTATTGGAACCTACGGTGAGGTAAAGTATGGCTTGATCAATGAAGATGGGCTTTATGTGTTGTCTCCCAAATATTATCAATTACACAATGATGGGGAAATGTATATGGTTCAAGATGATAATGGTTGGGGATGGATAGATGCTGATGGTAATGTTGCGATAGCCACACAATTCGAAGAAGCATTGCCCTTCAATAATGAAAGGTATGCGCCTGTAAAGATTGGCGACGACTTTGGTTTCATCGACAGAGATGGGAGAATTGTTGTAAACCCGCAGTATCAGCATGCTACTTGCTTTTATGAAGGAAAGGCCTTCATTCAAGATGACAATGGTCTTACTGGGGTCATTGGTAATGATCTAGAAATTGATTTGATTCCACAATTTGAAGTAAGCTTGCCTTATTATTCAACTAATGATTATTTCAGGTTTTTTTTAGAAGAGTCTAGTATTCAAAGCGATTATTTTGAAATTCAATCTGTTGTTGACCTTGTAGAGGAATTTTCGTCGGACAAAAGTCTTTACAATATGAGTTTTGGTCAATTATCTAATACTTTCGGAATAACACTGAATGAACGGTCAAGGTACCATGTCATACATGACACTATTCTTTTCTCTACAGGGAATGATCGCTCCATAGGTGCTAAAGTAGGCCTTTGGGGTCTACCGTCTGAATTAGTTGAAAAAACAGTTGGAGAAGGCTTTTATCAAAGCCGGGTCAAAGAATATGAATTACGACCTGAATTAGCTCCAAAAGCAATATTACTTTCGTTTGACGTTAGCCCGTATGAGAGAAAGGCTGAAGTTGAGCAACTAATTATCGATTACTTAGGTTCCATTGGTGCCGAAGCCATCTGGGAAAATGATGTTGACTCACGCTTTGAGTCTGAGAGTAATTATAGAACATTCAAGAATCAAGATTTTACATATGAGATTTTCCAACAATCTGGACTTCAGTATTTTGCCATTTATCATTAGAAGGTTCTTTTTGGCGGCTTCACTTGTTTTATTGATCGCCAACGCCAATGCTCAGTGTATTACTGAGACTCAGCTCATTTATGCAACAGATTGTAGTATTGATGAGCTTAGATCATATTTATACAGCAATAACTGGTCTAATTACTATTTCAATGATTCCGGTCAGATTGAACTCGATGAAATGGTGATTCCTGTGAAGGAGTTGACCTGGTCGAAGTATGATCAAAAAATAAAAGTACTCATACTTCATAAAGACCCTTCGCTTAGAATTATTGCTTACTATCCATCAGTGAGTTGTTTTAGTAATATCTATCGTGATATCCCAGAAGAATCGTTAAGAACAACAAACTTAAATTCCTCTGAAACTCTTACTTATAATCGAAAGACGGTTGAAATAAAACTAAACACGGATTTCAGGAACAATACTAGATCAATACTGGCCTATCAAAAACAAGACGTAGATACCTTTATTCGCAATGAGCAATTAATTATCGCTACACTAAAAAAGCAAGCAGAAGAACGAAAAGAACTTATTAAAGGTTTTATTGGGACCGCAAAGAGTTACGTTCTGAACCAAGAACTTGCCAAAGCATTAAGACATTTAAATAGTAATGAGGGGTTTCTGGAAATTGATTCTATTCAAATTTTGTATACACATATTTTAAACGACTTCAACTCGCAAATAGAGTACGAATTTCAGAATCTTGCGGATTTAGAAAAATTTGAAGAGGCAATTGCTTATGGGTCCACTAGTCTTGCGTCAGATTATATTTTGCCAACTACAAGAGTCAAGTTGACCAAAGAAATGAAGTCTTTAGAAGAGACTATGGAATTCTTAAAATCAAGAGAAACCCAAGTGTATTCTCTCGAAAGATATGGAATCAAGCAGGAGTTGGAAAAAAATATTGAAAGAGAGCTTCAAAATTTTGTGAGAAGCTCTCCAGATGGCGGTAAGCTGAGCGTTCAGGTTGATTGGAAAAGCAATTATCTTGGAGAAAATATTTCCGAGGTTTATGTTAATGACCCTGCTTTAGCATCTGCAATTAAAACAGAGCTTTTAAAGCAAGATCTGCCAAAAATCGGTAAGTATTTTGTGAATTCTAAAGCCATATTCAAATACAATGTTGAATGGGACAGTCGTCTGGTCTCTTGTAACAATGGTAAAAGCATTCAGTTTTCTAGAACATACGGAAAGGAAGAATCCTACATCAGAAATTGGATTCAATCCAAGGGGAAAGGGAGATACACCTTCAATGTATTACGAACGAAGATTAATGATAGAGAAATCTTCAAGGTAGTTTTTGAAAAATATGTCAACACTAACATAGCACCGTCAGTAGCGAAAGGATACATTCTGCCTGGAGCCGGTAAACCAAGTCTCACTAAAGGCAGATATAATCAATCTCCAGAAGACACCTACGTCCGCAATCTTTTTTGGTTATCCACGTTAACTGCGCTGACTTGTGAAGGACTTAGTCAGTTAGCCTATCAAAGTTATTTGACTAACCCAACTGACATTACTGCATATGAAACTGCAAATTCCTTTCACCAGTATTCATTGATTTCTGCAGGAGCGGCGGTTGTTTGTTATGTTGCTGGAATACGTGAAGCGGGTAAAGAAGCAAAAGATCAAAGAGAGCAGGAGAAAAGTTTTAATAAAGCAAATAAAAATGTTACGATTTATCAGGATAAGTGGTCTTTTTAAGGTGCTTGTATTAACACTTATAGGGACATTGTGTTCTTGTGAGGACTATCTTAATTGGAATATAGCAACAGTTGATTCAGGAAATGGAAACGGAAGTTCTACAGGACAAACTTGTGGTAGTCCAATTTTATGCTCGATAACATCAACGTCGAATAGTTCAGACTATACAATTGTAACTAACCCAGGTCCATACAGCCAAGGCGATGACTTCACCATTTATATGTCGTCTAGTCAATACAACTTTGGACAAGCTAAACAAGTGCTGCTATATTGTAACGAAGATCAGGTACATAATTTTGGTAATTGGTTACACTTTAGCTTAAATGTTCGCGCAGTATCAATTCCTTATGGAGTGGATGATGGTTATTGTTACACGATTAGAGTCACCAAGGAAGGCCCCTCTGTTTCCTCTGGCGATGATCTTCTCTGGGTTTCTCCGAAATTTACTATTAATTAAAACTTGTCGACATTCTATGGTAGGTATGAAAGTGTGTTTACGATTAAATCATTTCTTCGCTCTTGTTGTCATCGCTTCATTATTTTCTTGCGAATCCTACCGGAGATGGGATCTTCCGGAATTGGTGAAAGTCAACGAGTATATAAGTACCTGCGATGATTCTTTGATATGGATTGATGGCAATACTTATTTCCCAGATAACTCTGTGGTAAGTTTCCTTATTTCTGGAGAAGATTTTGATACTTTAATTACAGCATATCTTTCATGGGGAGCGCTGACCAGCACTGATGTGATTACCGCATGTGATTCTTATACCTGGATTGACGGTAACATTTATACTTCGTCAAATAACTTGGCTACGCACACTCTTGTCACTGCCTCTGGTTGCGATAGTATCATCACCTTAGATTTAACGATAAATCACTCCAAATATGAAATTGATGAGATTAAAACCTGTAGTGAAGTAGTTTGGATTGATGGCAATACTTACACTCAAAGCAATAATTCTGCAACTGTACTTTTAACAACTAGTAAAGGTTGTGATAGCCTAGTTACGTTGAATCTAATAATGGATTGTCAATGCAGTGTTTCGCCAATGTCAAGTTGTGGAATTACCACTGTCAGTAACGGCCAGAACTATTCAATTACAATTTCAAGCACAAAATTCTCACCTGGAGATGATATTGCAGTAAACATGAATTCCTCGATCTATAACTTCGGTCAGGCGAAGAATGTCTCATTGTATTGTAATGAATCTAAGGTATATGATTTTGGGTCTTGGCTCAATTTTAGTTCAAATTCCCGATCATTTACTATTCCGTCCTCTATTAAATCGGACCATTGTTTTACGATAAGAGTGACAAAAGAAGGACCGTCAGTGAGTGCTACGGATGATGAAATATATGTTTCAAGTAAATTCAGTATCGAATAGTATGTATTGACTGAGTTAGCAAAATGCAGGGATTATATAATAATCCCCATTTATCACACTAAAGAGTTCTAGGTCTTTGTAAATATTTGGGGTTGAAATTGGATAAAAGGCTAAGACTCAATGTAACGAAGTACGTTAACAGTAAGTCAGGTCTTAAGAATCAAGTACCGACTGTGCATGTTCCTGCCGATAAGCAGGATGAAAAAAAGTGAGATGTAACTAAAACAACATAACGAATACTTGGCAAGATTTTGGAAGTAGGTACTTGTTTTGGCGGCGGAATATGACCTTGGATTAACTATTCTGTGTTTCACCGCCGCCGTTTATTGTGACATTCCTATTTAATGTGCCATAATGAGGGGTCTTCAACCTATATTTGTTAGACATAAGTTTAACTAGACAATCAAATCTGAAAAAGCTGTAACGCAGATATAGCAAGGAATTACAAACTCTTAGCCTATATTTGCGCCTCGTTGGGGATGTAGCTCAGTTGGCTAGAGCGTTTGACTGGCAGTCAAGAGGTCGTGGTGCCCATCTCTCCTAAACTTCAGGTAGTTACACATTTCTTAAATTATAGTTCGTCATAAAGTATGTCTTTATGAAGACTAAAAGAGAGCTATTTCCAAAAGTGTCCATCACTGCGAAGGGACATTATTTCGTCTATTTCTGGTATTGTAATAAACGCTACAGATATGCTAATTCAAGTTGTTTAGGTCTATCTGTTTACCCTAATCTATTATCAAATAAAGACAGGGCACAAGAAGCTGAGAATCTAAGATTGGCATTCTTCCGAGCTATTAGTGATGGGTGGAGACCAGTTGATGCAGTTATAAGGTCAGTTCCTATAAGTGCTTTGGCATTGGATTGCCTGAAAAAGAAACTTCAATTAGACTTCTCTGACTCATATAAAAGGGATTTAAAGTTCACTTCTAAGTCTTGGAACAATTATCTGTTAGATAAAGGAATAGGGGATAAACCTGTTACCGACCTAACTCTAAAGCTAATTAGTGACTTCATTTATGAATATGCGCCATCTCCTGCAAGTATGGCGAACCTTAAAAGGAACATATCAGCGCTTCTAAAGGATGAATTAGAGTCTAATGGAGTAGTGCTTAACTTCAGTAGAATAAAGCTCCCTAATGCACCTCAACAGCTCCATAAACCCATAGATGAACTAAGCGCTCTATTGCGCGACATCAAAGCCTTTAATAGTAATCTATACCTGTGTTGTTTGATGACCTATACGATGCTCTTAAGACCCCATAGAGAGGTAAGGTGTTTGTCTTTTAGAGACTTTAATAATGACTTCTCACAAGTAAGTTTAAGTGGGTCTCAAGTGAAGTCTAAAAGGAATCGTGTCTTACCAGTTCCAGAGGTTGTAAGAGTTGAGGTATTAAAGAGGTTTACAGGTAATAGAAAAGACAATGTGCTTACCCTAACTGAAGAGCCATACAATAGAGATTACTTTAAGACATTATGGTCAAGATATAAGAGGCAGAGTAGTCTCTTGGAAAGAGACCAAACCCTATACAGCTTTCGTCATACTGGAGCAATCAAAGTCTTTGAGAAAACAGGTTCTCTCCTCAAGCTACAGCAAGTAATGGGACATAGTGATATGAAAGTATCACTTACCTATTTAAGGGGATTAGAGGTAAAGCAGTTAGATGTTGAAGATTTGCCAGAGTTTTAAGAACAATAAAGCACTTAATTACTTATTCAAATTTATTTTTTACAATTCTGTTCGGTATCCTTGTCCTGCTAGCAACAGAACACCAATGACAATCATTAAAGGAAAAAGTATATTAATAAAACTTCTTTTTCTATTCAATAGGTATATAAATAATGAAAAAACTAAAGACGGAAAACAGTAAACGCCTGCATAGATGCTCCATTCAGAAAATGAAACCTCAATTTCCGTAATATCCATATATACGAGAGGGATGAAAATAAGAATCAAAAAACATATTGTCCATTTTTCTTTAGCCGTAATTTCCATTTGAAGCACTTTTTATTCTAAATACAGAGTTCCATAAATATAGCCCTCCATTTTTTAAAAATAATATAGCGAGTATGAAATTTGAGCAGCTGGATGTTGAGGACTTGCCAGAGTTGTAGATAGAAAAAGCCCCTTCCGAAGAAGAGGCTTATGTATTACAACGGCTATTTATCCTTAGTTATAAAAGATTACAACTAAATACAGGGCAATTAATAGCAGTCATAATTAAAATCTATTAATTTTTGTTTTGTACGGATATTTCCAATGCTCGTTTTTGGGCGTTTCTTTCCTGAGATTTGAAATTGTGCCAAATATTATAATGAAAAACAAGACATTTACGGTTGTTTTCATTGTTTTATTAAAGTCCCAATCTTCGTTTAGATAAGAAATAGAGCTAATAATAAAAATAAATATGATAATAAGTGGGATGCTAAAAATAAAAGCAGAAATCACTTTATAATTTAACTCGTACTCTTTTATAAAACTTTCACTATTGATAGGATGCTTTATTAACAAATCAGATACAGCCTTACTAGTTTTAACTTCTTCAGAAAACTTTAATGCTCCGACAATTTCTCCTTCACCCAACCAATTATATCCTCCAATACTATTTGGATATAAAATATTAAGTTCCTCAAATGCCATATTGAAAGACGCCCATCTTTCTAATTTATAATTATCTCTATCGTTGAGAAACAATCCTATTCCCCAACCAATTAACAGAAGATAAAAAAAGGTGAACTAAATAAATTAATCAAATTTTTTTTCATCACTTATATTCTTACGCTATTTGCCATTATCTGTAAAGCAGATTTATATTTCTCAAAGTCTTGGGGGTATGTATCTAAAGTCAGAGATACAACATATTCTTTCTTAAATAGAATTGCCGCAATGGTTTTAACCCTCCCCACATTTGCTACAGTGCCTTCATTGATTATGTATAGAATATGATTTTCAGAGTCAATATAATTTCCGAGTTCACTATGGTCTGTTATCATCATATTCATACCACTTAATACCGTTAAACTTGAATTACTCAAGGTGTTCACAAACATCTCTGCGAAGTCTTCAAAATTTAATTTGGTTGATTCATAGTCCTTTTGAATCAACACTCCTATTGTCGGATATACATCTGACTCAGCCCCTGATAGGGTTAGCATAAAGTCCAATTTCAGGACATACTGTGAGTTATCATTAAATGAATTGAGTATCTCGTTCATTTCATAATCTGGCAACACCTCCCAACCAATTGGGATGTTTATTTTAATCTCATCTTTAATTATGAGGTTTTCCTTATAATTCTGGTTGACTTCAATACTTACGGGAAGAGTTGCATTGTCATTACTGCGACAACCGAAAATCAAAAACAAAGAAAGAATTGGATATAGTGATTTCATAAAATTCTATTTTTTACACCAATATAGCTACTTCAACCATATCTAAAAGCAAGGAATTCCCTGTGTGCTTAACGATTTAAAGATGTAGAGCGAGGCTTTAATGAGTTAAATTAATTTAGATATAAATTAGCAGTTGGAGTCTTTAGGTATAAAAAGTATGTTGACTTTACAAGTTAAAATAAACTTACCAAAAACCAACTTTCACTTGATATCTCTTAAGTAATTATATTTAAACATCAATAAATCTACTTCTATGGGAAGCATAATATTTTTAATCATCGTAGCACTTTTTGGGTCTTGGGCCTATACCCCAAAGAGAAACTATCGCAGTATAGAATCAACTGATGTAAAAGAAACTATCAAGGGTTTAAATGAGCATGAAATACAATCGTTTAAATCTGACGACATTGAAGTATCGGTAAAAAGAAAAAACAATAGAATTCTTATTGAACCTTACTTACCCCGTTTAAAAGAAGCTTTAATGAGGGCTATAGCCTTTGGTGTAAGTATTTATCTTATAAGTATCCTACTCGTTGTGATTGCTACTATACTTGACATCTTTGATGTTGGGGATATTGAATACGGTGACTTTTATGCAAAGGATGTCAATTGGAGTGGAGTTTTGCCTTACTACGCAGGTAAATTTTGGTATGTATATATGATTATTGCGATTGTAATCGGTAAGCAGATTAGGTTGAAGTTGATAAATAAATTCCTTCAAAGAAAAAATCAAAAGCAATGGGATGTTTTCAACCAAACTTATTCCGAATACGAGTATAAAACTAAAAACGACTAATTAAGATTCTTCAAAAGAGCTTACTTAAAGCAGGGGCTTAAATGCCCCATTGAATATTATATCTAAACCTGACTTTGCAGTTGTTCAAGACAGGATATACCCGCCCCTACTTGGAAAACCCTTAGAGAGGATATTCAAGGTGAATAGCTAACACGATATGATGCAAAACCTTCAAGGGGGGAGGCTCTCAAAGCCTCAGAGCCCTCTATTAAAGCGCCACTAAATTGACCACTTTACAAATCATCATTCACTTCCTTGCCAAGTGTAGCCGTGAGGCCTTCCAAGATTGGCGGACGGGCGGTGGGTCCTTTTTTAGAAGCTGTTAACCAAGACTCCATTCTTTCTTCCAATGATTGCATCTCGCTTCACATCTTGCAGGTTAAAAGAACTTCTTCTTTTCGTGTTTGAGTTTATTTAGTTCGGCTAATCAATCTAAAGACTAACGGATACTCACGAGGTCAAACGAGGGAAACACTTCGTATCTATGTCAATGGTGTAAACCATCACATAGGTTAACCTCATCACCCTCTATGCGTTAGGAGATTGTGAATAATTAATCTCTTATTGGCTGAATATCAAGCAACTTAAAATCAGCATCAAAGAGTGATTGTAAATTACTGATTATGCTTAAATATCTGTATTTCTGCATTCATCTCTTTAACCTCTTGTATATGCCTAACCCTTGAGAGTTTCGGCAAGACATAATCACTCATCTTCAGGATTATCTTAATGGCTTGTAGTGGGTTGGTTCTTCCAACCTCTTCTATCCAATCATTTACATTCTCAAGATTAGTATTTACTACTTGACTATACACCTCCTTCACAAGGTCCGTGTCGTTGTTGTTGGAGCCTTGTGGCCTACCATTAGGGTTGCCGCTCTGTCCGTTCTTAAATGGCATTGTATTTCTATTGTTATCTACTATGATAACCTATTAAGTATGGGTCTGTATTAAAAAGGGCGCACCCCGAAGGACACGCCCAAAAATTAACCACCAAGTATAATTCACTACAAGTGTAGGAAGCCAGCTACCAGACTTCCAAGAAATGTGAAGAATTAAAAGTTTTTATACCTTCCGAAAAATAATAAGGATGAAGGCTGGAGAATATTTAATTGAAGCGGGGCAACTGGTTAAACTTTTATGTTTCGCCAACCCA
>Ga0233444_10005241_pt1 | contig 12062 bp, 11 predicted proteins | sample SI_124_October20_6_FD_182792 | JGI IMG/M metagenome (GOLD analysis project Ga0233444, IMG submission 182792) | Seawater microbial communities from Saanich Inlet, British Columbia, Canada - SI_124_October2016_10_MG | ecosystem: Environmental > Aquatic > Marine > Inlet | place: Canada: British...
TAGCCAAATCATTGTGGGTATCTTGGTTTCAGTTTCGAACTTTTTTTTGAAAATTAAAATAATTAGAAATTTCACCTTCAGTCGTGAAATGAATTTTAGATATTTGTCGGATAATTGCATTATTATTATTTATAAAACTAAAAAACTATGAAAAAGTTTATTCTAACACTATCTATTGCCTTTGGAATAACTCAGATAATAAAATCACAAGTAGTAACATGTGTTCCTTGTGATCAGTTAGGTATGACTGTTAATGTAGGTTCTAGCACTAATTCTATCAGTATTCATCATTCTGGTCAATATATGACACACCCTAAATCAGAAAATGTTTTTACTTGGGAGTTTACAGATCATCAGGGAAATATCATATATCAAGATACGATAGTTGATCAACAAACAATAGCTTTTGGTCATAATTGGTCACTTACAGACACCATGAATGTTAGGGTGCATTTTGTAAATGATTCTGCCAATTTGGATGCTTGGTATACAAATCAAGGTTTGCCAATTAATGGTAATTCCATAAATTGTTTATTTACAGATCAATTGTATTGGAGTACAGGTACCAATACGCCATGGGGAAGTTGGACGTTTATTCATGGAAATCCTGGAGTAGATCAAAATGTTGTTTTAGCTGTTGGTGATTTTTCTTATCAAAAGAAAAAAATTGTAAAAATTGTTGACATTCTTGGCAGAGAAACATCTTTTAAAAACAATCACATATTGATTTACATCTATAGTGATGGATCTACAGAAAAAAAATATTTTTATAAATAATTGAAGAACTTATATTTTTTATTAATAGTATTTTTTTGTCTACAGAATCAATTTCTTTATTCTAATCAAGCAGATACTCTAAGATTAATTTGGGAAAATGAAGAGCTTACAGATTCGCTTAGATTTGGTGCGTTGGATGAGTATCACAATCTATTCGCTCTTGTTTCACCTGACTCCACTCTAACTGTGCTTGATTATTATCATAATCTAGCAATTTTAAAAGGTGCAGATCGACAAGTATATAGGTCAACTGTCAGAATAGGCAATATTTTCAGACTACAAAATCGAATTGAAGAAGCAAGAGCATATTATGATGAAGCTCTAGTCATAGCCAAAAAAATGAATAATGCTAGATTAGAAGCTATCATTATTGGAAACTTTGCAAATCTTCATTTAGATAAAGGAGAATATTTTGAAGCTATAAAAAAGTATAATAAAGCAAAGAAGAAATTTTCTTCTGAAGCTGATAATGTAAGTGAAGCTAGAATGCTCAATGGTATTGGGGCAATTAATTCTAGGATAGGAAATGACGATATTGCTTTGGCTCATTATCAAGAGGCATTAAATATATACAAAACATTAGATGCAAATAACGAACCCTACCCTGCTTTAAGTTCAACAACAATATTAATGAATATAGGTCTTATACATTTCAAAAATGACTTATTTATTAAAGCAGAATCTTCATTTCTTGAAGCACTTAAAACACTTAAATCCTATAATTATAAATTTTATATTTCAGGGTGCTTCCATATGCTTGCTAAAATATATTTAGCATTAAATAAAATAGATAATAGCTTGCTTTTTGCTAATAAAAGTTTTGATATTTCAAAAGAGTTAGGTACTCAGAGTGGAATTCTAGAGTCTAAAATTTTACTTGCTAAAATCAATTATCAAAAGAATCAAACTAAAGCTATAGAGCAGTTAGAGAATGTATTAGAAACAGTCTCTGTAGATGGATCTTTAGAGATGAAAAGAGAAGTTTATGAATTACTTTATATAGGTTATAAATTTCAAAATAAATTAGATCTGTCTCTTAAAATGTATGAGCTCTTTAATTTATACAATGATAGTATTCAAGATAAAGTTGAAAGCTATGCAGTTGCTAGAGAAACTGTGAAAAATGAATATGAAAAAATATTGTTTGAAGCCAAATTAAGCAGCGAGTTAGAAAAAAATAACTTAAAAATCACTCAAGTCAAGAAATTAGCTGCAATAATTTTTATCTCTATACTTTTAATCTTGCTAATAATTTATTTAACTTTTTTAAGCCATAAAAAAAACAATAAGAAGAGAGATGCTTTGTTAGAGGAAATTAAATTTCTTAAAGAAAACAAAGTTAATGCTATTCTCGATTCCAATAAATTTGAATTGTCTAAGCAAAAAATAGACAGTCATTTAAATAGAGTATTAAATGAAACAGATTGGCGTGTTCTTTTAATATTATTAGACAACCCAATGGTGTTGAATAAAGAGATTGCTGAAAAGTCTAATATGAGTATTGATGGTATTGGCTCTTCACTAAGAAGAATGTATGATTACTTTGAGATTAATCAAACTAAATATAAGAAAGTTGCCTTAATTCATAAGGCAGTTAATATTTCTGAAAGAATATAAAAATCCGGAGTTCAAACATAGGTCAAACATTTGAACTTTTTGACTAATAAATCTTAGAAATAAAAGCCCTACTCTTTCTGTAAAGTAAAGTCTTTTTCCTCAAAAAAATCACTAAGCGGGAGCCGAAGGGACAGATCTCGAACTCTTTTCATTCTGATTTGAAAAGAATTATTCGTTTTATTTATAAATTTAACTGATAACTTAAGAGAGAATAAATAAACGTATTACGATTATACCTTCGTTCTCTAAAAGCAACAAATGAAAATAAAATTAATTCTCACCTTTTTCTTATCGCTTATTATTATTTTAGGAAAAGCACAATCTAGATATAACATAATCTATGAAAAACAATTAGGAGAAAATTTTTCGGGAGAAAATATTAATTCAGCATTCCATTTATTCGACTATACAGACTCGTTACTCATCCCAAAAAAAATTATTAACACTGAAAATAACTTGGCTAAAGTTATCAATCCTCTATATCGTTTTAGCAAACTATTTTTCACTAATTATCTCATTACAGATTTCGCTATGACTATGAATCATGAACGGTTTGGACATGGGTACAGAATACTTGAGTCTGGAGGGGGAATTGCCAAAATTGTTTACAATCCACCCCCACCTTTTTCTTTCAAATTTTCAGGTCTAACGCAGATATACCCAACAAATTTCACAATTCAACAGGAACTAATGCTTAGACTTGGCGGTTCAGAAACTAATCTTGTCTTAACAGATATAACGCGTAAAAATATTTTATTGGATGAGAGATTTAATTATAACTTTAGCCTTGCCTATCTTTATGGAAGCAATGATATGCCGGGCTACACAGCCTTTGTTAACAATAATCCAGCTGCTGATCCTACACAATATAGGCAAAACATAAATCAGCTATATAGAGGTGAGCCACTTAGCGGTGTTAAGATGAAGGCATATTCTTTTATTGCCTTATTCACCGATCCTATGAATTTTTACGCGCTCAAGTCTGTCTTTTATGATTATATCATTAAAGGAATACACAGCTCAAAAGTGGGTATGATCAAACTAAGCAAAAGACTTAAATATTTACCGCGTTATCGTTTTGAGTATACCCCTTATGGTCCAGAGCTAGTTTATCAAAATTATTTTAAGATAGATTCTAAACTTTTGCTACTTAGCTTTAGTCATTCAGATCCAGCATTACCAAATTCTAAACGATTTGCTACCACTATTTGGAACATAAAACCGACTAATTATCTAGCATTTAACTTATCTGGACAGCTTTGGGATCAACCTAGTATTGAGTTTTATCAGAATGATAAACTTATAGCATCTAAGGGCTTTGGAGGTCAATTTATATCTACTGTTAATTATGATATTATTAAAGAAAAAAACATCTTTGGATTTACACTTCAAGCAGGATATAAATCAACAGGATACGCTATTGGAGAACAATTAAATAAGGGATGGATAATCAGAGGAGGTTTATCTTTTAAATTAGGAAATTAAAGCCTGTAGAAAACAATATGTATAGTGCATAGCACCCTCAGGGATGCAAAGACAATATACACTAAACGTTACAAGCCACTTTAAAGACAGACCGTAGATAAAATGAAAGACTACTTTGACTTGCAATTAGGTATGACTAACCCAAAGATTAAAGAGGCGGGGATTAATCCTATTTTAAGTTATCTTTTGGTGCTAATTGTGTTTGTCTTGCTTTCAGAATACATTTTTCATAAGACCGAATTTGCTAAGTATTTGGTATTCTTTTCTTGCATTAGTTTTCAATTTAAACTTCCAGGAAAAGGCAACGCTAAATGTTGTTGCGTAATTAAAACATATAGCATTGGTGTCGACTAAATATTTATAGTTAAATTTCTAGATTAATCAATCACGTTTATGAAAACAAAAGAAGAAATTGTTACCAATTGGTTGCCTAGATATACAGGGACTCCACTGGAAAATTTTGGGGAATATATTTTACTCACCAACTTTATTGGATACGTCAATATTTTTGCACATAAGTATAGAGTAGAAATTATAGGCAACGATAAAGCCATGCAAACTGCAACCCATGGTAATATTACCATTATTAATTTTGGAATGGGAAGCGCTATGGCCGCTACTGTTATGGATTTACTATTAGCCATTACACCAAAAGCAGTGTTGTTTTTGGGAAAATGTGGAGGCTTAAAAAAGAAAACAGTTTTGGGCGATTTTATTATTCCTATGGCAGCTATACGTGGCGAAGGAACTAGTAATGAATACTTGCCTCAAGAAATACCTGCCCTGCCCTCTTTTAGATTACAACGAACAATTTCATCGGCTATGAAAGAGTTTGAAACTGATTACTGGACGGGTGTTATTTTCACTACTAACCGAAGGGTTTGGGAGCATGACGAAGCGTTTAAAAACCGATTAACCGAGGCTCGAGCTATTGGAATTGATATGGAAACGGCAACCCTATTTACAGCTGGTTTTGCAAACGGAATACCAAGGGGAGCCTTACTTTTGGTTAGCGATAATCCCATGATACCAAGTGGTATAAAAACAAGCGAAAGTGACAAATCGGTTACTTCAAAATTTGTAACCTTACATATAAACATTGGCATACGCTCCTTGGAAGAATTGCGTGACTCTGGCGATAGTGTAAAGCATATGAAATTTGACCATCGTCCTTAGAAGTTAGTAGTAATTAGCAACAGCCTTGAAGACTTCTGTTATTTTTTGATGAAATCAAGGTCTAAGTTTCGAAAGTCTTTGATACCAAGAAGAAAAAATGATGTTTCAAATCCTATAGGTGGAGTAAGGAATTTAATTCCAGGGAAAGGAGACTACAAGTCTAATTAGGCTATTGATATTTTAAACAGACGCAAGAAAAAATGCCAAGAGAAAGAAATCTAAAAAATCATAAAACAGAAAAGAAGGTATTCAAATTTTCACACACAAAATTCAGAAGAAAGAAAATATATTTATAAGGCTTTAGATATTGACTACAGAAAATATTCTAGAAGTGTAAATGGTATAATTCTAAATATCCCCAACATTAGTGACATTAAAATGGAAGAATATAACCCTTGCAGCCAATTAAAAATGCAAAGTAACAAGAGCATTGCTACTGTGTCCCTTGAAGAAATAATATATTCTATTATTAGACATAATAATTAAATATTTAAAATTTAATATTACTATCGAATCAATAGTAATATTTTATATATTCGTACTTAATTAATAAATAATAAAATTATTTTAAACTAAAATTTATGAAAAAAATTAAACTTATACTTGTTTTTTGCATGCTGACAATTTCTAACCTAATTAATGCATCAATTGTACATGTTCCAAATGTAAACGCAACCATAGCATATTCTAGCGGAGGAGGATTTCCTACTCCAACTACACTAAATATTGATGCTACAGATTTAGAATTTACATATGATAATTTTATGGGTATTAAAGCTCAAAATTATAATAGTCCAACAGGTAATATTTTTACAGTTACTCCAGCTGGAACATATTCAGATGGACTAAAGTTGTATCAATTTAATGATCCAATTGATGGAAGCAATTTTTTGAATATTGATGGTGCAACTGCATTCGGACCAAATCCATTACAACCGGGTCAAGAACCAGCAGGAATTCATTATGTTGGTGTTAAAACAGATAATAACAATTATGCTTGGATAATGATTGATGTTGTCCCTGGAGTTGAATTAATTATAAAGGGATACGCATTTGAAGATAATGGAAGTTCTATAGTTGCAGGTAATATTGGCATTGTATCTCCAAACTCTATATATGACATATTATCAAATTCTACAGACCATACAACATTGAAGGTTGCAATTGATGCATGTTCTTTAGATAGCACTTTATCAGGGACTGGACCATTTACACTATTTGCACCAACTGATGCTGCATTTAATTTATTGCCAGCAGGTACAGTTACTGCTTTGCTAGCAGATATACCACAATTAACAGATATTTTATTGCACCATGTTATTGGAGATAGTATAATGTCTACAATGTTATCAAATAATCTTGTAGTGCCAACTTTGAATGGAGATGTGTTAGTTTCAATTACTAACGGGGGAGTTTTTATTGAGTCTAGTGATGGATCCATTGCTCAAGTAACAAATGCTGATGTACTAGCAGATAATGGAGTTGTACACATTATTGATGCTGTTTTATTACCAGCTTCTTCAAATACAATTTATGATATAGTAGCAAACTCTGCTGATCACACAACTTTAAAGGCTGCAATTGATGCTTGTTCATTAGATGCTTTTTTGTCTGACCCTGGTTCATTAACATTGTTCGCGCCAACAGATGCAGCATTTAATTTATTGCCATCTGGCACTGTAACTAACTTGTTAAATTTTGATATTCCTCAATTGAATAAAATATTATCTCATCATGTTGTTAATTCTAATGTAATGTCAACAATGTTATCAAATAATCAGGTTGTAACAACCCTTAATGGAGATGTATTAGTAACTATTAATACTATGGGAGTTTTCATTGACGATGCCCAAGTAACAGGTCCAGATTTAACTGCAGATAATGGAGTAGTACATGTTATTGATGCTGTTTTATTACCTACAACTACGAGTATTTCTGAATTTAATAATAAAGATAAAGAGTACTTATATTCAATTAACATAATTGGTGAAAAAATAAATAGAGACTTAAAAAATCAAATAATTTTTGATATTTATACTGATGGAAGTATAATTAAAAGGTTTGAGCATTAGAAATTATTAATACCCACTCGATTGAGTGATTCATTTTTGATGGAGGTTATCCAAAAATTCTTTCCGATTTTTGCTTTTACAATCTGTATTCTAGACTAATATTACATATGAGCTCATCTGTATTACTAAGAATTAGATTTAGATATCTCTCCATTAAAAATGAGTTATTCTTTAAATATTGTAGATTAAAATCTAATAAACTGCATTAAAATCACTACTTGAATATAACTAGTATACTTTTATAGTTATCTTCTATAGTTTTTATGATAACTGATTTATCAGTATTGAGACCATCAATTGTATCTATTTGATTAAATTCTCTCATCCACTTATCTCCCCACAAGCTGAATTCAATAATTATTGGAGTTAAACGAATCCCTTTTTCCGTTAACAAATAAATATTTTCTTTTTTGTTTTCAGGTGCTTTCGTTTTGAAAATCAGTTTATATGACTCTAGCAATTTTAATCGTGCAGATAAAATGCTTGGTGCAATCTTTTCATATGAATCAGACATTTCCTTGAACGTCTTTTTGTGCTTAACAAGCATATCTCTAATGATTAACAAAGACCATTTATCACCTACTACATCTAATGCAGAAGAGATTGGACAGCCAGAGCGAAATTTTTTTTTCATTTTCATTCGATTATTACTATTGATTCGATAGTAATTTATATTTTTACACTCAATTCAAAACAATATAAATAAAATTATGTTAGCAGGACATTTTACAACGGCATTAATAGCAAGGCAAAAGTTTCCTAAAGGGACTTTACTATATTTTCTAATTATATCACAGTTACAAGATTTTTTATGGTTTACATTTCACTATATAAGCCTTGAACCAACTTATCCAACTGATGCCTTTGATGCCACTTTAAGTAATATGGTGGTAGACATGTTATACAGTCACGATTTATTACCTCAATTATTTTGGTTGGCAACTGTTTTCGTAATTGGAAAAATTTTATTCAAAAGCACCAAGATAGGGTTAGTAAGTGTAGTTCTAGTTTCAATCCATTTTGTTTTAGATTTCTTTTCAGGACATATACACCATATTTTTGGAGCAGATTCAATGGAAGCCGGTCTTGGATTATATGCTTCAAATCCTTATTTAGCAATTTTAATAGAAGCCTTATTTAGTATTGGAGCTTTATGGTATTTCTTTGCAGAAGAAGCAAAAAAAGGAATTATTAGAACTACAAAAAATAGAGTTTCAATTATTTCTGTTTTTGCTTATGGAATAATTTTTATGCTACTGATTGCAACAAAATCTTTTAGACAATTATTCGTTATTCCAGAATTTGACTTAGAGTTTAACACCAATATGCCTACGCTAATTTTCACATACTGTGCAATGATTTATTGCTTAAATTATTTCATTCCGAAGTTTAAGCTTGAAAAAACAATGAGGAAATGATTAAAGGAGTATTAAATTTTATCCAGGAATTAAAATTTAGGAATGAATCTTTATTTTGGTTTGGTTTATTGTGCTTATCTCTTTCAATAATATTTCTTGTTCTAACTAAAATAACATCAACACAAGTTCATGGAGTAAACGCTTGGTTCAAGCCTTTTAAATTTGCAGTTTCAATAGGATTATTCTCTTGGACTATGGCTTTGTACTGTGATTATCTATCCGATTTTAATGTTACACCTTTTAATTGGACGGTAATTACACTGTTCGGTTTTGAACTTATATATATTATTTTTCAAGCATCAAAAGGACAATTATCTCACTTCAATATTAGCACACCAACACATTCACTTATATATTCATTAATGGGTTTAATAGCAGTACTTGTCACACTATATACTGCTTATATTGGCCTTCTATTTTTAACACAGTCTTTTCCAAATTTACCTAATTATTATGTTTGGTCAATTTGTTTGGGAATCTTGATTTTTATTGTTTTTTCATTTGAAGGAGGTTTGATGGGTTCTAGAATGAATCACAGCGTTGGAGCCATAAATGATAATTCGAATTGGTGGATTCTAGGTTGGAGCAAAACTGTCGGTGATTTAAGAGTATCGCACTTTATTGGTATGCACGCTTTACAAATTTTGCCATTACTCTCCTTCTATATTTTTAAAAACACAAAAGCAACAATAATTATTTCAATAATTTATGGACTTCTTGCTACCACAACTTTAGTTCAAGCATTAAATGGAAAACCTATTTTTACCCAAAACGAATAAAAGAAATCGTAATTAAAACGACATACAACAATTTATAAAATCAATATTGGTTTGGATTTTAATCCAAATCGATTTTCGTTTAATTAACTATACTGAGCTCTGAAAAGTAGGTGCATTTATGGGCTACTGCTTTTATACTAAACGTTGTGTGCAATATGACCCAATCACTATGAAAAAAACAAAAAAAATTATAAACTGGCTTTTAGGAGGAATAAGTTTGACTTATGCTGTGATAATAATATTTCCTTCTTTTCTTTTTGCGAATAATTTGGAATACAAGAATTTTAATGTTTATTACCATTCCAGCGAAATTAATGTAGAAAAACTAAAATCAGTTTTAGACGAATCACAAAATTTATTAAACAATACTGAATTGTATAATGCCGTAATAAATCAAGATATATTTATTTGTAACAGTTTTAATGAATTTACTTTTTTTGCTTTATTTTCAAGAAAAGCGTTTGCTGTAAACTATCCGATTACACAAAATATTTTTCTTTCTAAATCTTCAATAACTGAAAATTCTATTTTAAGAAACGGAAAAGAAAATAATAAGAGAACGTTAAGTGGAGTTATCGCTCATGAAACTGCCCATTCACTTTTGGAAAATAATTTAGGAATTGTAAAATACAAATTACTTCCTTCGTGGAAAAATGAAGGGTATTGCGACTTTATTGCGAATGAAAGTTCTTTAAACAAGCAAAAGGGATTGCAAGATATCTGTAATAATAAAGATAATTCTGACACTCCATCTTTTAAATATTTTAAATACAGAATAATCACAGAATACTTATTTAAGGAAAGAAAAATTACATTAGAAAAATTTTTAAATGATGATTTTGAACTGGAAGAGATTAACAAAAAATTAAAGAAGAAATACTGTACACAACAAAGTATATAATTTATTTTTAATTCTAGCCTACTTACGAAAGTCCTCCCGGTCTTTCTTGGTCGGTAATTATTTACTAAATTGAATTCTTAAACCACGATACAAACCACAGACAAGAACGTTAATCAAACATCTATATTAGTATTTCAAACATAGGTCAAACATTTTAAGTCGCTAATTGTGCTTATTTAAATCTATTTACTTTTGCATATATTTATAAAAAAAACTTAACCCAATTATTTCTAAGCTGTAAGTAGTTAAAATTTCACTAAACATTGCAGAGTTTAATTCATAAAATAAAAAAAGCTATAATACTTTCCGATGAAGCAGAAAAGCATGTCTATTCTATAGCTAAAGAGAAATTAATTAGTAAAGGAGAAAAACTAATTTTCCAAGGACAAGTAGTTAATAAAACCTATTTTGTTACTGATGGGTGTTTACGATCTTTCCGTTTGGATAAAAATGGAAAGGAACATACGCTTCAATTTGCTATCAAAGATTGGTGGATAAGTGATTTTATAGCTATTTACAATAATGAACTTGCATCACTAACTGTGGAATGCCTTAAAGACTCTGAAGTAGTTGAATTCAACCCTAAAGACCTAAACGAAATTCATTCACTTTTTCCGGAATTTGAACCTTTTCAACGAATGAATCTTGAACGACATGTTGTGAGTTTACATAAAAGAATTCTAAATCAACTTGAACTAACGGCTAGTGAAAGATATGATTTGTTCCTAGAACAATATCCAGATATTGAGCAATATACACCTAACTATCACATTGCATCCTACTTAGGCATTACACAACAAAGTTTGAGTAGAATCCGAATTGAAAATACTAAAAAATAGCTTTCTTAACATAGGGTAATATTTTTCTAAGCTCCTAAATATACATTTGTAAAAAAAAAGTTATGATTAAGAAAATTTTAATTGGTTTAGTAAGTATCATATTACTTGCATTTGGTGTTATCTACTTTTTAGCCAAACCAACTTTAGAGGAAGATGGTTCGTATAGCCCATCGACCTTAGCTATAAAATTAGGAACTGTTTCTGTTTCTGATTATGAACAAGTCAAATACACCAAATATGAAGGTGACAAGTCTAAAATCTTAATAATCTTCACTGAAAATAAGAACTTAGAAATGAAAAATGGTAAATTATTTTCTACAGGCAATCACCCAATTGAAGCATTAGTTCCTATGTTACATCTTAAAAATGCTGGCTTCGATTTTCATATTGTAACACCAAATGGCAACCCTGTTGTATTTGAAATGTGGGCTTTTCCAAATAAAGATGAAAATATAAAAGCTATTTATCAAGAGTATAAATCAAACTTTGACAATCCAGGAAATTTATCAGATTTCATAACTAGTTCATTTGCAAACGATAGTGCTTATGCGGCTGTATTTATTCCGGGGGGGCATGGTGCTATGAACGGTATACCAGAAAATAGAAACGTAGCCAAAACAATAAATTGGGCACATAATAACAATTTGTTTACTATAACACTTTGTCACGGTCCAGGTTCGTTGTTATCAACAACATTAGATAACCAAGAGTTTACCTATAAAGGATATAAAATGGCTGTTTTTCCAGATGCTGTGGACGAAATGACTCCAATGGTAGGTTATTTACCAGGGCACATGAAAGCAGGTGTAAGCGAAAGATTAAAAAACTTAGGAGCAATTATTGTAAACACTGAATCGGACAATACAACGGTTAGAGATAGAGACCTAATAACAGGTGCAAGTCCTTTAGCTTCAAATGAATTAGGTAAGCTAGCAGCGAATACTCTTTTAAAAGAGCTTTAGATTATAGGTTACACTGGTTAGCAATCACTAATGTGA
>Ga0233444_10005242_pt1 | contig 12062 bp, 10 predicted proteins | sample SI_124_October20_6_FD_182792 | JGI IMG/M metagenome (GOLD analysis project Ga0233444, IMG submission 182792) | Seawater microbial communities from Saanich Inlet, British Columbia, Canada - SI_124_October2016_10_MG | ecosystem: Environmental > Aquatic > Marine > Inlet | place: Canada: British...
TATTATTTATCTCAGTGGTAAACCCACCACAAAACCCAACGGTGTACCATGAATTGGCTCCCCAACCATCTTCTCCAGCATCATAAGCATTAAAAATATAGGTTTCCCCTTGTTGCAAACAAACCTCAGAAGAAGTATATTCAAAATTTGCTACATAAGCAAATGGATTGTTAGCCAGAACATTGCCCTCTCCATCTTGTATATCCCAAGTAACATCTCCAGCAGGACCGTTTTGAGTAAAATATAAAGAAACAACAACACCCAGTTCTCCGTCACTACAATTCATATCATTTTGAGCTAAACTGGGGAGTGTACTAAAAAAAACACAAGCTATAAAAGTTACTATATTTCTCATTGCCTATTAATTAGCATTGTTATACAATGTGTATATCTCTTCTTTACTTTTTAAATAAACCAATATATTTGTATCACCAAGCCGATAAACATTCTGTTTGTCTTGCTTAAAAACGACATCAAACATTAGAATATTGAAATTAGTTTGGTCTATAGTATTTGGAATTTCAAAGGAATCTGGAACTGAAATAAAATTTAAAATATTCGGTATTTGATCTAATTTCTCAAGTGGCATTTGGTCAGATTGATGAAAAGCGTAGGAGTTCTCTACATAAAAATTTAGATAATTTAATTTAGAGGGATTTGTAAGCACTAAATTATTCAAAAACTCAGCATCGTATCGAAACAACAACTTACTGTTGATAGTCTCAATCTGTTGAGCAAATAAACTCAAAGTGAAAAATGTACATAAAATATAAATCAGTCTTTTCATAATCAAAATGATAGTGTTGGTATCAACATCAAAAACTTAAATCAACGTTTGAATTTAAACTAACTACAAATATAAGTTTTTTTAGCCACCATAGCAATTTAGTATTTGCCTCAAATAGTGTAGTTTTGCAGTAATGAAACAGAAAAACATACGCAACTTTTGCATCATCGCACACATAGACCATGGTAAAAGTACCTTGGCAGATAGATTATTAGAACACACTCAAACTGTAAGCGAGCGAGAATCTAAGAATCAGCTCCTAGACAGCATGGATCTGGAGCGTGAACGCGGTATTACCATCAAGAGTCATGCCATCCAAATGGAATTCCCATTTGAAGACACTATTTACAGATTAAACCTAATTGACACGCCAGGACACGTAGATTTCTCTTATGAGGTTTCGCGTTCTATTGCAGCTTGTGAGGGTGCTCTGTTAATTGTAGACGCTGCACAAGGCATTCAAGCACAAACTATTTCAAACCTCTATTTAGCATTGGAGAATGACTTAGAAATTATACCTGTACTCAATAAAATAGATTTACCAAGTGCAAACCCAGAGGAAGTAAAAGATCAAATTATAGATTTAATTGGTTGTGCTGAGTCAGATATTATACCAGCATCGGCAAAAACGGGTGTAGGAATACAAGAAATTTTAGAAGCTATTGTTGATCGGGTCCCTGCTCCTGTTGGAGACGAAGAAGCTCCTTTACAAGCATTAATTTTCGATTCGGTTTTCAATCCATTTAGAGGTATTGAAGCCTACTTTAAAGTTGTAAATGGCACCATTCGAAAAGGAGATAAAGTAAAATTCTTCGCGACTGAAAAAGAATACTTTGCCGATGAAATTGGTGCCCTGAAATTAGACCAGGAACCACGAAAAGAAATAAAAGCAGGTGATGTAGGTTACATTATTTCAGGAATAAAAGTAGCCAACGAAGTAAAAGTTGGAGACACAATTACACATACCGATACCTCTTGTGAAAAACCTATAGACGGTTTCGAAGATGTAAAACCGATGGTATTCGCTGGTATTTACCCAGTTGACACCGAAGACTACGAAGAGCTTCGCAATTCTATGGAGAAGTTACAATTAAATGATGCTTCACTTACTTTTGAGCCAGAATCTTCGGCAGCCTTAGGTTTTGGTTTTCGTTGTGGGTTTTTAGGAATGCTACACATGGAAATCATCCAAGAACGATTGGAACGTGAGTTTGACATGACAGTGATCACAACAGTTCCTAACGTTTCTTATTTTTCGTACAATAGAAAAGGGGTAAAACTTTTGGTCAACAATCCATCAGACTTACCAGATCCTTCAACTATAGAAAAAGTTGAAGAACCCTACATTACAGCACAAATAATTACAAAAGCAGAATACATTGGTGCAATTATAACACTGTGTATCGAGAAAAGAGGGGTGCTTAAAAACCAAGTTTACTTGTCTACAGATAGAGTAGAACTGAGTTTTGAATTGCCGCTAGCAGAAATTGTATTTGATTTTTACGACAGATTAAAGACCATTTCAAGAGGATATGCCTCGTTTGACTACCAACCCATTGGATACCAACAGTCAAATCTAGTGAAAATGGACATCCTCTTAAACGGTGATCAAGTAGACGCCCTTTCAGCATTGATTCACCGTGACAACGCACATAACATCGGAAAAAAAATATGTGTAAAATTGCGCGAATTAATACCACGTCAACAATTTGATATTGCAATACAGGCAGCTATTGGTGCTAAAATTATTTCTCGCGAAACGGTAAAAGCCCTTCGTAAAGATGTTACGGCTAAATGTTACGGGGGAGACATCTCTCGTAAACGTAAATTATTAGAGAAGCAAAAGAAAGGTAAAAAACGTATGCGACAAGTGGGTAATGTTGAAATCCCGCAATCAGCTTTTATGGCCGTTCTTAAATTAGATTAGATTAAATTTAAACTAATGAAAAATAAAATAGACTTACTTAATTCAAAAATAACTGAAGCACATAAAGGTGGAGGAGAAAATAGGATTGAAGCACAACACAAAAAAGGAAAATTAACGGCTCGTGAGCGTATCCATTTTCTTTTAGATGAGGGATCTTTTGAAGAAATTGGTCAACTAGTTACGCACAGGTCGACCAATTTTGGTCTTGAAAAGCAAAAATTTCTAGGAGACGGCGTAGTTACCGGTTATGGAACTGTTAATTCACGATTGGTCTATGTTTTCGCTCAAGACTTTACGGTAATGGGAGGTTCTCTTGCTGAGGCTCACGCACAAAAAATATGTAGAATAATGGACCTAGCCATGCAAAATGGCGCACCGGTTATAGGTTTAAATGACTCTGGAGGAGCACGTATTCAAGAAGGAGTTGTTTCTTTAGGAGGCTATGCAGATATTTTCTACAAAAACACACAAGCCTCAGGAGTTATACCTCAACTTTCGGCAATTATGGGCCCCTGTGCAGGTGGAGCAGTTTACTCTCCAGCTTTAACAGACTTTATAATGATGGTAGAAGACACCTCGTATATGTTTGTCACAGGACCAAATGTTGTAAAAACAGTTACACATGAGGAAGTAACTTCCGAAGAACTAGGAGGTGCTTCGACGCATTCATCAAAATCAGGTGTAGCTCATTTTTCATGTGCAAACGAAGTAGATTTAATTAATGAGCTCAAAACTCTTCTTTCTTATATGCCACAAAACTGTGAGGAAGAAGCTCCTGCCCTAGCCTATAATTTAGCAGATGAAAAAAGAGAGGAATTAAATACTATTATTCCTGACAACCCAAATCAACCCTACGACATCAAAGAAGTTATAGAAGAGCTTACCGATAAAGATTCTTTCTATGAAGTACATAAAAAATATGCCGAAAATATCGTTTGTGGATTTGCTCGTTTAGCCGGAAAATCAATTGGTATAGTTGCAAATCAGCCTGCTTTTTTAGCCGGTGTATTAAACATTGAAGCCTCTACAAAAGCGGCTCGTTTTGTTCGTTTTTGTGATTGTTTTAACATTCCTTTATTAGTCCTAGAGGATGTACCTGGGTTTTTACCCGGAACAGATCAAGAATGGCGGGGAATTATAACGCATGGTGCAAAGTTATTATATGCCTTTTCGGAAGCAACAGTACCAAGAATTACGGTGATAACACGAAAGGCTTATGGCGGCGCTTATGATGTAATGAACTCCAAACATATTGGTGCAGACATGAATTACGCATGGCCTTCTGCTGAAATTGCTGTTATGGGTGCTAAAGGTGCAGCTGAAATTATTTTCAAAAAAGAAATAAAAGAAGCAGACGACAAAAAAGCCAAATGGGAAGAAAAAGAAAAAGAATATGCAGCTCTTTTTGCAAACCCATACAACGCTGCAGCACGTGGTTATGTCGATGAAGTTATAGAACCGGCCAAAACTCGAGAAAAATTGATAAAAGCATTTAAAATGCTCGAAAATAAAGTTCCTCATCTACCCAAAAAGAAACACGGAAATATTCCACTTTAAAATGAACGTACTCATATTAGGCTCCGGAGGTCGAGAGCACACCTTCGCATGGAAATTAGCTCAAAGCAAGCTCTTAAAAAAATTATACATCGCTCCAGGGAATGCGGGAACTGGTGAGCTAGGCCAAAATATAGACGTTAAAGCGGATGACTTTGATGCTATAAAAAATATTTGTTTAGAGAAAAAAATTGAACTGATAGTGGTTGGGCCTGAAGATCCGTTAGTAAAAGGAATTCACGATTTCTTTCTAGAAGACGCTGCTTTGAAACACATACCAGTTATAGGACCTCAAAAAGCAGGCGCCGAACTAGAAGGATCTAAAGATTTTGCAAAGGCATTTTTATTTCGCCACAATATACCAACCGCAGCTTACCAAACCTTTACATCTTCTAACATTGAGAACGGCTATGCTTTTTTAGAAACGCTTAAAGCACCTTATGTTCTTAAAGCGGATGGTTTGGCTGCTGGAAAAGGGGTGTTAATTCTAAACTCTATTGAAAAGGCTAAAGCCGAATTGAAAGAGATGCTTACTGAGGCAAAATTTGGAGCTGCAAGTAACAAAGTAGTCATCGAAGAATTTTTAGACGGAATTGAATTGTCTGTTTTTGTTTTAACAGATGGAGAAAATTATAAAATACTTCCTACAGCAAAAGATTACAAACGAATTGGAGAAGGAGATGTAGGCTTAAATACAGGTGGTATGGGCGCAATCTCACCCGTTCCTTTTGCAGATGATGTGTTGATGCATAAAATTGAAAAACGCATTGTCGAGCCTACAATACAAGGATTAAAAAAGGATGGCATTCCCTACAAAGGATTTATATTTATAGGCTTAATTAATGTAAACAATGAGCCAATAGTTATCGAGTACAATGTTCGAATGGGAGATCCCGAAACAGAAGCTGTATTGCCCCGAATAAAAACGGATTTACTAGAATTATTCAAAGCAGTTGGGAATGACAATTTAGATGAAATAGAGCTCGAAATCGATACGCGTTTTGCAGCTTCAGTTATGCTAGTTTCTGGCGGCTATCCTCAATCATATGAAAAAGGTAAACAAATAACTGGAACAGCTAAAATCAAAGATTCTATTGTTTTTCATGCAGGTACTAAATTAAAAAACAATGAAGTTTATACAAATGGAGGTCGTGTAATCGCTTTAACTTCTTTTGGAGAAACGATGAAAGAAGCTTTAGAAAAATCATTTGATAATGCAGAAAATATCACCTTTGAAGGTAAGTATTATCGAAGCGACATAGGATTTGACTTATAATTTCATGTAAGTTCTTTTAGCCTTCCACGAAAAGTAGAAAAAAAAAGGCAACCATTTGGTTGCCTTTTGTGGATGAAAATAAAAAATTATTTCTCTAAAATATTTTTCTCAGTGGTAACTAACTTCATACAAAAAGCAAGAATACTTACCCCTAATAAAGATAATAATAGGTTAGGCATATTCCCAGCTTTTATCAAAAGCTCGAAGGTTGCTTCAAATAAATCTCCAATTGTGTATAACAAGTCGTTCATAGATGTAAATTTATATTCTTATCGAATGCAAAAATACATATTTTTACCACATGATTGTAAATTTATTTCGCCATACTCAAGCAGTTTCTATTATTAGCCTGTTAGCCCTTTGTATTTTCTTTTGGGTTGGCATATCAATGCATGAAGTTTCGATAAACGACTCAAGTTGGAACCCACTCTTTAAAGCGCTCATAAATCCAATCAACAACATTCACCCTCTTAAAGAAATACTAACGGCATTTCTAGTGTTTTGGCAGTGTCTTTATATTAATAAAATCGTAGTCGCTCAAAAAATCACATCTACCAATTCATTTTATCCAGCACTTTTTTACTTCATTCTAATTAGCTTTTGGCCAGGTACTTTAACCCTAAGTTCAGAATTATTAGCTGCTTCATTTATTCTAATAGCTCTAAATAAAACAATACGTACATATTTAGCTGTGAATACCTACTCAAAAATATTTAAAATTGGTTTTAGTTTATCGATAGCTAGCCTAATACATCCTCCGTTTTTTCTTTTTATTCCTCTAACCTGGGTTGGGATGTCTATATTCTCTCAAGGAGAAATGAGGCATTGGATCTTAAGTTTATTGGCAATTATAAGTCCTTGGATTATTTTTCTTAGTTTTATTTGTTATTGTAATATACCGGGTCTTCAATACGATATGTTTTTTACGTTCCTTTTACCTGGCAGTCAATCAATACAATTTAACTTAATTGATCGTATTAATTTAATACTGTTAGGAGGGCTATTTTTAATTTCAATGATTGAATTGTTTCGTAGCTTAAATCGTAAAAATATAAAGGCACGTAAATCCTATATTTTTTTACTATGGATTGTTGTAATTTTTAGTGTTTACAACTATATCAACCCAAGTTATATTGGCAGAAAACTACTGATTTTATCAATCCCTTTTTCTATTATTTTAAGCAATTACTTCTATTACAACAAGAAGTCCAACTGGCTAAATTTTGTAGGAATAATTTTATTGAGTTGCCTTTTTATAACACATCTTTATTTGCCTAGCTAGCTTTTAAAGCTTTATAATTTAGTTCGAAAAAACGTAACAACCACTTGCGATTTGTAACTTTCTTTACTAAAATTTGTCTTTCAATTTTATTTTTTAGTCGATCAATTAATAAGAAAAAATAAGAGACACTATTATACCCAATAAAAATAAATGCATTAATGAATTTAAAAATTATGGGGTGTTTAAGCTGACTATTTACTCTATGTAAAACCCATCTTGTCCTTATAGTTTCTTGGTAGCTCAGTGATGGATCGTTATGAAACAAAAGTGCAGTTTTCACTAAATATCCAGTAGTTATATTAAAGTGAAATTTAAAATCCTTGAAAGATTGTTGAACATTTTGATGTTTGGATAACAAAAATAAATCAAACTGCTGTCTTAGGTTTATTTTTGAAAATAAGAAATGAGAATCGTTAATTTGTGTATTAATGGCATTGTGTATTATCATACTATTAAAAGAAGGAATAAAAACACCATTTATGTTTTGTTTTGCCTGTTCAATCTTCTCATAATTTAACTGAGCAAAGGCTTGATTATCCACCACAGCTTTATGAATTTCTACCGCTCCTATCTTTTTTTTATGGATAAGTCTTGGGTAATGCTTCATTTTTTCAAGCCTATGTGGATGAAATTCTGACAGAGGATGGTAACCCGCTTTTTGCAATATTTTTGCAGCTTTCAACATCTTGTTAGGCGCTACGATTAAATCTATATCTCCAATCATTCTTTCAGCTATATCGTCATATAAGTTAACACATATATGCGCCGTACCTTTCAAAAATATTGGAGTTATATCATTTGATTTTAAAAGAGCATTAACCGATAATACTTGAGCGTAAAGCGCACTATTTCGAGTCTTATTTATAGTAGTTATATCCTTCATGTAGGCAACCAAGTCATCTGGTAACAAATACAATAACTGAGCTTCTCTTAAGCGAATGTAAAGTGCAGGTAGAATATAATGACTCGTGCTAATTTTAACAAATAACTCCCATTTAACGCCTTTTAAAATAGTCTTTTTAATGGGTTCCTTTAATGAGTCGTTTGTTTTCAATGCTAAAATTGATGTACAAAAAAATACAATATCTCTATAATTCATCTTCCATTATTTTACGTGATACTTCAATTAAATCTCGGGGATTAGAGTAAACCAACTGATACGAGGGGATTTGTTCAATCCAGTCTAAAAATAATTTAACATTTATTTCATCTGTAGAAATCCAAGAGTCAGGAATTAAATACTCTAAAGCTAATGAAGCCTTAATTTTTTTGCATTTTAAAGCCGCTTTTTTTTTATATTTTATAAAAATTAGAGCTTTGGCTGGTAAAAACTTTGACTGTAAATTTGAATTACTCAAATAGAGGTATTTAAAACTAGTATTTTTGTTTTTTGCCCGTAATTTTGTTTTACTTAACTGAGGGTAAAAAAGCTGTAAAGAATCTATTAATTGCTCCTTTACTGAAATCGCCGCAGGAAATGAGTACACGAGATTTGAGGCTGCTTCGACAGGAACAAAGTCGTCGGCAAGGAGGTCATAACCATTTAAATTTAATAATGTTATAGCAGTACTTTTTCCACTACCAGAATCTCCTAAAAAAATCAATGACTTGTTGTTTTTGTGTACCGCAGAAGCATGTAACACTGTCATCCAATTTAAATCTGTTTTACCATGAGATGTATTTAATAACAACATACTAAACTTTCCTAAAAAAAAATGTAAATCAGCTTTCGCATTAAACTGAACCACCTTTTTATTTAGTCTTAAACATAAATTATTTCCGTGTTCAATTACCTCTATCACTTCTTTTTTAGGATGAAAAGTAATAACGCATAAATGTGAAAATTTAGGGTGTATTAATTCAAACAAGTCGATACTAGAATATCTAATTTCAACACAAACACCATATATTGAATAAATTTTGATGTCGAACCAATCATGTATTTTAGGAACTTCATTATCCTGATTAGTTATTGTACTTATAACCGAGAGCTCTTCTTTTATATCTAAATAAGAATGGTATAATTCCAGAATCTCATCAGCACTTAGAGACGTTTTTTCTAATAAGTGCTTTTGGACTTTATTTATACTATCAGTAGAAAAAAATTTAAAAATTTCATAAAAAGGCGTTTCAAAAACCAAGTATTTGTTTGATTTTTTGAACCATAACACCTCTTTTGAATCAATTTTTTTATTGAGGAAATCCATAGAGTATTAATAACTAAAATAATTACATCAACAAATATACATAAATATTAATATAATTTTACTAAAATTTTAAACTACTGATTTTCAGTTAACTTATAGAATATTAGAAAAAATAATTGATACAATTTGTAATTTATATAATTATTGATATATTTGCATCTATATGTTGATGATTTTGTTTCAAAAATCACTAAAATAAAAAATTAGTACTTTTAAATATATACTAAAATAGTAAGCTAAATATACGTATAAATGAATAAAATAAAATTTATTATCAATCAGCTATTAATTAAAAAAGAATCGGTTCTTATTTTAGCTGCCTTTTTGACTTCAGGACTAATGCAATCGCAAGAAATGTTTATCAATGCAGAGGCTGAATTATTTATAAGTCCAGGAGATGCCCTGTATATTGACAATAATCTAACAGTAAACAACAATGGTAACTTAACCGTAAGTTCAGATGAAAATTCAAGTGGTTCACTTTTAGTTTCTGGAACTGCAACTGGGGATATAATATACGAACGTTATGTCCCAGATACGATTTGGCATGTTTTCTCTTCGCCGGTTACCACTCAAGAAATTAATAGTTTTGCAAATGCCGATAATTCGATCGTTACAAAAGAAGGGGGTTCCAAATTTGCACTTGGTAACTACACCAATTTTAATACATCAGGATTAAAATGGGAATACTATACAGATTCATCTCTGCCTTCAGCCGGAGACTTTATAAGCGGAAAAGGATATGCTGCAAAAAGAGAAAATGCCGGATACTTCACATTTAAAGGAAATATGACTACGACAGATGTTGATTTTGTTATGAATTCCTCAGATAATGATTTTTGGTATTGTATTGGAAATCCTTACCCATCCTTCACATTGGCATCATTATCTGGATCAAGTGAAAGCCTGTTAAAAAACAACATTCAATCTATGGATCAATCATATATAGCACTATACTTTTGGGATGAATCAGAATACAGAGCCCTTAATCTAATCAGTGATGGTGATTATATAGCTCCTGGACAAGGAGTTTTTGTGAATGCAGCAAGTAATAGTGAAATCTTTACTTTTTATCAATCATTACAAAATCACCAGAGCGAAGGAACCGCCTTTTATAGAAGTACTGAGCACCCTACCATAAAATTATTTTTGAATGACGATGATGGCCAGACAAGCACGACTTTAAAATATATTGATGATTGTTCTCTAGGATTAGATCCAGGATACGATGCTGGGGCATTCAAATTGGGAAATCACACCCCTCAACTATCTATTTACACTCAATTAGTAGAAGAAAATCAAAATATAGATAATATTCTACAATGTTTGCCAAACTTTGAACTGGAATACTATCCTATTCCAGTATCTGTGTCTGCTAGAGCAGGAACCAATATAGAGTTTAGCGCTTCGCTTACCGACTTCCCCGAGGACACATACGTATATTTAGAAGATACAGAGAATAAACAAATAACAGACCTTAAACAAGGAAATTACAAACTGAACGTTAAAGATGACCTCGCTGGTATAGGACGGTTCTATTTATTTACATCTTCAGAAGAAAGAAATGTAACTGAAGAATTAGTGAAGCCTATAAATATATACACTACAGAAAGAGAATTAATTATATCGGGCTTATCAGAACATGAAGATGCTACCCTTAAATTGTACAACGTACTAGGACAAGAAGTTTATTCAAAGCAATTTAAAGGTACACAAACGACAAGTATCAGCTTAGCCAATTTACCTTCAGCGATATATATAACTAAAGTAAGTACTGATAAAAGACTGATTTCTAAAAAAATAATAGTTGAAAATGAATAAAAAAATGAACAAATTCAATAAAAAAGAGGAAGAAAAAATATCCAGAGGAAAAGCTATAAAAAAGATTGGTAACTATGGAAAATACGCTGCTTTGACTGCTGTGGGAACCTACTTAATTTTAAAACCTCAAAAAGCGGTTGCAAGCAGCCCTGAACCACCTGGAACAGGTTTTTAACAAGAGGATTAGAAAACGGTATTTTTCTTACAAATAACCTATCCGCTCTGTAACATAAATAGTGTAGTAAGTTAAATCTTATTTATTGTGAGTTAACAAGTAAACATGAAGAACCCCATAGATTAGTTGTGTATAAAATTATTCGGAATTTATTCTGGAGTTAAAATCATTTAAACGCATCGAAATATGAAAAAAAATAGATTCCTTTTTTATCTTATTATATCGCTTCAACTTGTTGGAATAACAAATGCTAAAACAACTTATAATCCTCTTCTTACTAATACTGAAAACTTAAAAGTAAATTATGCTTCAAAGTTCAAAAAAAACGCAGAGCATCAACCTAATAGTTCACCGAACAATACATCTAATATAACAACAAACTTAATTCTTCAAGGGATTATTGATTTTAGTGTTCCAGATGGGGGCGCTAATGGAAGAGCCCTTCACTTTCTTGCTACAGGAGAAATTGCCGATCTTAGTATTTATGGTTTTGGTATTGCTAATGGAGGAGGTGGAAGTGATGGTCAAGAATATACATTTGAGCCAATACAGGTAGTAGCAGGAGATGATATTTTAGTTCTACGAACCACTACAGCTATGAGTAATTATCTTGGTGACTGCTATGAAACCTTTGAGTATATCTATACTAATAGTGGAGTGAATATAAGCGGAGATGATGCAGTAGAGTTATTTATGAATGGTAATGTTGTTGAAACATTTGGAGATATTCAAAACGATGGAACAGGAGAAGTTTGGGAATATACAGACTCTTGGGCTTATAAAGTTGATGATAATTGGACTTACGGAGGTATTAACTGTACAGACAACAGCACAACTATATTTAATACTCCATGCCTTTACCCAATTTGTTCTGACTATACATCAGATGGATGTACAAACGACTTAGCATGTAATTACGATGAAACAGCAAGCACTGACGACGGTTCTTGTACATTCTTTGAATCTGGAAGTACCAGCTTAACATTTCCTCTTTACTACAATGCAGTAGAAAATTATGAAAACGGTGACGTAA
>Ga0233444_10005245_pt1 | contig 12053 bp, 10 predicted proteins | sample SI_124_October20_6_FD_182792 | JGI IMG/M metagenome (GOLD analysis project Ga0233444, IMG submission 182792) | Seawater microbial communities from Saanich Inlet, British Columbia, Canada - SI_124_October2016_10_MG | ecosystem: Environmental > Aquatic > Marine > Inlet | place: Canada: British...
TTACTGGTTGGACTCATTTTTAGTCTACCTGCCTATGCAGAGGGCATTGAGGGTGCGGACACTGCGTGGATTATGACCGCAACAGCACTTGTTCTGATGATGACCATTCCTGGCCTATCGCTTTTTTATGCTGGCTTGGTCCGTACCAAAAACGTGCTCAGCGTCTTGATGCAGTGTTTTACCATCACCTGTTTGATGTCGGTCCTATGGATGGTCATTGGGTATTCCCTAGCCTTCGGTGACGGCGGTTCTATGAACGCTTTTATAGGCGGTACATCCAACTTCATGCTTGCCGCTATTGGCCAAGAAACCCCGTCAGGCACTATTCCAGAGAGCGTGTTTGCGCTTTTTCAAATGACGTTTGCCGTGATAACACCCGCGTTGATTGTAGGTGGCTTCGCTGAGCGCATGCGTTTTTCAGCTGTGGTCCTATTCTGTGCTGCTTGGTTGATCCTTGTTTATGCACCCATTTGTCACTGGGTGTGGGGCGGCGGCTGGTTGTCTGACCTAGGGGTTATGGACTTTGCAGGCGGCATAGTTGTACACGTTACCGCAGGTGTAGCAGCACTAGTTGCCGCTATGGTTTTGGGCAATCGCAGAGGTTTTCCAACCCAGGCAATGCCGCCTCACAACATGACGTTAACCATAACCGGCGCGGGTTTGCTCTGGGTCGGGTGGTTTGGCTTTAACGGTGGCAGTGCGCTTGGCGCGAATGGCGACGCCGGTATGGCAATGCTCGCTACGCATATTTCAGCGGCAATGGGTGCATTGACTTGGATGCTGTTAGAAAAGATGAAATACGGCAAAGCCTCAGCACTGGGTGCAGTTACAGGCATGGTTGCAGGTCTGGGTACCATTACCCCAGCCTCTGGCTTTGTGGGACCGGGCGGCGCGTTGATCATTGGCCTAAGTGCTGGTTTTGTATGTTTCTACGCCACAGGTTATATCAAGCGTACGCTGAAAATTGATGACTCATTAGATGTGTTCCCGGTTCACGGTGTGGGCGGTATTTTGGGTACGTTGCTAACCGGTGTTTTCGCCAGCAATGCATTAGGTGTATTTGGCGGCCAAGAAGAAATTAGCATTGGCGCTCAGGTGCAGGTTCAGTTAATTGGTATTATTGCTGCGATTGTCTACACAGCGGTTGTAACCTACGGAATTCTTAAGCTGACCGATGCGCTTGTCGGCAACAGAGTGAGCGAAGAGGACGAGCAAGAGGGGCTAGATTTGGTCGCTCATAACGAGCGCGGATACGATCTGTAGCTAGTTAGCCAGTCAGCCAGTTAGCCAGTAAGTGCGGGCACGGATGGGTGGTTGAAAGCAGCGCCCATTCGGGGGCTTGGTGCAATGCCGAGCCAAGCGTCCGCAGGTTGCATTGAGGCTCGGTTAAATGCCGAGCCAAGCGGCCGTTAATGTAGTTCAGCTGGTTCTCTCATTGCGCAATGCAGAGCAAAGATTCCATAAGTCAGGCGTTACTCAAAAGTCCTGAGCAACCTTACCTTTTGGTTTGTCCCCGCCGAAAGGCTCTGAGCACAAGATGCTCAATCAGCGCATCAAACTCATAGCCTATTGCAGCAGCACCCTCTGGGTACAAACTCACAGGCGTCATACCGGGTAGGGCATTAACTTCCAGCAGTACTATTTGATCGGTATCGGTGAGTATGAAGTCTGATCTTGAGAGGTCTCTCAGCCCCAATGCTTTATGTGCTGAAAGTGCGGTACTGCGCAGCTGCTCAGCGAGTTCTTCAGACACTTCTGCCGGCATGACATGGCTGCTTTGTCCGGGCGTATACCGGTTGTGGTAGTCGTACCATTCATTTTCTGCGGTACATATTTCAATGACCGGATGGGCTTTGGAGCCCTTGGGGGTTTCTAGCACACCTACGGTGACTTCGCGGCCAAGTATAAACGGCTCCACTAGACAGCGCCCAAAAGCAAGGCATTGTGCCAAGGCTGCGGCTATGTCGCCGCCGTTGGGCAGCAGTTGCACGCCCAAGGCCGAACCCTGATTAAGCGGCTTAATGGCCACGCGGGGGCCTAGTAGACGCTCAATGTCTGCGGCAGTAGCTGCTAGGTCTGCACTGGGCTCTACAATGTAGTCATCAATAATGGGTAATCCGTGGCGTTTGAATATACTTTTGGCCACTGCCTTATCCATTGCCATGGCGCTGCCGCGCACATCGCTGCCCACATAGCATAGCCCCAGCATTTCTAATAAACCCTGCACCGTGCCGTCTTCCCCAGGGGGGCCGTGGAGGGCGGGGAAAACTACGTCTGGTTGTATTTTGATTAGCTCAGATGGGCAATTCCTATCTAGCTCTACCACTGAGACCTGAAAGCCGGTGTTCATCAGCGCCAATTTTACTTGGGCCGCAGATTGTCGGGACACATCAGCCTCGGCGGAAGATCCACCTGCAAGCACAACGACATTGAGATTATTATTTTGCATAGAATTTAGGGTTTTAGTGAGCTGCGAGTGTCTACAATGCACCATCGCTCATGGTCGCGCCAACTGCCATTAATGAATAAAAAGCCCTTTGACAGGCCTTCGAAGTTAAACCCGCAGGCATCAACGAGTGCCTGAGAGCGAGTGTTGTCTGGTTGGATATTAGCCTCCAAGCGGTGCAAGCCCATTGTGGAAAAAGCAAACTTAACGAGCTGTAGTAAACCCTGGCGCATATACCCGTGGCCCTCATAGCATGCGCCTACATAGTAACCTAGTGAGGCACTTTGGAAGGTGCCGCGGACAATGTGGTTTACATTGATCAGGCCGACAATATTTTCATCACTGCGGCGACAAATGGCAAATCCTTCAAAATCCTCTTGGCGAACTCGCTGCATATAAAGTCGGAACAGCAAGGATGAAGAGGGGGACTGTATCCAGGGCTGGTGCAGCGCTTCGCTGTCACGCATTAGCCGTACTACTTCTAACTCATCCTTGGCCAATACTCGTCGGAGAAATACATCACTATCAACCTCCATGCTGGTCCTTAAATTGATGCAGCACAATTTCCCAAAGGGTGGAGGGAATAATGCCAAGGCCTAAAGCTGTTGGGACAATGGGGTGAATGGAACCATTGACCGTGAACGACCACAGCCCGCTTAAATCAAAATTAATGGTTTGCCATGCCAGAATCCCCAGTGTGAGCAGGGCGAATCCCAGTGTCAGTAGTAGATGTCGAATAAATTGCTGCATCAATGAACTAAGTTACCGAGTGTCAGATCTGAGGAGGGTCAAAGTTTAGAGGGTATGGCCCCTTTTTGACAAATGGTTGGCAAAAGTTTTGCGAAAATAATTCGGCCTAGTAAAAGCCAGATTAATTTGTTCCGGTTGGGTGGTTCACTATGTAAGCCCCGCCACGATGATCTAACCATGCACTGGAAAACTCTGACAATTTGTAGCGGCGTTGAACCGCTTCCGGTGTTTTCCCCGCTGGATCCATGACCAGCACATAGGGCTGCGCTTGGTCGGATGCATCAATGCCGTAGAGTACAACCAAGTGACCCGCAGACGTTTCAAGAGGTGCGCCTGAAAGACTGTTTTTTGCAAAACGTATGCTGCACACAATTAAGCATTGCTCGGCCAGCACTTGGGTGACCGCCTGCCAAGACTCAAGCGCTTCTACAGCACCCACTAAGCTCAGTTGATTGGCCCAGTAAATTGCCAATGGCCATTTGCCGTAGGCTTTGGTGGCCGGGTCATAGCATCCTTCAACGATCTCCGCGAAGGCCATGTTGCCGGTCAGCGATGCATGCACCATTGCCAGCGAGGTCGGCGAACATATTCTATTGCGCAGCTTGGGTGCTGCGGTCATTTGGCTCAGCGCCTCGGGTTGGGCTAGGGCCAAGCTTGTAGGGTTTGTGAACTCGGTGGAAAGAGAGATCTGGCGAATACTTATGACTAGAAGGTAGTTCTTGGGTGGATACTTGCACTCAATTGTGATCTCTAACTGAGTGTCAGTGAGGGTGTCTTGTGTATGCCAGCAATCTATTTGTGCGCTCACAGCACTAAGGTCAGAGCATTTTTGTGGCCATTGGGCCAAGTGTTCTGTCGCAGTTAATAGTGGGTTAAGTCGATTCGCTTGCCCGGTTTTACACTCCACGAGCGCTACTTGATATTGATAATTGCCCCCGAGCATGGAAAAACTAGGCACAAGGATGTGGCCACTTGGGGTAGCGGGTAGTGGTATTGTTGCCCGCCATCGATTCTGGGTAGCGCTGTGAGTTTCTGCTACAGGCTGCCACGCCGCCTCACCATGTAGTGGCAGGGGGTACGAATTTTGGTCGTGGTTGTCTGTCAGTCGGAGCGCGTAATACATTTAAAGATATTACCTTGCCCGCCATTCAATGACACCTGACTAAGTGTCAAGATTGCCGCAGCAGTAATGGCTGTGTTGAAACTGGTTCTTAGGCATTGACCGTGGCACCATCAGAGTTCAAGAACAGCGCGTTAACAATACCTATGACTAGCCTAACCCTTTATATGACTGAACACTGTGCATTGTGTGAAGAGGTACTGGATATGCTGTTTGCTATGCCCGCGATGCAGGGCATAACGCTGAACACGGTAGACATAGCCTTGAATGATGCGTTGGTTGAAGCATACGGCGTAAGAATACCGGTTTTGAAAGTAGGCGATGCAGAACTCGGTGCGCCTATTGATGCGCAAACGCTGCAAACCTGGCTGCAGCATAACTGCCAATAACTTTAAGCGGTAGCCCCAAATTATTCAGAGATATTCAGAGTTGTTCAGAGTTGTTCAGAGATATTTAGAGATATTCAGAGATATTCAGAGTTGTTCAGAGATATTTAGAATTATTCAGAGCTGGGCGGATTTAAGCTGAGCGAGACAAAGTTGGCATCAGTTGAACCTATTGCTGGTCTTAGGTAAAACCAAACAATAGCTTTGCATTGCGGCTACTGGCCTGTGTAATTTGTTCAACACTCTCTTCTCGCTGTTTGGCGATCTCTTCGATCACCCAACCTAATAACGCCGGTTCGTTGCGTTTTTTCCACTTAGCGGCGATGCCATGAGTGCTGGCAAAATCTAAGGGTGCGTTTTGCGGTCGTAAAAAGGGTGCGTCGGTTTCTACCAGCAATTTGTCTAAGGGTATTTGCTTAACCAGTGCGCGTAAATCCTCGCCACGTTTTAGGTCGCAAATCCAACCCGTGATGCCAATATAAAATCCAGCTTCTAGATAACCTTTCAGCTCCTCCTCGCTGCCGGTAAAGCAGTGAATTACCGTGGGTGGCAGGTTGCTGGGCGTGAGGAGTTTTAGAACTTGGCCTCGGCTTTCACGGTCGTGGACAAATAGCGGCTTGTTCACCTCAATTGCCACTTCTATTTGTTCTTGGAAGGCAAAAATTTGCGCCTCTTGAGTGGAAAAATTGCGATTAAAATCCAAGCCGCATTCGCCAATTGCACAAACGTAAGGATTGCTGGCGAATTCCGCCAGTTGTACCTGGCTGCTGGAATGCCAGGTACTGGCATCGTGGGGGTGCACCCCTGCGGTGGTCCGATATTGGAGGTTTTTGCCAGCGATGGGGTCTGTGCACAGTGCAATATTGTCAGCCACCATTGCCAAGTCTGTAGCGCACATTACCATTCCCTTAATACCGCAGGCCTCGGCGCGCGTAAGTATCCCCTTGGGGTCTGCTTGTAACTGACGATTGAGGAAGTTAACGCATATATCAATCATATTTGTTAGGCATTTATTAAGGCGCGGTGCTTTGAGTTAGGCCGCTTATCGCGGTCTAACAAATTTTTCTGCATCTTGCAGAACGTTCACTGGATTGCCCAGCAGGTGCGCATAAACCACGTTGAAGGCGAGTACGTTCTTTACGTAGTTGCGCGTCTCTTTAAAGGGAATAGATTCAATCCAGATATCAATCGGAACACCTTCTTTTCCTTTGATCCATCTATCGATCCTATGTTCCCCTGCATTGTAGGCCGCTATGGCTAACGGGCGCTGACCGTCATAACGCTGGATCAGCCAGGTTAAGTGATAGCTGCCCAGTGGAATATTCTTTGCTGGTGTCTTAAGGTCGCCCGGCGCAACTCTGGGCAGCCGTGCACGGCGTGCGGCAAGATTTGCTGTGGCTGGCATAAGCTGCATTAACCCTTGGGCCCCAGCGCTAGAAACTACGCTTGGCTGAAACGCAGATTCTTGCCTAGCAATTGCTCTAAGGAGGCTAGATTGCGTATTGTTTTTATGACTCGCCTCATCAAATAAAGGCGAGAAGGCCAGTGGGAATCTAAGCGCCAAATCATCGAAAGCTTCTGCGGAATTGGCTGTTTGGATAGCCAAAAACAAGCGGCCCATGTTTAACGCTAAGTGCGCCAGTTGCTGTAACTCGGCGGGCGTCATGGTTTTTTTCGCTTGGTACCATTCGCGACGACCGTTTAAATCGTCACCTACCGCAAAGAGCTCAACCGCGCGCATCACATCACCGCGCATTGCTAAATTATTTAGTACCGCTGCTGCGGTATCTAAAGGTTGCTGAGCGTTAAGCTTGCCAGGCTGGCCAATTTTTTGCGCAGCGAGAAAACCGTAATATTGTCGCTCTTGGGCAAGCTTAAGAAAAATGTCTTTACTTTGCTGAGCCTCAATGGCGTTTTCTTCAAAGGTCATATCAAGTGACTTGGCCAACCAGTATTGCCAGCGCAGCTTGCTTCTCTCGGATTCATCCAGGCGGCTAATCCAATAACTTAACTCTTGCCAGCGCACATTCTTTAGCGCCGCTTCTGCAAGACCATCGATCGCGTAAGGCGATTCGATCAACGTTCTATTTTGTTCTGCGGGAAATTTGTCAGCCATGGCAAGACCAACCAAAATTCTTTCTTCCACGCTGGCTTTAGCGGATGCGCTGAAACTATGAGTTTTGTTATATTTTTTCCACGCAACGGCTGCTTTTTCCGGCTGCTTCTTGCTCAACTTAATCAGCCCGTGCTGGATGACTTGGCGATACTTCTCGTTATCTTTGGCGAAGCTTGCATAGCGTGTGACTTTAATCGGTTGGGTATGGAGCAAATAGTAAGCGTCAGCCGCGCGCTTACGTTGACCTGAGAAGAAGCGCAGTAAATAACGGGCGAGGGTGCGTTGATTACTTTGGATCGCAGCGTGCAGGCGCTGCCAGGCAACATCTTCGTTAAATCTGGAAGTGGTTCGCCAGGTTGCAAACAGTGGGTCACAGGCTTTCGGCTGGGAGGTTGGTGAAACCCATAGCGCTGTGGTTTGATCCAGTGCTTGGGTTTTGCGTCCAGTTGCGTAAAGGGCGCGTAAGTAATAGCACTGTAGTTCGGTATTTTCTGACCCTGAGTAATATTTGAGGAAGGTTTTCCAACGGCGTTTTGACGCTTGTTTTTTCAGCCAGCGGTTGAAGATTAGCGGGCTTACTGGCAGTTCGACGTGATCTTTCATGAACTGCTGCATCTCATGACCACTCGCATGGTTTAGGCGAACTCGCAGCTTGTGATATTGCAAATAAGGGTAGAGCGGATAATCCGCCAAGCGCTCGGCTTGTTTGTTGGCCTGGGTGGTTTTGCCCGCTGCGTAATTTGCTACCGCCGACTGGTAGGTGGCGCGCTGCTCAAATAAGCTGGCTTGCTCGGCTGTTAAGGCGAATGGCATCAGCAAGCAGGCTGCGCCAATGATCATGGCGGCCAAATGCCTTATCTTTTTGTACTTCATGGCGTTTTATTGCCAGCGTTACATGTGAAGCCTGCGCGCGAAAAAATGCCGGAGTTAACAACCATACATACTACTAATCTGTGAAAGGAATTTTACCCTAGTCTTGCGGCTCAGGTTCTCTAACTCTAACTGCAAGTACGTCGCAGGGGGAGCCATGGAGCACGCTGTTGGCTGTAGAGCCAAGCAGCAATGCAAGTCCGTGACGCCCGTGGCTGCCCACTACAATGAGGTCGGCGTCACATTCCTCGGCGACCCGATGAATTTCGCTTTCAGGCCTGCCGAATATGAGGTGCTGATTGTCTTTGGGTACGGACAGTTGGTTCGCAAATTCGCTTAAATGCGATTTGGCTTGCTCTTGGATCTGTTCCTGCACGGAAGACATATCCATTGGAACGTCGCCACCATAGGCCAGACTGAGTGGCTCAATCACATGCACTAGGTGGATCTGACTTTGTTCACCAGCTAGATCTAATGCGCGCTGCGCAACCTGGATCGATTCTTCTGTAAGATCGACCGCTAATACGATGGTTTGGTAATCTGACATTGCAATCTCCTTGCGGGTTTGCCAGACCATACCGCCGTTGGCATGACCTAACAACAGTGAGATTCGAATATGTCGTGGATTATTATTATAGGTGTTTTTATTTTGGCGGCTGGCCCACTGTTCTACTTGATGCCGACCGCCAAAGATAAGCGCTTAACGGCGTTGCGTATGCGCGCGCGCCAACTGGGGTTTACCATCCAATTAGATGCTTTATTCAAGTTAGACCCTAGCGCCGATGAAAGAGTGACCGCCGGTGGTCAAGCGCGTAGTACCAAGACGGAGTGCATGCGCTACCAGTTACCCTTGGGCCGGACCTTGAACTACTTACCGCCAATTACGTTGCAGCGGCTGCCAGCAGTGCCTACGGTGCCAACTGCGACCGTGATGGAGGGTTGGGGGCTGGCCGCTGACGCGGTTACAACCTCTGGCGCTACCGACAGCCTTGCAAAGAATACGGCTACTTGGCAGCAGCAGGGCCGCTTGCTTGAATCTATTCGGGAAGCGTTACTTGAACTGCCCGATGATGTGCTGGGTATTGCAATAGATGGCCGCTGTGTAGGCGTTTTTTGGCTGGAGCGCTCTAGTAAAGAACAAGCCGGGGATGTTGCTACAGGTGCGTGCGTTGAGCCGTTGAATGTTATTCATACGACGCTGAGCAAAATCATCGAAAGCATCAAATCGCATTCGTGGGTGGAGGATTAGTTTCTTAGGTAATTTTGTTGTTGATGGAGGGCTTGGTAGAAGCACATTTGCATTTTATTAGATTAGAATTCTTGACAGTAGGGCTGGGCTGGGCCTATAACTCGCACTTTCCGCATCTCGGCGGTCGCAAATCGAATAAAGTTCACTCTTATTCTGTGAGCATATTTTTAAACCTTCAGGTTGCCCGGGTGACGTACGTTTGAGTACGTCTTGTGAACTTTTTGCAAAGTAGGCAACTTCAACTGATATCTGGAAGTATATGGCAAGATCTCTTGTAATCGTCGAATCCCCAGCTAAAGCAAAAACGATTAATCGTTATCTGGGCAAGGACTTTATTGTCAAATCCAGTGTGGGGCATATTCGTGACCTACCCGTGGGCGCCAAAGCCGTTGACCCCAAAGCAAGGGCCAAAGAGGCGCAAAAAACCAAAGCACTGAGCCCCGAGAAAAAAGCGGCGTATAAAAAGAAGCGCTCGCGTGAACAGCTGGTTCGTCGTATGGGCGTTAACCCAGACAAAGAATGGTCTGCTGAGTACGAAATACTGCCCGGCAAAGAAAAAGTTGTTGAAGAGCTGCGCAAGCTCGCTGAAAACGCCCCTGAAGTTTATCTAGCCACTGATATGGACCGCGAGGGCGAGGCAATCGCTTGGCACTTGCGTGAAGCCATTGGCGGCGATGAGAGCCGTTATCGCCGTGTTGTCTTTAATGAAATTACCCGCAAAGCCATTCAAGCCGCCTTTGTTGACCCCGGTGAAATAGACATGGACCGAGTGCATGCCCAGCAAGCACGTCGGTTTTTAGATCGGGTAGTGGGTTTTGAATTGTCGCCACTGCTTTGGTCAAAAGTAGCGCGTGGATTATCTGCGGGCCGCGTGCAAAGTGTGGCGGTGCGTTTAATTGTTGAGCGTGAGCGGGAAATACGCGCCTTTATACCTGAAGAATACTGGGATCTGTTTGCAGATTTAACCCGCCAAGGGTCAGAAGAGGCTCTGCGCTTTGAAGTGACCAAGCAAATTGGTGAAAATTTTAGGCCCTCTGATGGGGCTACAACCCATGCAGCCCTTGAGCTTATGTCTGCGCAGACCTTTGTGGTCAGCAAGCGTGATGATCGCCCAACGCGCACCAAGCCCAACGCGCCGTTCATTACCTCTACTTTGCAGCAGGCCGCCAGCACCCGCATGGGCTTCTCAGTAAAGAAAACCATGACCATGGCCCAACGCCTTTATGAGGCAGGCTATATTACTTATATGCGAACGGATTCAACTAACTTGAGCGCGGACGCAGTAGAAAGCGCACGCGAGTATATCAATAAGAATTTTGGCGCTGACTACTTACCTGAGGAACCTAAAAAATACTCCAGTAAAGGCGACGCTCAGGACGCTCACGAAGCGGTTCGCCCGTCAAATGTCGGTACTAAACCAGAACATATAGAGGGTGTAGACGCGGATGCTGTGCGCTTATATGAATTGATTCGCAACCAATTCATCGCCTGCCAAATGACCGAAGCCCGTTACTTGAGTACAAACATTAAAGTCGCCGCGGGTGAATTTGAGTTGTCCGTGCGTGGACGGATTTTGCAGTTCGATGGCTATACCAAAGTTATGGCGCCAATGTCGCGCAAGGACGAGGATTCTACGCTACCTGACCTGTATGAGGGCGAGGTACTGGGGCATAAAGACTCAGAGGCCATCCAGCACTTCACAAAGCCCACACCGCGGTTTGGTGAAGCGAGCTTGGTTAAAGAATTAGAGAAGCAGGGCATTGGTAGGCCTTCTACCTATGCCAGCATTATTTCTACCATTCAAGATCGTGGCTACGCGACCCTGACCAATCGACGCTTTTACGCTGAGAAGATTGGCGAGTTGGTGACAGATCGTCTGATGGAAAATTTTGAAAACTTAATGGACTACAGCTTCACTGCCAACATGGAGGAGGAGCTGGATAAAGTGGCTAAAGGCCAGGCGCAATGGGACCAAGTGCTCGACGAGTTTTATGGCGACTTTAGCCAAAAGTTGGTGGGTGCTCAGGATCCAGACAACGGTATGCGCGCCAATACGCCTACCGATACGGACATTGAGTGTCCTACCTGTGAGCGGCACATGCAGATCCGTAATGGGTCTACTGGCGTCTTTTTGGGCTGCTCAGGTTATGGCCTGAAGCCGAAAGAGCGCTGTACTAAAACTGTCAACCTGATTCCCGGCGAAGAGGCGGTAGATGTTGATAAGGATGAAGAGGGCGAGTCAAAACTTCTGCGTAGACTACGCAAGTGTGACAAATGTAACAGCGCCATGCTCAGCCACCTTGTAGATGAAACCCGCAAGATGCACGTGTGTAGCAACAACCCTGACTGTGACAACTTCGCTATAGAAATGGGCACTTTCAAAATTAAGGGCTACGACGGACCGCTATTGGAATGCGATAAATGCGGTAAGGAAATGCAGCTGAAATCTGGCCGTTTCGGTAAGTATTTTGGCTGTGTGGAATGTAAAAATACTCGCAAGCTTTTGCGCAGTGGAGAGCCTGCGCCACCAAAAGCAGACCCAGTACCTATGCCCGAATTACAGTGCGAGAAGGTTGAGGACCATTACCTGCTCAGAGACGGTGCTTCGGGAATTTTTCTTGCGGCCAGTCAGTTTCCGAAAAATCGCGAAACCCGCGCGCCCAAGGTCATTGAGATTAAGCCTCACGCAAATGAGTTAGACCCTAAGTTTCGCTACTTATTGGACGCCCCTGAGTTCGACCCAAAAGGTAATCCAGCCATCATTCGCTATAGCCGTAAGACAAAAGAGCAATATGTGCAGTCGGAGATTGAGGGTAAGGCATCCGGTTGGAGAGCCTTCTATATTGAGCCTAAGTGGATAGAAGAGGGCGAGCCTGCAACTAAGAAAAAGAAGGCTGCTGCGAAGAAAACCACTAAAAAACCAGCTAAAAAGAAAGCTGCGAAAGCAGACGAGGCCGAAGACTAACTAATGGGTTAGTCTCTTTAGAGACAGAGACAGAGACAGAGACAGAGACAGAGACAGAGACAGAGACAGAGTTAGAGACTCAATGCCCCAGCGAAAGATCAACTTAGCATTAGGGTGGGGTTTGAACTTGGCTCTAGTTCTAGTACTAGTT